>Ga0116152_10004669_pt1 | contig 10779 bp, 14 predicted proteins | sample AD_UKC119_MetaG_FD_89894 | JGI IMG/M metagenome (GOLD analysis project Ga0116152, IMG submission 89894) | Active sludge microbial communities of municipal wastewater-treating anaerobic digesters from Hong Kong - AD_UKC119_MetaG | ecosystem: Engineered > Bioreactor > Anaerobic > Digestate...
GCATAGGCAGCGTTGTTGGTCAGGGCGGTCGCAAACCGGGGATCATTCCACAGCCGCGCATAGTTGGCGAACCAGACGAAATCCCAGTCCAGCGACATCGCTGAGAAGGAGAACAGGCTGAAGCGGATGTTGGTCAGCGCCGGGCCGTAGACGAAGACGACCAGGAACATCAGGGCCGGCGCGACCCAGAGCCAGCCCTGCAGGCTTCGCCGCCATGTGGCACGCGTGTCGTCGGGGCTTCGGGGCATCGGACGTCCTGTCGGTGATGGTGGATAAAGGTGCCGGGCGACGGCGAGGCGCCGCCCGGCAGAGCCCGGCAGGGGAGCTTACCGCTGGGCCTGTGTTTCCCGGGCTGCGGCGCGGACCTTCTCCATCACCGCCTCGGGCGTCTCTTCTCCCGATAGCAAACCCTGACCCGCGGCCAGGATCACGTTGGCCGAGGCCGTATCCATGTCGGTGTCCAGCCACAGCGCCATGCCGGCGGCATCCTCAAGCGCCTTCAGCCCGGCCAGTGTCTCGGCCGAGGTGGTCTCGGACGTGACCGAGCCGATCACGGCAGAGGTCATGCCGGTGGTCGAGACATACTTCGCCGCCTGCTCGGGCGAGGTGATGAAGTTCAGGAACGCCAGCGCCTCTTCCGGGTGCTCGGTCTTCGACGAGATCAGGAAGCCGTCCGGCGCGCCGGTCAAAAGGTCGTTGCGGCCTGCGGCCTCCTCCATCGGGGGCATCGGGAAGAAGCCCCAACCCTGTTCGGCAACCGGCGTGTCGGCCAGCATGTAGAACTCCACCAGTTCCAGATAGACCATCGCCGAACGACCCGCGATGAAGGAGCCGCGCGCCTGCTGGTGCGAGATCGCATTCGCGCCGCTGTTGAAATAGCCCTTGTCACCGAAGGACTTGTAGAGCGCCAGAGCCTCGACATAACCCGGATGCGTATAAAGCTGGTCTGCCGGCGCCAGAAGCTGGTAGTCCGCCTGCCGCACCTCGTCGGGGACCATCTTGGCGAAAAGATCGCCGATGTAGTGCGTCGCGGCCCAGGGCGCCTGGTTGCCGTATGCAATCGGCACCTCGCCAGCCGCCACCAGCGCATCGTTCAGCGCGATGAACTCGGCGAAGGTCGAGGGCACGGAGAGTCCGTGCTTCTCGAAGATCGCCTTGTTGTAGATCATGTACTTGCTGTCGACGTTCACGGGGATTCCGAACTGCTTGCCCTCGAACTGGAACGGTTCCAGCGAGGCTGCGGCGAATCGGCCCTGCCATTCGGGGCGCGCCAGCGCCTCGGTCAGGTCGAGCGTGCGGCCCTCGCGGGCGAACTTGCGGCCGAACTCGCCCGACCAGGAAAAGTAGATGTCCGGCACCTGATCGGATGCCATAAGCACCCGGATCTTGTCCTTGTAGGGCTCGTCCGCCACCGCCTCCATCACGATGTCGATGCCGGGGTTGGCGGCCTCGAACTCGGCCACCGCGGCATCGAAATAGGCCATGTTCTCGGGCTCCGGGAACTTGTGCAGGAAACTGACCACGGTCTTGTCCTGCGCCAGCGCCGGCAGGGATGCCAGGATGCCGGTCGCAAGCGCGGTCACGGCAAGAAGATGCTTCATCGAACTCTCCCTCGTTGGTTGGCCAGACTATACCAATAAGTCCGGACTGGTGACGATTGGTATATTGATATGCATACCAGTTGTACCACCGCAACCAGATTCTGCCGAAATTCGGCAACTTTCGGTGCTGCATTGCAGAAAGAAAGCGCAAAAAGCCATCTCTGCAATTGTAAAGCCGCAGAAACTGGTATAGAAAAGCAATTCATATCGCGCGACTTGCTCTCGAATTTCCTGCCCTTTTGGGCCCCTTTCCCAGTCAGGTTCTATACCAGATGCCGCTCTCCCCTCAGTCGATCCCAGACCAGAAACCCGGCACAGTGGTTGGGCGTGTTCACCATCTATTGCGCAATCTCTTGCAGGAAGCCGGCATGTCTTCGGGCGACCGAATACCGTCCGAGCGCGAACTGGCCGATCGATTCGGCATTTCGCGGATGACGGTTCGAAAGGCACTGAACCAGCTGGTCGCCTCGGGCCAGCTGGAACGCCGGGGCACGGCAGGCACATTCATTCCAGAGCCAGCCGTGGTTCGTCCCCTGTCCAAACGCGTTTCGACAGCGATATCGGAGGTCGTGGGCAAAGCCGGGCACAAGCCCGGGGCGCGACTTCTCTTCTTCGAGCAGGCTGCCGCAGACGCCAACATCGCTCGCAGGCTGCAACTCGACGAAGGCGCGCCGGTGATCGTGATCAAGCGACTTCGGCTGTCCGATTCAGTGCCGTTCTGTGTCGAAACCAGCTACCTGCCGCAGCACCGCGTGCCGGGTCTGGTGGCTGCCGATGTCTTTGCCGCTCCGTCGCTTTACGCGCTTCTGCGGGAACGTTTTGGCATGACCTTCGCCACCTCGGATTTTCACGTCAGCGTGTCAGCGGCCCCGGATGTCGAGGCCGGGCTTCTGGGATTGCCTCCGGGCACCGGAGTGCTGGCCATGCGCTCGACTATCTATGACCGCGACGGACGACCTGCGGAGTTCCTGATTTCGTGGAATCATCCGGACCGTGTGGCATTCGAGTCCCTGCGTGACGACACCGGGCCGCTGAAAAGCGTCTTCACCGACTGGTCCAGTCCCATGGCTTGATCCGGGACGAAAGCCAAACGTCACGCATGGCCGTACCTCGTCACAGCTCCTCTGGAGTACCTTGGGTCCGCACATACTGAATTCTGCTTGCAGCAAGATTGAGGGTCCGGAAGCGGGCGGCAGCGCCTTTCGCGAAAGCTAGCTCAAGCGCTGCAAGCCCTTCCTCGGTGGAGGCACCGTCCGCAATCTGACCCGTGCTTGGAGTCCACAGCTTCCACGTCGCGCGGCTCATGAGAGCCTTGGCGAAAGGAAAAGCCACGTCGAGGACCGCCAGATCGATGCGACACTCATTTGCGCTCAGAAAGGGGAGTTGCCGGCCGGGAAGACCGATCGGCGGATCGCGATCCTCGAATTCCGACGGTATGCCCCTCATGCGAAAATCGGTACACATCAATAGGGGTCACGCACCGATCACCTCTGTTTCGAGTCTGCCGATCAGGGATGCCCCCCAAGCCGTGCATAGGCACGACGCGCGTCCTGTTCGTCGTCAGCGGGAGTTTAGAGGATTTCCTAGAAGAAACCGGAACCATGTGTGAAGGCTAAGCATGAACGTCTTTCACGTGGCCCTTCCGCAGCGGTTATCAGTCGGCGATCTAAACCATGCGACCTTTTGGCTCGAACCGGTGGGCTTTCGGGCCATTTTTGTCACTCAGGCACGCCAGTCGATGTTCCCAGGGGCAGCTGTCATTGACGCAAGGACGACCTTGTCCTAGGACTGCGTTCATGTTGGTCCATGCAGATCATTTCCGTTTCCTTCTGCTGAACCGCCCGCATCCCCGGGCGGTCTAGGCGCGCTCGCGCCTGCCAAACCTCCCGGGGCCTCCTCATCGTCCTGAAACGAATGCACGACGAGCGATCGTCCGAGGAGAGATCATGTCCAAAGTTTATCCGTCACAACTGCCCGTAGACGGTTACCGCGCGCATTTCGCGACCTCACGCCGCAGGTACGCGCCCTTGACCGTTATGGACCGCCAGACGCTCCTGCGCCATCTGGCCTGGTGCGAGGCGGCCCTGCAACCATCCTCGCCGTTCCTCGGGCCGGTCATCCGATACAAGATCGAGACGAGCCTGCCCTCCGGGGAGGAGCCACCTGCAGACGCGGTGACCGGCGGCTGCCGGGTGACGTACTCGATCGATGGCGGCCAGGCTCAGACCGGTCTGGTGACGCAGAATGCGCGAATCGCGGTGAAGGACAGCGGTGTCATTCCGGTGCCCTCGCTTCTCGGTGCGACGCTGATCGGGCTGAGGGTCGGCCAGTGTGCACCCATGCTTTGCGAGGATGGCACCGTCGTCAGGCTGAAGGTTCTCGGCGTCGCCCATCCGGCCTGAGCGTCCAGCGCGCCCGCAAAACGACCTGCACCGCGCCTTCGCCATGCAGGTCAACCGATCCGAACCAAAAGGAACTGAACCCATGATGACCAAGATCGCGAACTCGACCAGAACCAGACGCCACCCGCGCCACCCGAAGATCGTCATTAATGCCGACGATCTCGCCCGCATCGAAGGACTCGCGGAGGGCGCGATGCAGCGCAATCCTGCGCTGGCGGACCGTCTTCTGGACGAACTCGGCCGCGCTCATGTCGTCGCGGCCGAAAAACTGCCGCCTGGCGTCGTTGCGATCGGCAGCAGGGTGACCTATCGCGATGAGACCACAGGACGGGTGAAATCCGTAACGCTGGTCTATCCGGAGGCCGCCGACATCTCCCGCCAGCGGGTTTCTGTGATGACGCCGATTGGCGTGGCGCTTCTGGGCCTTGCCGAGGGCGCGGCATTCTACTGGGACACGCGCGACAATCAGCGGCGGACGCTGACCGTCATTCGGGTCGAGCAGATCGTCGACGGCGGGAGCTGACGATGCCTCATGCAATGATGCCCGGGCGGTGCAAACACGCCGGCCGGGCACGGCCCGCTGACAGGCTGTTTTCAGGTGCCGGTTTTGAACGGCGGTGGCCCGCCAGTCCCCATGCCTTCCATCCAATGGAGTGAGCGCCATGACGCTGCGCTACCTTCGCCAAACCTGCGCCAACTGCAATCAGGCTCTGCCTCGCGCCGCCCGCAACAGGTGCCCGAGTTGCCTTAAGCCTGTCGTGCCCACGGGGGAGGCATTCATCATCTCGTGCCCGCGCTGCGAGCGCCCGCTACCAGGCGCCCACGCTGGCAAGTGCCCGACTTGCGCCTTCGCCGTGCGAGATATCGCCGAGAGGGCAGAGTTCAGGAGATGCCAAGAATGAGCACGAAACAGCATATGCTGCTCTTGATCTGGCCGACTGTCCTGATGGTTCTGAGTTTCGGCCTGGCTCTCTTCGGCGCGAGTCTCGCGGCACGGTTCGGGTTTGGCGACGATGTCGCCCTCGGAGCCACTGCGCTGGCCTACTTCGCCGCCGCATGGTTCACAAGCCGCGTTCTCTCCCTCGCTCTCGACCAGGCAGGTCGGCGGCGGCCCTTTCCGCGGCTTCTCAAGGATCTCGTCGCGGCGATACTGTTCTTGGTCGCCTTGGCGGCGGTGACGGCGCTCTTCACTGGGCAGGGCGCGACCGGTATGTTGGCGGGGTCAGGCCTCGTTCTCGCCATGCTCGGCTTCGCCGTCCGCAACGTCGTGGCGGACACGCTCTCGGGGGTTGCGCTTGGCATCGAAGCTCCCTTCCGGATCGGCGACTGGGTCGACATCGAAGGATTGGGTCGCGGCAAGATCATCGAGATCGGCTGGCGTACCACAAGGCTGCTGACCCGGGACGCGACCTACATGATCCTGCCCAACAGCCAGATCGCGCGCCAGCGCATCACCAACTATTCCGCGCCAAAACCTCAGTACAGGGCGCAGATATCGATCACGCTCGATCACACCATGCCAGTCGATTGCGCGCGTAAGGTGATGCTCGAAGCCGTCAGAGACGCGAAGCTGATCCAGCAGGACCCGCCCCCAGACGTCCGCGTGCTCGCTTATGAGGAAGGCGGAATCACCTATGCTCTTCGATACTGGCTCAGCCGCTTCGACCGGGACGTGGACTGCAGGGACGAGGTCTACAGTCTGGTGGACGACGCACTGCGCCGTATAGGCTCCGTTGCCCCGCATAGGCGGATCGAGCTGATCCGGGCGAAGTCGCAGCCGGCGCCACTACAGACTCGGTTGCAAGCCGAACAGGAACAGTTTCCGCGCGGTGCGTGATGGAGACGCTTGCGCAGCCCCGCTCTCGCCACCCTCGCACGTGAGGGAGCGTCGTCCGTCCGCCCAGCGACACAAATGGTATCTGCAGATACTGCCTGAGGTCGCCCGCGGTCTTTTGAAGCGATCGATGATCGCGAGAAGCCTTGAACCAGCAACAGCACGGCGGCCGTGCCGTTGCACTTCCAATACTCTATCAGCCCAGATCGCCCCGAATTGTGAGAACCTCACGCACTGATGCGGCGGTTAGTCCGCTCGAAATCAGGTCGTCAACAACATCCGGGATCTGCCCTCGCGATATCCCGAGATCGGCGAGCATCTCATCACTGAGTAGGTGCAGGGCCGTAATGGCCTTGCGCCGCTGCCAGTAGTGTTGCGGTGCCCACAACAGCCGGCTGAAGAGGTTCTTTCGATCCTTCCCAGGTTCACTGGCCATTCCTTTGGCCTTCCAAGGAGTCTGCTCTTGGCACATCTGACATTGTCCTTCATTGAGAAGCTCCGCGTCGCGCTTGGCGCGGTCGCGACTGCACGAATGCGTATGGCGAGATCCACCCGATTTTGGCCCTGACCAACTTACTTGGCAGCGCACACGAGTAGTGCTCGACATGACTTGGGATCATTCGTTTCCCCGGAGCGCGGACGCAGAAGTCGCGTCCCGCCCGGGGTCAGGAGCGGTTCAGCAGCGATCCTGCAAAACGCAGGAACCTCCTCTGAAGGCTGAACGTCATCATGTGTCTAATATGGCCGTTTCGACGGAGGTTTCAATCGGTAGGTTGATAGCCTTGATGCTCGCAATCAAGATCCTACAATGATGCCAATTCTCCGGCGCGGCGTCGCGCGCAGCCTATTAGGCTGTGAGGAAGTCGGCGAAGTCGAGGCGAAACTCCGAGGTGGAATTCGCGATGGAAGCGTTTGACAATCGCCTCCTTGATCGTGCGATTCCTCCGTTGGTCCTGCGATATGGGTTCAAGGGTGGTGGGCTGGGCCAGCGACAGCTCCAGTAGATGATTCCGATCCGCTCTGTGCGCAATCACAGCACCACGGTCGACAAATGCTCGGCCCGAACCCGAAGCTCGCCAAGTTGGAGAGGTATCACAAGTAGACATTCAGCCCGGACTGACCAGACGCCAGAAAAAGATCGCCGCCATTCCGAATCCCACCATCGCAATGACGCCCCGGACGACGGGTTTCGGCAGCGAACGTGCCAAGGGCGCACCCGCGTACCCCCCCGCTGTCGCCGCAATCATCATGACGACGGCTTGCGGCCAGGCCACCAGGCCAGCGGCTGCAAAAACCGCCACCGAGATCGCAGACAAAAGGAAGCTCAGTCCCGATTTCAGGGCGTTCATGCGGTCGAGATCGGTCATCCCCCACAGCGAGAAAAGAGCGAGCAGGATGATCCCGAGCCCACCGTTGAAGTAGCCGCCATAAAGTGCGACCGCAAACAGCCCCATGGCCCCTTCCGGCGTGACGTCCCGCGCCCTTGCGGCAGCCCATATCCGAACCCGGTCGCCGAACAGGAAAGCCAGGGTCGCGCCAAGCAGAAGGAACGGAACCACGATGGCAAAGGCGTCGTTGGACGAAACCAGCAACAGACCCGAGCCGACCAGACCTCCAGCCAGGGTGATTCCCGCCAGTCGCAAAAGCCGCCGGCGATCAAAGCCACCCAGTTCCTGCTGAAAACCCAGCGCACCGCCTAGATAGCCTGGAAAGACGGCGACCGTGCTGGTTGCGTTAGCCATCACAGGCGCCATTCCCGTGAATACAAGCGACGGAAAGGTCAGGAAGGTTCCTCCGCCCGCAACCGTGTTCAGAACACCGGCGCCAAAGGCGGAGGCAATCAACACCAGAAATTCCATCTGAACCGCCTTTCATACAGGTCTAATGCAGGTCTTCCTCCACCGCTTCACTTTCTTGGGGGGACGGAATCGATGACAACCAGAGACCGTACCGAACCGTCTTCGCACAAGAGTGGCGCGCGCTGCCCGACCCGCATACCAATAAGCGTTGCGCCCAGAAGTGACGAGACCGAGACGATGTCCTGCTTGCGTTTCCCAGGCTGCGCCCCGTGCACCAGAAGGACCGTCTCGACCGCGCCACCATTCGCCGAGTACGAGACATGGCTTCCGCCAACAACGATGTCGCTCGCCACTGGCTCACGGGTAGGCTCGGTGTTCATCAACTTGTTCTGCAGAACATATGTCAGCAAAGCCCAACGCGGTCCCCGGTCCCTATTGCAGGTCTCCAGATGGACCAGAAGATGGTAATAGTCCGACTCAGGCAGGGCCGACCTGCCTCGCGGTCTTGTTCTCCCTCCGGCGACAGGCTGGTTGATATCGGATCGGGGGTTTTCGTTGATAACCATGGCTTCTCCTCGGACGGCTTGCCGTCGCATGACTTCTGGGAATGCGAGGAGACCCCGGGAGGTTCAGCCGGCGCCGATGCGCCTAAACCGCCCGGGGATACAGGCGGTTTAGCAAATGAAACCGAAAGAGATTTTCATTCGACACCATGAGATCACGGTATGTATGGCGCAGATGCAAGTCAACCTGAGTGGCCGACGTCTTAGGAGAGCCTACAGGCATGTTTCAGGAATCCCACCCCATCGGCGCCTTCGTGCCGATCGAATGACAAGACCGGACGCGGCCCGGTTGACCGCCCGAGGGCAAAGGACCATGTCGGTGGCATGACAATGTTCAGCTTCCATAAGGGGGTCCTGCGATCTGCAGGGATTCTACTGAACCGCCGTTAGCCCCGGGCGGATCGAGCTTGCACGCTTGGTGACGCCTCGGGGTTTTCGATCCAGCCTCTCTCGATTGATCAGCGCATGACCGGCTCGCCTGCGCCGAGCCACTTTCTGCGCGTCTGGAGAGATTCAGTCGTTTCCGAATGGGAGAAATACATGTCCGTCTGCATCAAGCACAAACCGCAGCGTAGCGTCGCTGCACGGATCGACAAATCACCAATGGCAAACCTTATTCTGCGTTGGTGGACAACCGCGATCAGAAATTGGCAAAGGCGAAAGATGATCGCCGCCCTGAAGGCTATGGATGGCCGAATTCTTCTGGATATCGGCATTCACCCTGCCGAAATTGAAAGCTTTGTTGATGGTCTCGACAGCGCGGAACTGCGGATGGTTCCGATTGAGCCCGAGCCAGAGACAGAGATGGATGAACCGTCCTACGCAGATCTCAGAAGGACCGCGTAAGACGCTGATACAGGGCGAATTGCGCGCAGGACAGCGACGCGCAATTCGACCTCATTCATCCTATCCAAGAGAAGCTGCATATGACCCATGGGACGCGTGTCCTGATTTCTTAACATCAGCTAGTCGACAGATCGGCGAGGCAACCGGCACATTTTGACATCCCGAAGCATTAGATCGGTTGCCAGTCTTCGCGACGATCCAAGACTGCGACGGATTCTCTGCTGGATGTGGACTACTGGCCTCAGAGGCCGTGCGGTGGCAGGTTTCGTCTTCCGGACCTGCTTCGTCGGCTCCCACGACCCTAACACCAAGACCTGGTCTTGACCTCTGAAACCGGACCAACAGACCGGGGCATGCCACGGACCTCGGGCCTCTTCGCCAACGGGCGACTATCCTAGAAATACCCTTGCTTGCCCAACTCCTGAACAACTCGCTCGGCCATGTTGGCACAACGCGCGCCGTCGAAGGGGAAGATCGCGTCAAAGCCGCCCTTGACCCGGCGCTCCAGGTCAGTTCTCAACCATCGGCGTGCCCGAAAGAGGCGTGTCTTGACGGTGACGGGGTTCAGTTCGAGGTCGCGTGCGATCTCGTTGGACGTCATTCCTTCTGCTTCGCTCAGAATAAACACGAGGCGCAAATCGGGCGGCAAGCCGTTCACCAGCTCTTCCAGGATCCGTCGAAGCTGAAGCCGCCCAAGCTGAGCCTCGGCGCCTTCCGGCAGAGACCCGGGAAAGGGCAGGACGGATGAATTGTCGCTCTCGATCACTGTATCGTACTCCTCCTCCGGGCGTATCCGGCGCTGATGCATCAAGGCGTTGTTGATCGCGATGCGAGTGATCCAGGTCGAGAAGGTGGCATCGCCGTGGAAGCGGTCCAGACTCCGGAACGCGGCAAGATAGGTTTCCTGCACCACGTCCTCTGCTTCGGCATCGGTCGATACAAGCCCTCGCGCGACTCTGAACAGGCGAGGATTGTTGCGCCTGATCAGTTCCCGGACGGCGGCTTCCGAGCGCTCTGCCGCCGCCGCAAGCAGGTCTGCTTCGCAAGTGGTGCCATTGATCGCCGGACGGACTTCATCATGCGCTTGCCGGGTTCGGGATCTCATCAGGTTCCCTCCCCCACAATCCGGCCTTGGGCGATGATTTCTTCTACCGATGGCAATCCCGCAAGAACGTCGGATCCGGGATCTCCGCTGTTTCGTGCCGGTCCTTCCCATCCCGGAATCCCGGGGTGGCCGACCACGACCCGACCGGCCATACCGACCATCTCATGCGGGAGGCAGTAGTAATCATAGACGCCAGGAGCTGTCAGCGTGACCTCGAAACTTTCGTTAGGCAGCAGAAAACCACTGTCCCACGGCGCGGCACCTGCCGGAATGCGCCGTTGCCGATCAAAGATGTCCGGATGATAGGCCGTCGCCGTGTGGCTATTGCCGGGATCGCGATTGATGAAACGAACAGTCGTGCCGGGAGAAACCGCAAGTCCTGTTGGTGCGAACCAGACATGCTCTCCCCGCGCCGTTCCTTTCATTTCCACGGTTTCGACCTGGGCGGCCCGCGGCGCGCGCGGGAAACCGAGGGTGGCGATCACGCCACCCCCGACCATCAGAAACCTTCGGCGTGCCCGGATCATTCGGCGAGCCTCGATTTCGCGTCCTCGTCGTGGAACAGCACGACATGGGCATGCGGCTTGTCCACGCCAGGGTGCCCCGCATTGTAGTAGATGTCGACGGAC
>Ga0116152_10004671_pt1 | contig 10776 bp, 10 predicted proteins | sample AD_UKC119_MetaG_FD_89894 | JGI IMG/M metagenome (GOLD analysis project Ga0116152, IMG submission 89894) | Active sludge microbial communities of municipal wastewater-treating anaerobic digesters from Hong Kong - AD_UKC119_MetaG | ecosystem: Engineered > Bioreactor > Anaerobic > Digestate...
ACCCGGCTGGTCACCGGCAGGATGCTGTGATGAACGTCAATGCTGATCCGTCTGTCCGGATGCACCATCGGTGGCAGTTCATGGGCATATTCTCGGTAAAATTTCTGATCATAATCATTATCAAGCTGATGCTGCCATCCTGCGGCAATGAATTTTTCCTCGACCCAGTCAATTCGTTTTTTTGGCACCAGAATATCAAGATCAACGCTGATCCGTCCGCGCGTGCAGCTAAGTTCTTTATCAAGATAGGCCGCCCCTTTAAGCAGGATGACTTTTTCATCACTGCCTTTTAAAGCACGCATGACCCGGTTCATTTCCCAGCGGATCATCCGAGCTGATGAAAGACTGTTATAGGTAAATGATTTAAAAAGATTCTGAACTTTGGCAGGAAGAAGATCATTCATCTTTAAGCTTTCCGCATCCGCCGCCAATCGTCCGGCCAGATTGGATATTCTCGCCTCCCGAAGCAGGTCGTTCCATTCGCTGGCATCCAGTGACGTCATCAGTTCCGGATTTTTAAGCACACGGATCAGAATATTTTTATCGGTGATTGCCTTAGCCATGATCACCTCCTGCTTTACCGTCACCTGCTTTATTGGCGACGAACTCTTCCACCAGCGAAACCGCATCTTCCAATGACGGGTAAATGATTTCGCAGACATCAGACGCATTGATGATATCCGAAATGGCGCGAAACGCATCCTCACCGATATCGCCGTAATTGGCCGATGACATCACCATTCGGAAAAAGGCCATTGTTTTGGTTATCGGCCGGATTGCCGGCTTTGCGCTGGCATCATAAATCGGCAGGATCACCACATTGGGCTTTGTCCTTTTATGCATTTGCTCAATGGAGGCTTTTGGCGGGCGCAGGTAACAGATCGTCCCCTTAGGTGTGCCGTGATACTCATTTGTAAAATGATCATGTGCATTGTCACTGACCTGTCCGACCCAGTCTTTCATCACCGCAATTGACTGGTTTTTAAGGGAAACGGCCCGCGGATAAGGCACCAGTTCCCCGCTTTCCATATCCAGAAGCCCAAATTCATCAGAATGAAGCTGCCACCCCCGGTAAGAAAGCCCGGCCGCCAGCGTGCTTTTGCCGCTTCCCGACATGGCCGGCATAATAAGCCCGACACCGTCCCTTGCCACCACACCGGCATGGAACATCAGATATTGTTTACAGGCAGATGCCACCTGCCAGTTTAACCCCATTTCAAGACTAACCATTCCCATACTGGCGGGTAGCGGAATAAAATCGCTGTTCATGCCCACATCCACAAAGGCCTGCGGCTTTATATATTGGCGGTAAAAATTGCGGCCGAATATTCTGATCGTGTTATCCAGAACCACCGGATTGTCATAAAAGGGATAATCCCGGTAAATCCTGATAAATTCATCACGGATATTTTTAAACTTAAGCGCCACATTGACGGTAAACGGGCCGATTTCAAGCTGGGCCCCACGGGAAGCCAGACGGGCATCTAGTTGCTGATCGGTAAAATTTATCAGAGTGTCAGTTTTGTGAAAAAGACTGGTCGGCGGCATTATTTTTCTTTTCAATTCAGATCGGTTCTATCAGGCCCATGTTATCAAAACCGGCTACCGTTTCGATAATATTTTGTGTTGTTGTCGCGTCAGGCTCAGCATCAATAATTTTAGAAAATTCAGCAAGCAGTTGATCAAGACTTTTGGGACCGTCCTCATAAAGGGCAAGAAGTTCACGGGCAAATTCATTCAGCACCTGTGTATGACCACTACGCGGGTCATAAACAATACTGGCATCTTCCCATTCCGACCAGATCAGACCGGCATTATCCGGCACATGAAAGACCAGTTTTCTATCAAATGACTGTGTAGACGGTAAAATGGTCAAATCCCCTTTTATAAAATCCCAAAGAAAAAAGCTCACGAATCATACCCTGATCATGAGCTTTAATCATTAAAATTCTATTTATTGTTTTTTCTCACCCTATCAGGCAGAAAATCCAATTAATTCGGGTTCCCGTTCGGGCCGTTTTCCGCATTATTATTTGGCAGTGAACCACCAGGTGCCGGCTGATCACCGTTACCCCAGCCATTATTTCCATTGATTCTGTAGTTAAATTCAATGGAATTAACACAAGAGAAACCAAAACGCTGATTAAGCGGGTCTTTGATAAATTCCCAGTGATTTAAATTACTGGCATCAAATGGCTGAAGCTGTGTTCCGGGAGGATAATCATTTGCAAGATCTTCCGGCAGCAGTTCAAATTTATGTGTCCCATTTTTTGGCGCAGCAACCTGTCCACCTTTAATTGGAACCTGCAGCATTGCTGCGCGGTTATCGGCCGGATTATTGGCAATATTCATCAGATTGATAACACAAAGCCCGGCTGAATCAGCATGGGCAAGTGGCACACCACCATGAAGCGTCAGCGCAACAGGCGCCGCAATGGCCCCTGCTTTTAGAAGGCTGCGTCGATGCAAACGTTTGCCAAGAGTTGCCCCACTTGTTACTTCATTTTTTTTATCGGTATTATTAACTTCGGTCATACTATTCACCCAAATTCAAAACTTCTGTCACGGACAGCTACTATTAACAAATATATCAAAATATTTTTACTTTAATGTAGCAATTATCATGCCAATTAGATAAATACCTTAATAATCAGCATCTTATCCGATGTTTCATTTCCCGCAAGCCCCTATACTGTAAAGCATCTTAACATCTATCCCATTATGGGACAGCAATTATGAAACTTTTAAGTCAATATCGACAATCTTATCAACATAGGCTAGCATAATTAATTGAATATAAAACCACTTACACGTTAAAATATAATAAATAATATGTCGAAATTCATCAAAAACACCATTTTTTTGACTCCGCTTCTGCTGTTTCTGGCATTTCTGGTTTATGAGCAGCATATTTCAGCGCTTGATGCCATTTTCATTGTTGTTGGTGCCGCATTCGCAATTTACATGAATTTCCGCAATCAGGGACCAAGCTTCAACATGGCTGCGTTAAATCAGAATGAACAATCACTGCTTTTTCTGAATATTATGGAAAATTTGACTGACCCACTTGTTTTTCTAAATGATAATGCCACCATTTTCATGGCCAACAAATCCGCAACAGAAATGTTTGGCAGTGATCTGATCAATCACCGTATTGCTGATTTTCTAATGGATACAGATGCACTGGCCGCGATTAATAAAGCCATCAAAACAGGAAAATCAGATACGGTTGAATATAGCACGAGCAACCCACGAATAAGAAATTATCTGCTTAGAATTCATGTTCATGACAAATCAAATCAGGGTTTTCCGGAAGACAGGACCATTCTTCTGACCATTTATGACATCACCAGCATCCGAGAAGCAGAAAGAATGCGTGTCGATTTCGTCGCCAACGTAAGCCATGAGCTTCGCACGCCCCTTGCCTCCATCCTCGGCTTTGTTGAAACCCTGCAGGGGCCCGCCAAAGATGACCAGAAGGCAATGATGCGATTTTTAAAAATCATGCAGGATGAAGCCAACCGCATGACCCGCCTCATCGAGGATCTTTTGTCACTAAGCCATATTGAACGGGATGCCCACATTCCGCCCAGTGAAAATGTTGCTCTTAAAAAAATAATTGAAAGTGTTATTGAAACCCTGAAATTCCGACTTGAAAAACGGGATATGACAACGCGTTTTATAACCAAAGATCTGGAAGGAAAAATCATTGGCGACCGCGATCAACTTACCCAGGTTTTTCAGAACCTGATTGATAATGCTATCAAATATGGTGCTGAACATTCTGAAATTTCCGTCAATATGGAAAAATATGAAGACAGCAAAACCACAAAGAAATATGTCAAAATCACGGTAATGAACCTTGGGGCTGGTATTGCCCCGGAACATATTGAAAGATTGACAGAGCGCTTTTACAGGGTTGATACTGCTCGCTCACGAAGTCTCGGGGGTACCGGTCTTGGACTGGCCATTGTTAAACATATTATTCAGCGCCACGAAGGAAAACTTTCAATAGAAAGCGAAGTCGGTCACTATACAAAAGTGACAGTTTTGTTACCTGAAAAACTGTAAATGGAATTTGGCAGGAAGAACAAAGCCCATCCCCCTGTCATATTTTTGTAACAATTATATTGGCTAGATGTCATATTAATGTAACAATAAAATGGCATACAGTCACCGTAAAAGAAACCGATTGACAGAGTATTAAAGTATGTCTGCAAAAATTCTTCTTGTTGAAGACGACGCAAGCCTGACCGAACTTATCAGATATAATCTGGAATCAGAAGGTTATGATGTTATAGTAGAAGTTGATGGCGAACAGGGATTACTGAGTGCCATTGAAAATACACCGGACCTCATTCTTCTGGACTGGATGCTGCCGAATTTATCCGGCATTGAAATCTGCCGACGCATTCGTCGTGATAAAAACACACGCAACACACCGGTTATCATGCTCACAGCCCGCAGCGAGGAAAATGACCGCATCCGCGGCCTTGACACCGGAGCCGATGACTATATCACCAAACCATTTTCGCCCAAGGAACTGATCGCTCGGATTAAAGCCATGTTCCGACGCATCAGACCGGCACTCAGTGAACAATCGCTTGAATATGGCGGCATCGAAATGGATCTGTCCATGAGAAAAGTCTGTCGTGATGGCGTGCCTATTCACCTTGGCCCCACTGAATTTAATATCCTGAAATTCTTTATGGAAAATCCGCAAAGGGTGTTTTCCCGAGAACAGCTACTTGATATGGTTTGGGGCAATGATATTTATGTGGAAGCCAGAACAATTGATGTTCATATCCGCCGCCTCCGAAAAGCCCTGAATGACGGGAACAAGAAAAATATTATCCGTACTGTTCGCAGCGCCGGCTATTCCCTTGATACAAATATATAAATTGAAACAATAAAAATTACCCCTCCCAAAAGTTAGGACTGCTCTGAAAGAAATAATCAGCGCAGTCCTTATGCATTTTATCGGGTTAAAAGTGATATTAACCATATAAAAATCAAAAAATAAACGCCATCAATTGGCCACTTTTATCCATTATTATATACACTTATGCCATACTTCTAACTGTTAGCATTAAGAAATGCTTGCAATTAAGATATTAATATGTATGGTTAATTTTAATTAACAAATATAGTTAACATATGGTTTATCTTATAAGCTATTGAAAAATAACAATAAATATACAATAAGCAAATGAATATGAATCATAGTTAATGGGCTGTTAACCATTTTCGTTAATACTTAAACAAAAAAATAAACAAAATTGGGTGTTAATACTATGGAACTCGAAATGAGAGATAAAAAACAGATTTTTGACAATGATTCATCCAAATTATCCGCCAGAATGTCTGTGTTTGCCTGGATCATATGTGCGATGCTGGGATGGGCTCTTGCCTTTACGTCGTTTGCAACACTAAAGGGTGACGACGATAGTGGAAATTCAACCATTACCGCTAAGAACGAACCCAGTGCTGATGACGCTGCTAATATGGAAAATATTCTTCCCGCTGCCGGGAAAAATCAATCTGATCAGTAATCATTTAATTCAGGGATGATCACCCAAGCGAGCGGGCAATGAATGGCCCTACAAAGTTGGCCACCGCTAACGGAAGCTTTTGCCAGGTTTTAATCATTAACTGATATTTGGGGTTCAGTGGATTAACTTCGGGGATTTCGTCCCCTTCCCTAAGATAATATTCATATTCAAGCGGTGTTGGATCAAATCCCCAGTTTTTCTTGAAATTAAAGGCTCCGGTGCCATTTTTGCTTCGTCCAAAATCAAACAGGGTAACACCGCGCGACGTTACTGCGTGTTCCATCACGGACCAATACATAAAATCATTGGCCGCATAGGTGCGTGCATCTACCCCACCACCACCGTAATAGGGAATAATTTCATTTTTGAAATAGAAGCTCATGACACTTGAAATGGCATTTCCATCCGGTGAACATACTGTGAGAATTTCGCAGTCATCCTTAAATTCATCTTTTAATGCTTTAAATAATGATTTCGGAAATACCGGTGTGCCGAGATTGCGGACACTGGTTGAATAAAGATGATAGAGCCTGTCGACCGTATCATCGATATCGTAAGTCAAGCCGAAATTAATGCCTTTTCGCACCATAGCCCGCTGTTTGCGTGGAATAGAAAGCATATTTTCTTCGTTATCCGCGCTTAAATTTTTCCGAAAAACGGAATATGTTTCCGCCTTGATCGGCCAGTCATCATGACATCTTTGGACCTGACGATACTCCATTGCATCAACGGCCAGATCGTCAGCAATTTCTTTTGCATGCTCATCCAAAAGCTTGAGCGTTTCAGGATCATCAAATAACGGCCCACCACCAACAGAAAACGCGACAGATACAAGCGAATTGCCAAACAACCGGCTTTTAATGTGAATAAGCGGCAGAACACCACAAATGGTTCCATCCTTTTCAGCATAGAGGTAATAATAATCATGCCCCATACTTTTATTGACACTCCGCCCCCAGGCCGAAAGGTGAAAGACGCTTCCTCTATCATGCATCATCACATAACGATCCCAGTCCGTGCAGTCGGCCAATATATTTAAACTTTTAATTTCAATCACTTATACATTTCCCTTTAGGAAAATATCGTCCATACGGCCCCATTTGAAATCATGCAGCAATTGTTCAATCTTGCTTTCCATAACTTCAAGATTTGTATAATGACGAAACCTTGATTTGAAACCGGCCTGTTCCTGTCTTGGCTGGTCAGGATCAATTTCCCATGGATGAAAATAAAATATACAGGCCTGACGATCCCGATTATTCACCCTGTCCATAGCCATTTTTGATAAGCCATAGGGCAAAAGCCGGAAATAGCCCCCACCACCACACGGGAATTTCTTATTCATGAGTTCAAATGTTGTCACCGGCATTTCCAGAAATTCACTGCCGTCAATCGGTTTAAAAGCAAAACGTGGCGCGTTCGGCATACCATAATGATCATGACGGATCGGATAAATACTGGAACTATACAGATACCCGGCTTCCTTCAGACAATCCAGCGCCCAGATATTTCGTTCCCCGATTGAAAAGCTTGGGGCACGATAGCCAATGACCGCCGCGCCGATTGTATCTTCAAGCAGTTTTTTTGAAGTTGTAATATCCTCGACAAATTCCTTGCGGGAAAGGTCGGTCACACGGTGGTGGCCAATGCTGTGGCTGGCCACTTCATGACCTTGTTTATGAATTTCCCTGATCAGCTCTGGATAACGCTGACAGACCCATCCAAGTACAAAATAGGTTGCCTTGATGCCATGAGCGCCAAAAAGGTCCAGAGTTTTTCTAGTATTTCTATCAACCCTGCATGGCAGATTATCCCAGTCATCCCTTGAGATATCATTTTCAAACGCGCCAACATGAAAATAATCCTCCACATCAACGGTCATAGCATTGATAATGGCAGATGATTGGTGCACTGATTTTTCTTCTGATATAGCCGGCGCTGGTGAGGCCATAATAATTCCGATCCTCTCTTGAATTAAGCGTCTAGCAAATCTTCCACTATTCCGATGGTCCCTTTAATGGTCCGATCATGAATTTTGATATTCTTTTCAAGACGTACCACACGCTTTCTGAGCTTCATTAGCTCGGCAGAGGCTGTCAGTCCTGCTTCCTTGGCTTCTTCAATAGCTTCTTCCGAAATATTGATTTGAGCTCCTGTATTATAGGAACCATTGCTGTTACCATTTGATCCAAGCGTGCCATTCTGCGCCAGTCTTGCGCTTGCTGAAGCGGCATAATTATCCTGCTCCATATCCTCAAGAACCTCTTTAACCACGTCCCCGTCAATAACCTCGAGTTCCTCTATTGCACCAAAAAGCAGCAAACGGGTACAAAGTGTATTTAGCTTACGGGGAACGCCGCCGGAATATTTAAAAATCTCTGCATAACCGTCCTCTGAAAATGCAGGATTCCCTTGCCAGTTAACAAGGCTGAGACGGTGTTCAATATATTCTTTTGTTTCCTCAGCTGACATTGGTGACAGGTGATGAGTGGCAATAACCCGTTGTCGCAATTGTTCCAGTGCCGGATCAAAGGCCCATTTATCACGAAACTCAGGCTGCCCGACCAGAAAGCTCTGAAGGAGCGCCTTATTGCCTTCCTGAAAATTGGACAGCATACGAAGCTCTTCAAGGGCCTGTGTCGTCAAATTCTGTGCTTCGTCAATGAGAAGCAATGTGGTTTTGCCCATTTTATTATTATTACGCAAAAATTTTTCAATTTCAGTGATCATAATTGCCTTATCAGTGACTTTGATATCAATACCAAAGGCCGCGGCCACCATTTTCAGGATATTATCCGCATCAAGTTGTGATGTTACAATTTTGGCCGTGACAAATTCGGCCGGATCAAGACTTTGCAAAAGCCGCCCGACCAGGGTTGTTTTACCAGACCCGATTTCACCGGTAATAATAATAAACCCCTCACCCTGGCTGATACCATAGGACAGATAAGCCATCGCTTTATGGTGCGTGCTGCTGTCAAAATAAAAGTTCGGATCAGGCGTTAACTGAAACGGCTTACCAGTTAAATTATAAAATTCTGAATACATGTTTATTCCTAGAAAGTAACACCAATGGCGACACTAACATAATTTGACATGCGTGGAACATAGTTAAAAAGCAACTGATTACGTTTCGTATGAATATACTCGATTGTCCCTGTTATATTTTGGGAAAGTGTATAATCAAACCTGCCGTTATAGGCGATGAACAGATCCTTGCCCGGATCTGTGAAAAAGTCATCTTCCATCAGATTGGCCGCAGCAGTAAACGATAACCTTGGGCTTAATCGTCTTGTCCAGTCAATACCGACAGCACGGCGAATATATGTCGATGCGACATCATTGGATGTATTTTTGGAATAACTTGCACTTAAAGCAATTGTTGAACGTCCTCTAACACCGACAATGCCCGCATTCCACTGCTTTTGCCTGTTAAAGTTATTGTTGATAACATCCTGCTGAACGGGAACAGACGGATTATTATCCCCATTAATTACGTTGTTAAGGGCAATATCCTGAAATGATCTGTATTGATCAAAATAGTTCACGGTGAGATCAATTCGGTCAGTCAGTCGGTAACTTCCTGAGAAATTGAAAGTATTTCCGTAAAACTCTTTACCATAAGTCGCGGTCAGCACGGTTCTCGGACCTGGTGTCAATCGACCACCAGCACGCCAGATGGCACCGGAGAATGTCCCGCCGGCAAAATCAGAGTTTCTTTTCAGATATCCGATTTGTCCAATGAAGGCAATTTGTCTTGTCCATTGATAATCACCACTAATCAGTGATGTATAAATATCATTGTCCGTTGTGTTACTTCCTCTTTCCCGGCGGAAAGAGTTGGCCCAGCTCCAGGTAAATTTTGTAAATCTGGTGCCACTGGCCAATGTTGAAGACACTTCATGAAATTGAGCTGATGATTCACCAAGATCAATGCCGGTTAGTGTTATATTTCTGGACAGATCGATATAACTATATCTGTATCTGTTTGTCAGCGTGGCAAAATTACCGTTAACCCTGTTTACCGTATATGGTGAAACATCAATAATCGATAAAGTACCCCTGTTTGTTGTCCGCGCAAGGCTGACTGTGGAGAAAGCCGCTCTACGGTCGATAAACTGTTCAGTCATCGCTGCATTAAAATCAATAAATACAAAATCCCGGACCAGTTCTGATCCCGCCGTTGCCTGTAGGTTATGACGGAATTCATCCTTATCACCCTGCAGGCTCGGATAAAATAAATGGGTAAGTCCGTAATCCAGATTAAGGTTGAACCTCGGGCCTGTCGTATCAATTCTTGTTCCAACTGTGGTCTGTGTCACAAAGTCACTCTGCGCAAACGCAGCATCAAGATTTACGTCATCCGTATAAATCTCGGCAACGTTAAGATAAGGCGTAATTTGCCAGTCTGCCGCATATGATGTTGATGTGCTCCCAAGGGCTCCTAATGCCGCTGTTACAATGGCTGTTCCGACTTTATTTTTCATTGTTATAGTGTCCTGACAGTTCTTATTATCTTTATTATTGATTATACCCGTAACCGTAATATGAACCAAATCTCTTATTTCCGGTATGGATCTGAGCCTTATTGAGAATCAGATTAATATTTTTACAATTTTTGATCAACTGCAGCGCTTCCTTGACTTCTTCTTCAGAAGTTCTGTCAGCTTCAACAACAAATAAAATCTGTCCCACATGCATCGCAAGCACTGATGATGCACTGCTGGCCAGAACCGGCGGACTGTCAATTACAATTACACGGTCATGATAGCGCTGAGCAAGTTCATCAATCAGGTTACCCATTTTTTCACTGGCCAGAAGTTCGGTTGTAAATGAATGTTTCTTACCCGCTGGCAGAATACTCAAATTCTTAATGTCGGTTTTCAAGATACATTCGGCAAGATCAATACTGTCATCCCCGATAACATCAATCAGACCTTTACCACCTTTTACACCCACTGTGTTCATAACATCCGGCTTGGCAACATCCGCATCAACCAGAAGCACATTCAGGTCTTTTTCCTTAGCCATACTAAGGGCAAGACTAAGGGCACAGTATGTTTTTCCCTCGTCCGGCTGCGAGCTGGTTACCATAATAATATTACCGTTTTCAATGGCATTTTCACCACCCGTGAAAGCATTGATCAGAAGACTTCTTTTAATCAGGCGAAATTCTTCCGCAACGAGAACATTATCATTATTCAGGGTCAGAATATTTTTCTCG
>Ga0116152_10004673_pt1 | contig 10776 bp, 7 predicted proteins | sample AD_UKC119_MetaG_FD_89894 | JGI IMG/M metagenome (GOLD analysis project Ga0116152, IMG submission 89894) | Active sludge microbial communities of municipal wastewater-treating anaerobic digesters from Hong Kong - AD_UKC119_MetaG | ecosystem: Engineered > Bioreactor > Anaerobic > Digestate...
TGGACGAAGCCCGCCACGACACGCTCTACGAACTCGAGATCGCGCTCGGCGCGACGCCGGCGCCGGGGCAGGGCGCGGCGCCGCCTCCGTGGCTCGTCGATCGCCTCTACCGCAATCTGATGACCGACGTGACCGGCAACACGCATCGCGCGGAAATCTGCATCGACAAGCTCTATTCGCCGGATTCCTCGTCCGGCCGTCTCGGGCTCATCGAGTTTCGCGCTTTCGAGATGCCGCCGGACGCGCGCATGTCGCTGGCCCAGCAGCTGCTCATCCGCGCCCTGATCTCGATGTTCTGGCGCGAGCCGCAGCAGGGCGGTTTCGTGCGCTGGGGAACCGCGCTGCACGACCGCTACATGCTGCCGCATTTCGTCTGGGAGGATTTCCTCTCCGTGCTCGCGGACCTGCGCGCGTCGGGCTACGATTTTGATCCCACCTGGTACAAGGCGCAGCTCGAATTCCGCTTCCCCGTTTATGGCGCGGTCGACCACGGCGGCGTGAAGCTCGAGCTGCGTCAGGCGCTGGAGCCGTGGCACGTGCTCGGCGAAATGGGCGCAGCCGGCGGCACGGTGCGCTATGTCGATTCCTCGGTCGAGCGCCTGCAGATCAAGGCCACGGGTTTCATCCCCGGCCGGCATGCCATCGCCTGCAACGGCCGACGCCTGCCGATGACCGGCGCCGGCGTGTCGGGCGAGGCGGTCGCGGGCGTGCGCTTCAAGGCCTGGCAGCCAGCCGAAGGCCTGCATCCCACGATCCCTGCGCAGGCGCCGCTCACTTTCGATATCTACGATCTCTGGAACGGTCGCTCGCTCGGCGGCTGCGTCTACCATGTCGCCCATCCCGGCGGCCGCAATTACGAGACATTCCCGGTTAATTCCTATGAGGCGGAGGCGAGGCGCCTCGCCCGTTTCCAGGATTTCGGCCATACGCCGGGCAAGAGCGCGCCGCCGCAGCCGGAGCCGACCGGCGAGTTCCCGCTCACGCTCGATTTGCGGCGGCCCGCGCTCTCGTGACGGCGGGCCGGCCCGCGGGCGCGCGGCATGCCATGGGCCGGGAACCAGTGGCGCGCCGTTGCGGTTTATCCGTGGAATGCCCGTGATCGTGGAAGCCGGCGGCGCGAACCCGATTTACAATAAGCCGCGATTCCAGCACGGGCGGGATCGGCGGAGGACATCATGTGCAATCCCAATGAGATCGACGAAGCACGCGCGCGACTTCTCGCCGCAGGCGCCGACCAGAAGGATCTCGACTGGTTCGACAGTCTCGGGTGGAACGACGCGCATACGCCGCCTCTGATGAGCGAAGCCGATGTCGCGGCCTTCCGTCGTCGCGAGGAAAAACTCAACGCCGCCGTGGCGCATCTGTCCTTTGCCGAACGCGCCGACAGCCCCGAGGGCAAGCTTGCCGCCGCCATCGGCGCGCGCATCGCCGACTGGAAGGACCGAGACGAAGAGGACTGAGAATCACGACGCGAAACCAAAATGACGTAAGGTCTTCAGTATTTTGACTGGTTTCGTAACGAAGTCGCAGGAATTGCCCCCTAACGTTCCCGAACCATGCGCTGACGGTTTCTCGTCGCTGCAAAGGATATCGAATGAAAGCGGCAATCTCCAAGTTCCTGCGATGCGGTTCGGGCGCGACAGCGGTCGAATACGCGCTGCTCGCTACGGGCATGGCGGTCGCGATCGTCTCGGCAAGCAAGCTCGTTGGCACGACGCTTAACGTGATCATCGGCAATATCGCCGCGAACACGACCTGAGCGCTATGCGCTGGAAGCCGAACCCGGCATCGTAAATTTACCGTTAAAGCCGAAAATCCGGGAGTTTGCCCGCGCGCGCCCTATAGCTGTTCGGGAGGGTCGCGCGATTGCGCGGCGTCGAGAGACGCGCTGCAATGGAATACATATTCGCTGACATGATCGAGGCCGCCGCGGCCGCGCCGTGGAGCGCGCGCTGATGCGCCTTCTCGCCATCCATCGCCTGCATCATCGCAAGGGCGGCGCCGAGGGCGTGCATCTCGATCATCTCGCGCTGTTTCGCGAACGCGGCTGGGACTGCGCGGAATTCGCGATGGCGCATCCTGACAACGAAGCTTCGGAGTGGAGCGGATATTTCCCGGAGCGGTTCGAGCCGTCGTCCGGCATCGCCGGCCTCGCCGCCCTGCCGCGCTACTTCCATTCGGGCGAAGCGCGCGAAAAATTCGCGCGGCTGCTCGACGACTTCAAGCCGGACATCATTCACGCGCATGGCGTCTATCACCACCTGACCAACGCCATCCTGAAGCCCGCGCGCGATCGTGGCGTGCCGATGGTCTACACGCTGCACGACTACAAGCTGATCTGTCCCGCCTATCATTTCTATACCGAGCGCACCGGCGTCTGCGAACAATGCCGGGGCGGTCGGCAGTGGCGCTGCCTCGTCAACCGCTGCACCCACGGCTCGCTGGCGATGGATGCGATCTACGCGCTCGACGGCTTCGTGCAATGGCGCGTCGGCGCGCTGCGCAACACGGTCTCGCGTTTCATCGGCCCCGCGCGTTTCATCGTCGACAAATTCGCGGAGCACGGCTTCGCGCCGGAAAAGCTTCGCTACGTCCCGAACTTCTTCGAGAGCGCGGACGATGCGCCGGTCGACCCGGCTGTCGTCGCGAGCTTGCGTGAAAAATATGGTCGCCATGTTCTCTTCTTCGGCCGTCTGTCGGCGGAAAAGGGCGTCGACGTCCTGATCGACGCTTGCGCCGAGGCCGGCGTTTCGCTCGTCGTGGTCGGCGACGGGCCAAAGCGCGCCGAGCTCGAGGCGCGCGCGGCGGCGCGTGGCGGCGCCTCCGCCTTCCTCGGCCATCTCAAGGGCGCGGCGCTTTGGGCGCAGGTGGAGGCGGCGAGCCTCGTGGCTCTGCCCTCTGTCTGGTACGAGATCGCGCCCAAGAGCATTCTCGAAGCGCAGGCGCGGGGCAAGCCCTCGCTCGTCACCACCATCGGCGGCCTGCCCGAAATGGTGGAGGAAGGCGAGACCGGCTTTCTCGCGGCGCCGTCCGATCTCGCCTCGTTGACCGCCGCCCTGCGCCGCGCCTTCGCGCTCGATGATTCCGCGCTGGCCGCGATGGGCGCCCGCGCCCGCGAACGCGCGACCACCACCTTCACGCGCGAGCGCTACTACCGAGAGATGACCGCGCTTTATTCAGAAATCTCGCCGGCGATCGCCGCCCATGTCGCGCGCGAGGCGCAGCCGGCATGATCCGGGACTTCGCCGCCACGCTCGACGACTTGCGGTGCGAAACCTGCATCATCGGCTCGGGCCCCGCCGGCATCGCGCTCGCGCTCGAACTCGCCGCGCAGGGGCGCCCGTCGCTCGTGCTCGAATCCGGCGGCGAGCGCGCGAGTTCGGCGCAGGACCTCTCAGCGGCCGAGATCGTCGATTCCTCCGCCCACGACGACATGAGCATAGCCGTCGCGCGACGTCTCGGCGGCGCCTCCAATCTCTGGGGCGGCCGCTGCATGCCGCTCGATCCCTGCGATTTCGAGCCGCGACCCTTCGCGCAGGGCGCGCGCTGGCCGATCGGCTTCGACGACATCGCGCCATACTATGAAGCGGCCTGCCGATACGCGACCTGTGGCGAGCCCGTATTCGAGGCGCCCATCCTCGGCGCACGGGGCGCCGACGACGATTTTTCGTTCGAGTCGATCGAGCGCGCGAGCAATACGCCGAAAATGCACAAGGCGCATGCGCGCGAACTGGCGGCCTCGCAACGCATCGACCTGCGACTCGGCGCGACCGTCGTCGATTTCGAGATTGCCGACAATGGCGCGATCGAAGCCGCAATGATCGCCGGCGCCGATGGCGAACGCCGGCGCATCGTCGCCGACCGCTTCGTCATCGCCGCCGGCGGTCTCGAATCGACGCGCCTGCTGATGATCGCGCAACGCAGGCGGCCCGAAATGTTCGGCGGCGCTGACGGTCCGCTGGGCCGCTATTACATGGGTCATGTCATCGGCGAGATCGCCGACATCTTCTTTCGCGACGATCGCTTCGACGACGCCTTCGATCTGCTGCGCGACGGGCACGGCTCCTACACGCGGCGCCGGTTCACGCCGAGCCTCGCCCTGCAGCAGGCGCAGGGCCTGCCCAACATCTGCTTCTGGCCAATCGTGCCGCCGATCGCCGATCCGCGTCATCGCTCGGGCGCCCTCTCGGCCGTCGCGCTCGCGCTGTCGACGCCTGTCCTCAAGAACATTCTCCTGCCTGAAGCCATTCGCATCCGTCACGTCGGGCCGCATGTCGACTGGCTGCCGCATCTGCGCAATGTCATGTCCGATGCGCCGCGCATGGCGGCCTTTCTGCTGCGCTTCGTCTATCGCCGCTATCTCTCGTCCGAGCGCATCCCCGGCTATTTCATCCGCAACCGCTCGATGCGTTACGGCCTCTCCTATCACTGCGAGCAGAGCCCGCGCGCGGACAGCCGCGTGACGCTCGCCGATGCGACCGACCGGTTCGGCGCGCCGCGCCTGCGCGTCGACCTGCGTTTTTCACGCGAAGATGCCGAAGGCGTCGTGCGCGCGCATGAACGCCTCGACGACTGGCTGCGCCGGTCGGAGATCGCAGAAGTCCATTATCGGCAACCCCAAGCCGAAAACGTCGACGCCGTCGTCGCCCGCATGTCGCACGGCACCCATCAGATCGGCACGGCGCGCATGGGCGCGACGCGCAGCGAGGGCGTGGTCGACCGCGATCTGCGCTGCTTCGACGCGCCCAATCTCTTCGTGGCGAGTTCGGCGGTCTTCTGTACGTCGAGCCAGGCCAATCCGACGCTCTCGATCATCGCATTCGCGGTTCGGCTCGCACGTTATCTCGCGATGGAAAGCGAGCGGATGATAGCCGTCAGATCGGAGATCGCCCATGCGACATGACGCGCCCGATCAACGCGTCGTAACGGTCGAGCGACGTATCCAGCGTGAAGTCGCGCGCGCGCGCCTGACGCGGCGCGGGATCGCCGGGATGCGCGAGCGCGACGTCGATGGCTTTGGCGAGCGCGTCCGCGTCGTCGACCGGCGTGACGACGCCGAGATCCGGCGCGTCGACGATTTCCTGCGGGCCGCCGCAGGCGGTCACGACGCAGGGCAGGCCGCAGGCGAGCGCTTCGACGCAGGCGAGCCCGAACGTTTCCTTCAGCGACGACAGGGCGAAGCAGCGCGCTTCCTCGAGGTGCGCGCCGACATCGTCGACGAAACCCGGCATCTCCACACGATCTCCCAGCCCCAGTTCGTCGCGCAGCGCCGTCAGCTCTCGACGCATTCGCCCCTCGCCGAGAATGCGCAGCCGCGCGCCCGGCGTCTTCACCCGCGCGAAGGCGCGCAGAAGGCCGGCGTAATTCTTGTCGGGCGTCAGCCGGCCGATCGCGACCACGAGCGGCGCGCGCGCCGCGATCTCGGCGGCGGAGCGCTCCGGCGGAAAGGGCTCGGGCGCCGCGGGATTGAAGATCGTGACGACGCGTTCGGACGGTACGCCGAAGCGCGCGATCAAATCCTGTCGCAGGCTGTCCGAAACGGCGACCGTCGCGGCCGTCGCCGCGTTGAGGCGTCGCGTCAGGCGATAGCCGATATTGCTGAGGCGCTCGCGCTCGCCTTCGTAGAAGCCGTGATAGCTCAGGATCGCACGGTCGCGCCGGCGGCTGAGCGTCGCGGCGGCCGCGTGCTTCAGGTTGGACACCGAAATCGCGGACAGGCTGGCGTGCGGACGCATGGCGCGCATATGCCGGGCGAGCGCGAGGGTCGCTGCGCCGTGGCCCTTGGGCAGAACGACCAGCCGGGCCTGCTCGCCGAGAGACCGCAGATTTTCCCGCGCCTCGAAATCGACGATGAAATCGACTTCGTCGCCGCGCGCGGCAAATCCTGCCGCCAGTCGCGCCCACACGCGTTCCGCGCCGCCGCCGACGAGCGCATGCGTGTAGAACAGCAGTCTGCGGGGCTTCATCGTGCGACTCGCGCCTTTCCGTCGGACCAACGCCTTGTAGGCGATTGCGGGCGCCATGGGAAACGGGCGGCGGCATGAGCGCTGTCCGGCTCCTTCTGCCGCGCGGCGCCAGCCAGCGCTGGCACATAGCCCTGTGCGACCGGCTCGTCCAAGCAGGCCGGCGCGTCGGCCTCCGCGCCGTGTCGGGCGCGGAACCGCCGCTGGCGCTGCGCCTGTGCGCGGAATTCGAGCGCATAGTTTATCGCCGTCGCGGCGCCAGTCTGTGCGATGCGATCGACGATATGCAGCTCGCCGATGTCGATGCTGACGACGTTCTCGTCATCGATCTCACGGGCGCGCCAGAACCGGCGATAGGCGCGATCGCGCCGCTCTACGACGGCGCGCCGGGCGACGCCGCCCGCGACGCTGCTCTACTCGATGGCCGCATGCCGCATCTCGCGCTGGCGCGTGTGCGCGAAAACGGCTTCGAAATGCTCAGCCAAGGCTTGCCGGCGCACGAGCGTCCGTGGTCGCTGAACGTCGGGCGCGAAGCCGTCGCGGTGCGCCTTCTCGCCTTGACGCCGCTCGCTTTGCGCGATCCCGGGGAAGGCGATCTTCACGCGGCGAAGAAGCACGTCGCGCATCGCGGCCCCGTTTCCTTCGTCGCGGCGGCTCTCGCCGCTCGCGCCAGCGCGCGTCTTTCGCGCCTCGTCGCTCATGACCATCACTGGCGCGTCGGATGGCGCCGCCTTTCGACAGACGGCGGCGTGATGACGCGCCACGACTGGAGCGGCGACGTCTGGACCTGGCTCGCCGACGACCGCGCCCGCTTCTACGCCGATCCGTTTCCCTTCATGCACGAGGGGCGGACATATCTCTTCTGCGAGGAATTTCCTTACGCGACCGGCAAGGGCGTCATCTCCGTCGCGGCGCTCGACGCCCAGGGACGCGCGGAGACGCCGCGCGTCGTACTCGAGGCCGATTGCCACCTCTCCTATCCGCTCGTGTTCCGGCATGACGGCGAGATCTGGATGATGCCGGAATCCTCCGGCGGCAACAGGCTCGACCTCTATCGCGCCGAAAGCTTTCCCGATCGCTGGGTTCGCGACCGAACCCTGATCGCGGGCCTCGATCTCTCCGACGCGACGCCGTTCGAGGCGCATGGCCGCTGGTGGATGACCGCGACGACGGGGGAGGGCGGCTCGAGTTGGGATTGCCTTTCGCTGTTTTCCGCGCCTGGCCTGCTCGGTCCATGGACGCGCTGCGGCGACGGGCCCGTTCTCGTCGATGCGTCCTGCGCGCGCCCGGCCGGGCTCGTTCAGACGATCGGGGGCGCATTGTGGCGGCCGGCGCAGGATTGCGTCGGCGGTTATGGCAAGGGGCTCGCCCTCTGCCGCATCGACCATGTCGGCGAGGACGGCTTCCGTCAGACTGTCGCGAAGCGCCTCGGCCCGCCGCCCGGCGCGCCGCCGGATGGCGTCCACACTTTGAATATCGGCGGCGGTTTCGAATTCATCGACGCCGTCGGCCCAGCGCGCAAGCGCGACGGACGGGACGAGGGCGCGCCATGATCTCGCGCCGCGCGCTTCTGGCAGGCGCTGCCGCGGGCCTCGCGCCGCCGCTCGGCGCGGCGGAAAACACGCTGGCGTCGGCCGCCGCGCGCGCCGGCGTGATCTTCGGCGCCTCCATCGACACGACGGCCTTCGACAATCCCGCTTATTTCGATCTTTATCGCCGCGAAACACAGATGTTCGTGACCGACGTCGCGCTGAAATTCGATTGGCTTCGCCCGGCGCAGGACATCTGGAATTTCGGCCCCGCCGACCGGATCGTCGCCGCCGCGAAAGCCGAGGGCAAGCTGGTGCGCGGCCATACGCTCGTCTGGAACGACAATGCGCCCGCCTGGCTGAAGAAATTGTCGAACCGCGAGATCGAACGCGTCTTCGACGAGCACATCGAGCGCGTCGCGTCACGCTACGCGGGAGCGCTGCACTCCTGGGATGTCGTCAACGAGCCCTTCTGGCCGATGGATCGCAGGATCGGCGGCTGGCGCGACGGGCCCTGGTTTTCCGCGATGGGACTGGCCTATGTTGAGCGCGCCTTCCGTCGCGTGGCGGCCGTCGACCCGAAGGTCAAACTCACGCTCAATGAGGCGCAATGCGACAATGACGGCGACTGGGGCCGCTCGATCCGGCCGCTTCTGGCCGGTCTCGTCGACCGCCTGCAGCATGCCGGCGCGCCGCTGCACGCTATCGGCCTGCAATCGCACCTCCAGCCGAAATTTCCGCGCGATTATGCCGGCTTCGCCCGCTACATCGCCGATTTCGGCGCGAAGGGCCTCGAAATCTATATCAGCGAATTCGACGTCGACGATGCGGCCTTGCCCGACGCCCCGAACGAGCGGGACGCCGCCGTGGCCTCGCTCGCCAGCGATTTCCTGTCGCAGACGCTGCTCGTTCCGGCCGTCAAGCTGGTGGCGACCTGGCAATTGTCCGACCGTTACAGCTGGTATCGCGGCCTGCCGGGCAAGCGCGCGAATGGCGCACGTTTTCCAGCGCGGCCGCTGCCGTTCGACGACCAATTCCGGCCGAAGCAAATGCGCGCGGCGATGCTGGGCGCCTTCGAGAAGCGCGCGGCGCGTCTGCTCAGGCCCAAGCCATGAGCGCCCAAACGCCTGATTTTGCTCAGGTCGAGCTTCGCTGGGGCGCCAGGCGTCGCAAGCAATTCGTAACCATAAACCTTTACGCTTTCCGCGATTGGTTGGCCGCGTGGCCGGCTACCCGGCGCGACGAGCGAAAGCGTAAGATTCGTATGGCCTTGCGGGCTGAAGGTTATGGATCGTTCGACCGGCCGTACGCTACGGCCGGCGGAGATCGCGCGCCTTCGATGGATATCGGCGAAATGTCGCGCGCGGTCTTCTCGCGCCTGCGTCTGCTCGTGCCCTGCCTCGCGCTGACGCTCGGCCTCGCTTTCGCCTATGCCCTGATCGCGCCGAAGTCCTATACGGCGACAATGTCGCTGCTGCTCGACCCGCGCGAGCGCGTGCCGGCCGGCGTCGACGCCGCGCCCATGCCGCAGAACCCGGATCCGGCGCTGGTCGAAAGCCAGATGCGCCTGATGACCTCGCAGATCGTGCTGCTCAAGGTCGTCGATGAACAACGCCTCGCCGACGAGCCGCCGGGCCTGATCGGGTCGCTGTTCGAGGTCGTGCGCTCGATCACGGGCGCCGCGGCGCCGACCGCCGAGGTTCGTCGCCTGGCCGCCGCCGAGAAACTCGCAAAGTCGGTGTCGATGAAGCGCAGCGAGCGCAATTACGTCATCGACGTCGAGGTCAAGGGGCGCACGCGGCAGAAAGCGCTCGCGCTCGCGCAGGCGCTCGCCGACGCCTATCTCGCGGCCAAGGCGCGCCTGACCGACGATGTGTCCGACCGCGAGCGCGCGGCGATCGACCGCAAGCTGAACGATCTTCGTGTGCGTGTCGAAGTCGCCGAGCGCAAGGCGCAGAACTATCGCGACAAGCATGAACTCGTCGTCTCCGAAGGCCGCAGCTCGCCGGAACAGCGCCTGAAGGACGCCAACAGCGCGCTGGTCGTCGCGCACGGCAAGCGCGCCGATCTCGAGGCCCGCTACGCCCAGATCAAGGCCGCGCTGGCCGCCGGTCTCGACGCGCAGACCGTCAACGAAGACCTGCGTTCGCCGGTGATCGAAAAGCTGCGCTCCGACTATGCGGCGCTCGCGCGCGACGAGGCCTATGCGCAATCCGTGCTCGGCCCGCGCCATCCCAGTTACCTGACGATCCAGAAGCAGATGGAATCGACGCGCGCGCAGATCCGCGCCGAGCAGCACAGGATCGCGCAGGCGACTGAACGCGAACTGAAGACCGCGCGCGAGGCCGAACGTACCGCCACGAAGCTCGTCAGCACGCTGGAGATTTCGACCAACAAGGTTGGCGATAAGCGCGTCGAACTGAACGATCTCGACCGCGCCGCATCCGCGTTGCGCGCATCTTATGAAAAGGCCCTGGCCGCTCGCGAAACTGTGCGGCGCGATCCGATTTCCGCGCCGCTCGCCATGCTGATCAGCCCGCCGTCCGCGCCGATGTCGCCGTCGAGCCCGAAGACCCTGGCGGCCTTCCTCATCGCTTTCGTCGCGGGCGTCAATCTGTGGATCGCCGCCGCGCTGGTCGCCGAATATCGCCACCGTCGCGGCGCGAGCGCCGCGCCAACGCGGCCACGGGAAATTATACGTCCGACATCCCTCGGCGCGGCGGCGGCGAGCGCGAAGCTCTGGACGCCGCCATCACGTGGCGACCATGACATCCCCCAATTGCCGCGGCCGCGCGGCGCCCCCGCGCGGGCAGGGCCGGGTTCCGTCGCGCCCGCGATGCGCGCAGCCGGACCGTATCGCGTCGAAATCGACGCGCTGTTCGACAGCCTGCTCGATGCGCTCGCCGCATCGGGCAGAACGCCGTTCGTGATGGTCGCGGGCGCTGCATCCGGCAGCGGCGCCTCGACCGTCGCGCTGTCGCTCGCGCATGCCGCCTGCAATCGCGGTCTGCGCGCGCTCGTGATCGATCGGAACGCGCGGGCGCCCGCGCTCTCGGATTTTGCCGATGATTTCGAGCCGGCCACGCTCCGGCGCAGCGGCGCCCGCGCGCGGATCCTGCGCAGGGACGGCGATGGCGAAATCCTGCTGCAGCCGCTGAATGCGGAAGACGGCGCGGACGAGGGCGTCGCCTGCGACGACGACGCCGTCGACCTCGTTCTGATCGACGCCGGCCAGTTCCGCGCCGCCGCGCGCCTCGCGCAGGACACCCGTTCGATCGACGCCA
>Ga0116152_10004675_pt1 | contig 10773 bp, 9 predicted proteins | sample AD_UKC119_MetaG_FD_89894 | JGI IMG/M metagenome (GOLD analysis project Ga0116152, IMG submission 89894) | Active sludge microbial communities of municipal wastewater-treating anaerobic digesters from Hong Kong - AD_UKC119_MetaG | ecosystem: Engineered > Bioreactor > Anaerobic > Digestate...
ACCGCCCCTCGCAGACGGTCGCGAATTGCGGCGGGATGCACCTCGGTGGGGCCATAGCTCAGTTGGGAGAGCGCTTGAATGGCATTCAAGAGGTCAGGGGTTCGACTCCCCTTGGCTCCACCAATATTGACCTCTAAGTATATGAAAACAAACGGGATTTAGGCCTGTGCGTTTTCTCTTTCCCCCGGCCTTTCCCCCATTATGCCGGCGATGCGTGGTCTGCGCGGTGGTGCGGCTGAAGAGATGCGGGTGGTGTTCCGGTACGGAATCTTCGGGTTTACGACGGGCGACCGAGGGGCGCCGGTCCTGTCGCCCAAGGCCTCAGGATTCGCAGGCGCCCCCCGCCCTTCGGTAACGCGCCGCCCGCTTCCGGCACCCGGTCGAGCAATAGACGGCATCCGCCCGCCGCCAGAGCGGCACCGGCTCGCCGCAGGTCGGGCAGGTCCAGTTGTCAAAGCGGACCTTGAGCGTCACGGCCTTCAGCCGCGCGAGTCGGTGACGGCGGTTGCCCGCGAAAAGGCCGGTGCTGGGCCAGATTTCGGCGCTGACGAAAGGCCTGCCGTCCGACGTCTCGTAGTAGCTCAGGCCGGTAGGATCGGGGGCGGGCATGGTGAACCTCCACAGTTAGGGGCCACAGACGGGTTACGCCTCTGGATCGCAAGTAAAACGAAAGCTGGGTCCTTTTGCGCCCCGGATCGCCATTGCCAGCGGCCCCAGGTTCGGGTTGGCGGTCACGGCAGATTGTATGCGCCGGAAACCAATGCCGGCAGGACGCTAGGCAAGTCCTCCATGAGCACTAGCGCACATTCCACCGTCTCGCCGGTCATGGCTAACTGTAGCTGTCCCGCAGGCACCGCGTGATCCCAAGAAAAGCTTTGCGTGAGGAAGTCCAGGACGGCCCTCTTATAGTCGGTGTCGGGGTTTTGAAGGTGGTCGCCTTTGGTTTCCAATACCACGATCCGCCCGGCGCCCGCCGTGCCGCCGGTCGCGAAGATGAAATCGGGATAAATGCGCCCGCGCTTCCAGCCTTGCAGCCCCATTCCGTAGCTCGCCTTCGCCACGTTGCGGTGCCACCACTTCACCGTGCCATCCCCGTCCAGGTGCACGGCGACGTTCTGTTCTTCGCCGTTCAACTCGTTTCGGAACACAGGGGAAAACAGGCTGCGGTCCAAAGCGCCGCCATCCGCGCCGGTCAGGTGGGGCGAGTTCGGCGGTTCCGTGGTCAGCATGTGGTCGGGCATCCGCCAATTGTTCCCGTCCAGCCGCAGCCGAAATTGAATGTCACCGGCCTTCACCGCCGCGCGGAAAAGGGCCTCGGAACGGGCATCGCGTTCCTTGGTCAAGGCCACCCGTAGCCGGTCGATGATCACGCCCGATGCATCGCCCAGCTTGGCCGCATCGAAGCCGCGCGCTTCCAGCCCCGCCACCAGGTCCGCCACAATCCCCCGCGCCACAAAGGGGTTGGGCACAAGGTCGGAAATCATTCGTACGGCATACGGTGCGTCAAATCGCAGCGTTTCCGCCGCAGGGGCGACAACCTCGGCTCGGAAGTATCCATCTTCTTCGACATCGGACAGGGCAATGCGCTGCAACTGCGCTGCCACGTGTGCAGGGTTGTCCGGTATGTCGGCCACCACGCCCGCCGGGGAATAGTCGCGCCAGTCAATAGCCGCCAGAATGTCGGTTTCATAGTCGAGGTCGCGCATGGCGCCATCGTCCACCCGCAGGACCTTGGGCAGATAGACTTGCAGGCTCCTGAATTCGGCGCGACGCTCGATCTTTCGCGCCGTTCCAGGGTTGGAGGCTCCGGCCTCTTGCGGAACCTCGATCACCAGATCGGCCAGGCCATCGCGTTCCAGCCCGGTCTTGATCGCCTCCACCACGTCGCGGGTCGCCGCGTGATGCGTCACCACGTAGCATTCGTCCAGCGCCGCCCTGCCGGTCTTCAGCGCATAGGGCTGACGCAGGATGCGGCCCACAAGCTGCGTCATGGCCGACTGGTTTGATGCCGCCGCCAGCGAACACAGCACATAGGCAAAGGGGCAATCCCAGCCCTCTTGCAGCGCCGCCTTGGTCACGATCACCCGCACCCGGTTCTGGGGCGACAACAGGTCTTGGTTCTCGGGCTGATTGAGGTCGTTCTGTTCGGCGGTCTTGATCGCCACTTCGGCGTCATCCAGCCCCGCTGTCAGCAGCCATTCCTTCACATCATCCGCGTGAATGTGCTGCCCGTCCCGCTGATCCTTGCCCGTCCGTTCCACCTGCACCAGCATGATGGGCCGGATATAGCCCAGAGCGCCCCTGTCTGCCCCGTAGGCGCGCGCCTCGGCGTCCAGGGCGTTCAGCCTGCCCAGCGCCGCCGTGAGCGTTCCGCGCCAATCCGCGCCCTGCCTTGGGTCGAGGTTCAGCGGCATCTTGATCATGTCTTCGGCGTGCAACTCGCGTCCTGTCACCTCCACCAAGAGGTTCGCGGCCCGGCCCGGCTTCGTCCCCTTCGCCGCCACATCCTTGGGCGTCGCGGTCAGTTCCAGAACGAAGATCGGGTTGAAGCCGTAAAGCGTGTCATGCGCCAACTCGGACGTGGCCTTTTGCCCTTCGTCCATCACCACAACTGGCCTGATCTTGCGTAGCGCGTTGCCGAGCGAGTCCTTCACCATCGGGAACATGCCGGTGTAGCCGTCGAGATTCGGGACAGCTGCCAGTTCCCTAGAATGTGCCGCCTGATCCCCCTCGGGCGGGAAGAACCCGTGCACATCGCCCCTGTCGCGGAACATCCGCAGTTGCTCCTTGGCAGACCGCACAGAGGCTTGCAGCATCAGAATCATCACGCACAGGTTCGCGTCCACGTCCCGCGCGTCCAGCCGGTCGGATTTCTCCATCACCTTGACCCGCCCAGCCGCCGTGCGGTCGAGCGCCTGCCGATAAGGGTGCTGCCGGTCCTTCAGCGCCTTCAGCGTTTGCGAATAGATCGCCTCGTTCGGCACGATCCACAGAACAAACCCGGTGTTCTTCGCCAGATACCGCCCCATGATCCGGCTGACCGCGTTGACCGCCAGCCAGGTCTTTCCGCCGCCCGTGGGCACCTTCAACGTGACGTTCGGCACCGCGCGGCCCACGCCATCCTTGCGCGGGGAAAAGAGCGCAATAGTTCCATCCTGAAGTTTGCGGTCCTTGATCCTGAATTCCCGCGTTTCGGCTTTCATCGCCTCCCACGCTTTCGCAGTGAAGTCAGGCACCTGCATTCCCTCGGCATCGTCACCCATCTCTGCCAACAGCTTCTCGCGTTTGTCGGCTTTGGCTTTCTCGGCCTTCAACTCGTCCAGATACGCATCCAGCGTATCCAGAACCCGCGCCTGATAATCGAGCGTGCGCATCAGGTCCGTTCCACCCGGTAGAGCGCGAAGGGAAGCGGCACAAATTCCACGGGCAAGCCTTCGGCGTCCAGCATCCGTTGGCTGACATAGCGGGCAGGGGCAAAGACAAGGTGGCGCGCGTCGGGCTGCGCCTCGGCCAGCTTGCGCGCGAAGCTGAGGGTCAGGGCCGCGTCGGGCGATTTCAGCCAGTCGAGGTGGGGGCGGTAGATCAGCCAGACATGGGTGCCGTTCGCCTCGCCCACATAGGCTTTGGCCTCGTCCAGCGTGGCGGGGTCGAGTGGTTGCGAGGTCGCCATGTGGAACAGCACACCTGCCAGCGCGTCGAAGGCGGGCAGGTCTTCGCCGGTCAGGATGTGGTCCAACTCCACCGGCTGGCCCAGCGTGCAATAGGTGAATTCACCGCCCAGCCCCTCGGCCCGATCCTCCACCCGCTTTTCGCCGGTGACGATCAACTCGCCGTCCTTCACCTGTTTCGTGATCCGGTCGTATTCATGGCCATGCAGGTTTTCGATCCCCTGCACTTTGTCCACCAGATCGTTCGCGCGCTCGATAGCCCGCCAGTTCAGCCGCTCGCGCAAGAGTTCCGTCTTTTGCGTTCCGGTGAAGGCATAGCCCTTGATCACGCGGCGCACCCGTTCGGCGGTCAGCCGGTCAGCATAATCCTCCATCTCCACAAGGATGAAGCGCCGGTTGCCGCCGTCGCGCCTGTTGGCTTCCAGCACGGCATGGGCCGTGGTGCCAGACCCGGCGAAGGAGTCGAGTATGATTGAGTCCGATGCAGTCACTTGTTCAATGAATTGTCTGACCAGCCCAACGCCCTTTGGATAGTCGAAAACTTGTTCAGCAAATATTTGGCGGAGTTGTTTGGTTGCTTCCGCGTTTATCTCCGTATCAACAAAACTGCTGAAAGGACGTTCTGTAGAACGTAGCTCGGACTTGTGGCGCTTGTAGGTTGGTGTTCCACCCTCTCGTTTTGGGAAAATTACCTTACCTTCCTCAATTATTTGATCCATTCGAGACTTTTCATAAGCCCATGCCCTGTTAGGGTTTGGTTGAAAAACTCGGCCTGTTTCGGGATCAGTAATCGGATAGCAAAGATTTGGTCGCTCGGCGCAGGTCTTATTGCATGTGAGGTTATCTGCCATCCACGGCCCTCGTGGGTCGTTGTCCGGGTTAGAGTAGTTAGCAAAGCTCTTTGATACTCCGGCAAACGCCGCTTTGGACTTTGCGAAGCAGACAACAAAATCGTGATCCGGCGTCACGCCATTCGTAGAGTCATTTGAACCTGTGCGCTTTTTCCAAATAAACGTTGTAACAAAGTGTTCATCGCCGAATATCTCAGACATTAATGAGATGAGCCGGTCAACTTCATTGTCGTCGATGCAAACGAAGATTGTTCCGTTCTCAGCCAGCAACTCATGCAATAACCGCAGCCGGGGCCACATCATCGCGCACCATTTGTCGTGGCGCAGCCCGTCCTCGATCCCGATGGGGTTGGCGTCCAGCCATTCCCGGATCATCGGCGCGTTCACGTTGTCGTTGTAGGCCCAGCCCTCGTTCCCGGTGTTGTAGGGCGGGTCGATGAATATGCAGTCGACCTTGCCCGCATACATCGGCAACAACGCCTTCAGCGCGTGCAGGTTGTCGCCCTGCACGATCAGGTTCCCGTCCAGCCGGGGCGCACCAATCCCCTTGTCCGCCTGCATCTCAAGGGGCCGGAACGGCACCGCAAGGTGGTGGTTCCAAACGAATTCCTTGCCCTTGAACACCAGTTCCGTCATCGGCCGCCAGCTCCCTGATTTTTCCAACCTTAGACCACTTGCCGCGCACGACAGGCAAGCGAAACCCTCGGTTGTCGTGCTCGGAGGGGCGGGGCGGTCGCGCGGGTATGTCTTCGCGGATTGCGACAGCCAACGCGCGGCGTTGCTCGCTCCCTACGGAGAGCCGCCGTCCTGCGCCGCCCGCCACCTCGCCCAGCGCCGCCGTTGCGCCTCGGCAATCGCCTCGCGGCCTTCTGGTGTCTTCGGGCCGGTGGAGAGCCCGCCGTGGAATTTGCACCGTCGCTTGCCGGGTTCCGACTTGCAGCGACAGGGCGTTCCCTTGCGGGTCTTGGCGCCGCAACGGATGCGCCGCCGTGCGTGCCAGTTCCGCAACTTGGCTTCAAGGTCCGCAGGCGCTGGATCGGGAGTAATACTCCTACGCGCGCGCGCGTTTGGTGGATAATAATCCGGCAGGCCGATGATTCCGGCGATCCGCTTCACGGCCCAGCCGTTCCGGTCCACAACCGGCTTCGTCTCCCAATAGCTGACCGCGTGACGGCCAATGCCAGCCGCCGCCGCAAGCTGGCCCTGCGTCATGCCCGCCGCCTTGCGCAGCGCGGCAAGGCCCCGCCCTGTCAGCATCGCGGCGCCTCGCCGTTCCAGTTCCAGCATCCCGGTTCGCGGCATCCGCTGTCAGGGGCGACCCAAGCGCGGCAGGTTCCGCAAAACAGCCTGCCGGCCGGCCCCGCCCGCTCCCAGTCGGTGAGCCGCCGCCAGTCGTCCAGCGAGACGACTTTCCCCGACCAGGTGCGCGGCCTCCCCGTGAGGTGACAGAAGCCATTCGGGAACGTCTCCGGGCCACGCGCCGAGGGGATCGGACTATGCGGCGCCGTGTTGGCCGGTCGCTTGGCGCGGGCGGGCAGGACCTGGCCGGAAGCGGCGTCGTGAGGGGGATGCGGCGCTGCTACACTCGCTACACCCGCTACGCCGCCCCGGTTTGTCGCGAGTGTAGCAAGTGTAGCGGCCTCGGTCCCCAAGATTTCGGCAAGAGCTGCCTGCACGTCAAACAGCATCGGGCACCCTCACGATGCGATAGGCTTCCTTGCGTGCGCGGCCGCGAACGATGGCCCCCGCGGGAAGGGGCGCCAGGTGGCCAGCGCGCGCCAGCATCGCCAGGGGGCCGGCGAGGGCCTTGGCCTCGCGCAGGGAATTCGGACCCAGTTGCAGGATTTCGCGCGGCAGCACGTCCTCATGCGGCCAGTCCATCAACCAGAGCCGCAGCTTTTCCGCTTTCGCGGTTTCCGCCGACACAAGGCCCGCCTCGGCCAGCCGGCGCGCCTCGCCAAGGTAGAATTGCGCAAGCTCGATGCCCCAGCCCATTGCCTGCGGCGTTACCTCGGGTGCGTCCAGATCGGCCCAGAGCGTCAGCACGCCAGCGATGCGCGCCGCCTGTTCCGCGGCCTTGCTGGCGTAAGCGCGCACATGCTCCATGCTCCCGCCACCGGCTTGCGCGCGTTCCACGGCCTCGTAGAAGCGCCACAGGAGTTCCTTGGCACCAGCCGACAGCGTCAGGCGAACCGGGGCCAGTTCCTGAGGCGTGTCTCCTGTGGGCAGGGGCGTTTGCAAGATGCCGGTGAGGCGCGCCCGGAATGCCTCAAGCGCGGCGTCGCTGGCAGGGCTGTGGCCACGCCGCAGCCGGGTACCGATGGCGCTGGGCGGCTCGGTAATCAGGAAGCGGGCGAGGAACCCTTGCCCCGAGGCCTCGGGATCGGCCAGCAAGGGGCGGGCGGCGACGGGCTGGGCCATCAGGTGCATCGCCAGCCGACGGCCCGGAAAGCTCGATGCCCCGTCGCCCGACCGCACGCGGTTCATCGTGTCGCCGTTCCAGAGCTGCGACAATCCCGAAACCGTCTTCAGCCGGTTGTCGCTGTTCATGGCGTGCCCGCCGATGAAGCCGCCCGCCTCGTCCGAGAAAAGGCCCAGCGAGGGGCGGCCCGTCTGATAGAGCTTCAACAGGCCTTCAAGCGTCGGCTCCTGTGCCGTGATGCCCGGATAGAGCGGCGGTCGTGGCTCGGGCCCGAGGCTGCGCAGGTCAGCCTCGGCGCCCGCCGCCTTCACCTTGTCGGCCGCCGTGGCGTCCGCCATGAGGCGCTTGCGCTTGCCGGCCCAGAGGTCGCGGGCAACCTCGTGTTCGGCCAGATCGGCGCGATAGGTCTCGGCCAGCGCCTTTTCGTGGTCTCGCACGCCCTGCATCAACAGCCGGTCGCAGCTCGATTTGCGTTCGCCGCTTTCGGCAATCGTGAGGCAGAAAAGGGAACAGGGCGCGTCGCCGCCCAGCGCCTCCACGTCCGCGAAACCCTGCACGGCCAGCGAGGCGACCGCCAGGGCCGACTGGGCGGCAAGGGCAACCGGCGCCTGCGTCCTGTCCTGCACCGCCTCCACGGCCGCGCGCAGCGGCCCCAGCGCGGCGACCGGGTAGGGATGGCCCGGCGGGATTTCCCGCATCAGCGGTTGCGGCCCCTCGGCTGCGAAGGCTTGGGCGGCCGGTGGGAAGGCCGGATTGATGCTCGGGGCGTTCATGCGGCGGCCCCCTTCATGTCTCGCAGGACGTCGTTCCAGTCGCGGCCGGCCGGGGCGGGGAACAGGGTCACGGCCCAGCCCAGCGCGGCGGCGCGTTCGGCTAGGGCATTGCCTGCGGCGGCGCCGACGCCGTTGTCGTCGCTATCGGTTGCGACGATGAGTTGCCCCGGCGTGCTGGGCAGGCGGAGGCGAGAAACGCCGGACGACGACAGCGCAGCCCAGACGGCCACGGGGCCGCTCAGGATGCCGCTGCACAGGCTCAGACCGGTCTCGATGCCCTCGGCGACCGCGAGCACGCCCTGCCCGTCAGCGAGCCGCACGGCGCCGCCCTGCGTCGCGCCGAGCATCAGCTTCGTTGTGCCGGGCGCCACTTCCGCCTTCCCCAGCCCATCCGCGCGCAGGAAGGTCCGATGCACCGCAAAACTGGCGCCACCGTCCACCCGGGCCATCAAGGCCGGCAGACGGGTCGCGGTCGCGCCGTGCCAGCACGCCGGATGGAAGCGCAGGGTATCGGGCAGGGCGCAGGTGATGGCCCGGCCGCGCAGGTATGTCTCGGCAGGCGTGCCGGGGATCGGCAGCGCCTCGGCCCAGAGGGTCCGGGCCTGCCGCTCCCGTCTCTCGGCCTCGCGCCGCTGTTCCGCGTCGCGCCGGGCGAGGGTGCCGGGGTCGGGGCGCGCGTAGTCGCCCGGCACGACGCCCGCCGCCGCCAGAATGTCGCGGAAGCTGCACCCGGCTTTCTTGCAGGACAAGAGCAGGCCGGCGGCGCCGTCCGCAAGGGTCAGGGCGTTCTGGTCCCGGCGCCGCTCGGGCTGGCAGATCGGGCAGGGCGCGGTGCCGTAGCGGCCATGCCATCGGCCGCCCAGTGCCAGAGTGAGGGGGTGTGCTTCCGTCATTCGTCCGCCCCCCTGCTCTTGAGCCATTGTTCGAGAACGCTTTCGGGCCATGCCACCGCCTTGCCGGTGATTTTGATCGGCCGCGGAAACTTGTTCTCGCTCATCAAGCTGTAGATTGTGCTGCGGCTCAGTCCGGTCAGCTCCTTGACCGCCGGCAAGCGGAAGTGTCGTTCAACCATGTTGGAACGCTCCAATTGGAAAAGCCCCGCGCGGCGGGGCCGGGCGGGGCGGGGGAGGTGAGGATGCGGCTAGGGTCGCGCAGGGCGCGTGTCAGGTTCGACGACAGCCGCGGTCGCCGGACGCTGGTTCAAGTTCGACGGCGCGCGGCTGCGAGCGTGAGAGGCACAGCAAGAGGGCCGCGGCGCGGGTTTCTGCCGTGTAAACGAAAAGGCCCCGCGCGGAACAACCGGGCAGGGCTCTGGGCGCTAGAAACGCAAAACGGGGCCTCGGATCGGCCCCGTGGCGGAAACATCGTCTCCGATTTTATCGAGGTGTGCCCCTGCCTTGATCGTTCGTCAAGGGTCAGGACGTACCGCAGAATAATTTAGGCGGGTTTCGCGACGTTTCAGCTCTCCCAGAGCGCCACGCCTTGTGGCCAGCACCGCGGCTCCGCAGGATAGGCCAGATATTGTGCTTTGGACATGCCTCTGCACTATAGGAAACTGGCCCCTTTGAGACGCCTCGTCAATCCTTTTCTTTCCTAAGTCGTCCGCCGCGAGCTTTCACCCGATCCTCGTCACCTTTTCCGACTTCTCCGATAGGAACGCCGCCCAGCGGTCCATCATCCCGCGCCGCTTCTCAAAGACGTCCGACCGCGCATAGGCCCGCTCCACAGCGTCGCCCGACAGGTGCGCCAGAGCGGCCTCGGCCACTTCGCGCGGGAAGGTCGTGCGCTCCTGTGCCCAGGTGCGGAAGCTGGTGCGGAAGCCGTGCACGTCGGCATCGAAGCCGAGTTCCTTGACCAGCTTGGACAAGGTCATGTCGGACAACGGGCGGCCCTGCTTGGTGCCGGGGAACAGCAGCCCGGACCCGTCGTCCAGCCCCTTCGCAGCCTCAAGGATCGCGATGGCGCGGGCCGAGAGGGGCACCCTGTGCGCGCGTTTCATTTTCATGCGGTCAGCGGGCACCTCCCACACCGTGGCGGCAAGGTCAATTTCCGACCAGCGCGCCTCGCGGACCTCGCCCGACCGCGCGGCGGTCAGCACCAGAAATTCCAGCGCCAGCTTCGTCGCCATCCCGGCCCGCGACGCCTGCACCGCGGCGATGCAGCCCGCCACCTCGCCATAGCCCAGCGCCTTGCGATGGGCCTGTACCTTGGCAACCTTCGGCAGCGCCTTGCTGATGTTCTCGGCCGGGTTGTCCTGTCGCCAGCCCTGCGCAATCGCCCATTTCATGACCGTGCCGATACGCTGGCGCACCCGGCGCGCGGTCTCGGCCTTCTCGGTCCAGATCGGCATGAGAACCCCGAGAACGTCCGCGGTGGTTACGTCAGCCGCGTTGAGCTTGCCCAGCCGGGGGAAGGCGTAGAGTTCGAGCGAGGTAATGAAGTCCCGCCCGTGCTTCTCGTTCCGCCAAGTCGGCAGGTGCAGCGCATGGACCTTGCGCGCGGCTTCCTCGAAGGTGAGCACCGCCGCCGCCTCGCGTTTGGCCTGCAAGGGATCGCCCCCAGCCCGCGCCAGCTTGCGGTTGTCCAGCGCGGCGGCGCGAGCCTCGGCCAGCGAGACCAGCGTCGCCGGCCCCAGCCCGATCTCGCTGCGCTTGCCGCGAATGACGATGCGTTGCACCCAGAACTTGGTCCCGTTCGGTTCGACACGCAGGTAGAGCCCGTGCCCGTCGAAATACTTCCCCGGCGCGGTTGCGCTTTTCACCGTCTGGGCGGTCAGGGCCTTCTCGGGTCGGCGGGTCAGGTGAGCCGGCATCGTTTCCCCCATCCTTTCCCCCATTTATTGGGGGAAGCAGCGGGACTATGCCGGACAATAGGGGATTTGTGAATGTAGAAAAGTAACAAGTATTCAAGAATATAAAGGAACTTGTCGGACCACACAGGAACGTGAAATGGCGGACCTTGGCTCCACCAGATTTCCACTGAAAACCTCTGAATTTGCGGGCCCTGCGGGGCCGGTGGGTTATGGCCTTCGGTCGATGCACTACCCCTGTGGGGGCGTG
>Ga0116152_10004676_pt1 | contig 10773 bp, 10 predicted proteins | sample AD_UKC119_MetaG_FD_89894 | JGI IMG/M metagenome (GOLD analysis project Ga0116152, IMG submission 89894) | Active sludge microbial communities of municipal wastewater-treating anaerobic digesters from Hong Kong - AD_UKC119_MetaG | ecosystem: Engineered > Bioreactor > Anaerobic > Digestate...
CCCGTGTTCCTCCATATACAGATCGTAACCGTATTGTATCATAATTGCGCAGCGTGTTTGCATGGGGGAGGGGATTCCCGTATATCCGACAAAATCCGCCGTAAATCCACTGCCGGAGGATGTTATAATAGTTGGCAGACGGCCACTGCCGCCTTGGGGGACGAAGAATGAACAAAAAGAAGGTTGCAATCGGGATTTTACTGCTTGCGGCGGCACCGATCATACTCTATTGGGTTACGAGCTATTTTGAAGGGTATCTTCCGCGCACGAAATCCTACGAAAAATATCCATGCGAATTTGAGGAAGCGTTCAACGAGCAGATGGCGGAATACGGCATGTCCATCGATATCGACAGCGTACCTTTCAACGATGGAGGAAATTACGCTTATAAAACGATACCCATACAGTGCGAAGACCAAAGCGAGATTTACTGCACTTACTATCCGGTCAGCGGGAATGATGAATCGCTGATTATGTGGATTGAGTTTAAACAGCAGACAACGGGCGCAGCAGGGGAAGCGATTTATATTGAGCCGTTGCTTGCGTTTTTACTACAGGAGTTTGAAACGCCTGTGGCGGAAGACCGGGATAACACGCGTGATCCTTATTCTGCTGTTACCTATAACGAAGCGGTTCGGTATTGCCGGGACTTTTTAGTAAGCAGCGAAGAGAAAACACATTTTGACGTCTCTGCATACAAAGGGGATTATGCCAGATTTATTATGAAGCATACCACTGGCGATCAAACCTCTTATATTTTGCAATTGGCAGTCCTGCCGGGGTTTAGCGCTTCATAAACACGTCTGGAACCAATTTGGATAACCTTGCATGCAAATTCAAAAAGTACAGAGATTTTTCTAAACAGGTATTTTGCCACAAGGTTATAATGATTCTGGAAGCTACTTCTCTCTATTATAATCATAAGTAAAATATTCCTTGCGATATGCTTCTTCGCCGGCAGTATGGCGGGTTGCGGTCGCTGCGCCGCGCCGCTAATAGCCGGGGTCTGTGTATTTGCCGTCGAAGATATCGAGCGTGACGCCGTTGATGCGCACCGTGCGTTCGTCGATCCATTCGACGGTGGCGGTATCGATGTGATCCTTTACGTAGATGCGGCGCTTCCCAAAGATACGTTCGCCTTTTACATCGCACAGAATTGAAAAAGGCGTGGTCGCTCCGCCGTTGGAGAGATAAACGAATACGGTGTGCTTCCCGTCGCCGGAAGCATACTCGCCGAGCGGCGTATTGACGATTGGCGAAACGCGGTCAAAAAACGCGAAAATGCAAACAATGCCAAGGACGATTGTGCTCATAGCCGAGAAGATCGTAATTAGAAGTATCTTTATTAACCGTTTCGGCTTTTTCATTCCCCGTGTTCCTCCATATACAGATCGTAACCGTATTGTATCATAATTGCGCAGCGTGTTTGCATGGGGGAGGGGATTCCCGTATATCCGACAAAATCCGCCGTAAATCTACTGCCGGAGGATGTTATAATAGTTGGCAGACGGCCACTGCCGCCTTGGGGGACGAAGAATGAACAAAAAGAAGCTTGCAATCGGGATTTTACTAATTGTGATTGCACCGATTATACTCTTCAGGCTTACGAGCTGCGTCGAAAGGTATCTTCCGCGCACGAAATCCTACGAAAAATATCCATACGAGTTCGAGGAAGCGTTCAACGAGCAGATGGCGGAATACGGCATGTCCATCGATATCGACAGCGTACCTTTTATGTACAACGACAACAATTCTCCATATAAGACAGTTCCTGTACAGTGTGAGGACGGGAGCGAAATATCCTGCACGTATCGCCCGACCAGTGAAAGCCGGAAAGCGCTGCTTTTTTGGATTAAATTTGAACAGCAGCTTACCGGCGAAGAAGGCGAAACGATCTATATGGAACCATTGCTGGAGTTTTTATTTCAGGAATTTGAAACGCCTATTACAGAAGACAAGGACAGCACATATGAACCGTTGAAAGCACTTACGTACAATGAGGCGGTTCAATGTTGCCGGGATTTCGTAGCTGGCAGCGAGAGGAAAACGAGTTTTCTCGTTTTCCCGTACAAAGAGGAAGGCTATGGCGTTATACTAGAACGAATACGGGGCGAAAAGACTATTTTAGCTTTGAAGTTAATTGTTTCTTAAGGGCTTTACGGGAAGGGTAAACAAGCGATGGGAATCACTTCCTGTTATATTCATAATTAAAATAATCCTTACGATATGCTTCTTCGCCGTTACCTCCGTGCGTAATAGTCCCTCTTAAGAATATAGTTGCATCGTCTACATGCGATGTAAAGTCTCGGTTCTCATCTATTTTTGCAGCTACTTCTTGCACGGCATTAATATCAGACGGAGCGAAAGCCATGAGCGGATACAACCCAAGTGAAAGAACAATCCCGTAGTAGATAATGTCGATCACATGTTCGGTTTTGGATAATACTTTAAAACCGAGCGCCGTTTGATCTTCAGCTTTATCTGCGAAAGTAGAACGGACGATCTCAATTGCAACTTCGCTGGGTTTGGTTGTTCCAAGACAGAATTTCGCAGACTCAGGGTTTCCAAAATCAACATCCATATAATATTTTCCGTTTTCATAGTAATACCCGGAAACGCAGATGCCTTCTTCTTCTGCAATTTCTGCACCGTTCCATATGCGCGGACAGATCGGGGATTCGTTATCATCGGCGACAAGCTGCAGCGCCGAAGCTTTATCGGAGAGCAGCGTTCGCATCAATTTTTCAAAATTTTTGTTTTTCTCAAGCTTGCGAAGTCCTTTCAGCTCAATTTCGTCGGTTAGCACCCGGAGCTGCTCGACGGACAGGTCGTTAACGAGCTGCTTGAAATTCTCCGTGTCGAATATTGTAAGGCGGGCGCCGTCGATATACTCTGTCAGCTGACGGCGGTAGATCGTCTCGCTGGTGCTGGCGATGTTATCCAGATAGTCCAGATACTGTTGCTTTTGCGCGGGGCTGCCGAAGGTGATCGTACCGTCCGCTATATCCTGCTGAATCTGATCGATCTGGCTGAGACTTTCAAAAAAACCATCCGCTATATCGGCGATATTGCCGCCCTCATAGAGCAGCGCGACGCCGGACGAATCGTCGCCCAGCAGTGCGGGGAGCTCGGGGCGGGTCCCGGCTGACGCGCCGGTCTTGCCGCCTGCGACAATGCCGTACCCAAACGACGCGAGCAAATCCGCTTCTTTTTTATCCAAATCGGTCAGGAAGGTTCGCATGAGCTGGGGTGTGCTGAAAAGCGGCACCTTATGCGACTGCACGTCGGCGCGCGCGGCCGCGATTTGAAGCAGTTCGTTGGAAACGCTGTCCGCTTTGGCCTGCGTCAGGCCGTATACGGTGTGGTTTGCCTGAATATCCTGTATGGTTGCGATTGTTTCGACGGACATGCCCGCGCTGAGCAGCGCCATCTGTTCTTCTGCGGAAAGACCGCTGTTTTCCAGGGCTTTGCGTTGCTCCCTCGTGGTCTTTTCGTCCCAGTCAGTCAGGTCGAATTCGTCCGGGAGTGCGGCGACGATCTCCGCCAGATCGGCGTATTCGTCTGGGATGCCTTGTGCGGGATCGTTTGTTTGCGTGATCGCCGGCGTGCGGTCGCCTGGCACCGATTGTCCTGTTTTGGGGTCGTAGACGAGGCCGTTGGAAGAAACGCCGCTTTTGCCGCTGTCCGTCGTCATGACGAGAGTTCCTGTTTTCACCTGATCGGCGGGCTTAACGACCGGGGAAGAGGACTTTGTTTTGCCGGAACGGCCCGAAGCGCCGGATTCTGCGCTTTCGGACATGCGGTCCGCCCTGTCATAATAGCCGTTGTTCAGTCGGAACAATTCGTCCCGCCGGAGCGGAGCGATTTCGGGCAGGCCGCTCGTTTCGCCGGTACCGGTTTTACCGGCAGGAGCGGCGGCTTCGCCAGACCCAGAGGGAGAAGACGTCGGCCGCGGAAGTTCGGGCGACGAACCGGGCGTCGGTGTGGAATCCGGATGTGTGCCGGTCGCCGCGTTTTTCTTTTTGTCCGCGAGCAGTTCAAGGCTTGTGAGAATACTTGATTTAAGCATGTTTACCTCCGATAGTTTGTTTTTCATGAGCATTGTAACGCCAAAGAATTGGTGATTTTTTTTATAATTCCGCAGTGGGCGAATTATAAGAATTTACACCGGCGTTCACCGCGAAGGACGGGTCTGCAAGGGTATCTTCCGGCCGCCGAACGGCGCGGGAGGACAAACTGTTTGACAAGACAGTCATATGTGTTAAAATGTAGAGACGTAAACGGAAGAAGAGTCTTTCGATGCAACAGGCCGAGTAAAAATGCCCATCGGACAGGGCTGGCCGCTGCCGCGCGTGACGTGAGGCGTCACATTATTGATTGAGCCGTTCGGCTCAGATTTTATAAGTTGGTTACTTTATAACCAGTGCGTAGAGCACACCACTTGTGAAACGGTCAATAAGAGTTGCAACGGCATTTTTGCTCACCAGGCTCTGACGAAACGATCATGGTCCTTTCCGTCCATTGGCGGCGCGAGAAGCTTTTTTCATGCGCCGGAGATAGAACATTCGGAAAGAAGACGACAGGTGGTAATAGGTTGCCGCCTGTTTTTTGTTTGCAGCGCGGCGGGGAAAGGACGGCTTGAAAATGGATATGGAGCAGCAGAAACGTGCGCCCGTGTACGAGGCGCTCGATCGCTTCCGCAGACAGCGGGTGGTTCCGTTCGACGTTCCCGGGCATAAACGCGGGCGCGGCAATCCGGAACTTGTGGAACTGCTCGGCGAAAAGTGCGTCGGCATCGACGTGAATTCCATGAAGCCGCTGGACAATCTCTGCCATCCCGTGTCCGTCATCAAACGGGCCGAAGAACTGGCCGCGGCCGCGTTCGGCGCGGCGCATTGCTTTTTTATGGTCAACGGCACGACGTCCGGCGTGCAGAGCATGATTCTCTCTGTCTGCAAAAACGGGGACAAGATCATCCTGCCGCGCAATGTGCATAAAAGCGCGATCAACGCGCTTGTGCTCTGCGGCGCGGTGCCGGTATACGTCGACCCGCGCGTGGATCAAAAGCTCGGCATCCCGCTCGGCATGGAACTTTGCGACGTTGAAACGGCGATCGAGCAGAATCCGGACGCGGTCGCGGTGCTGGTCAATAATCCGACGTATTACGGCGTTTGCTCCAATCTTAAAGCGATTGTCGCCATGGCGCACGCGCACGGCATGAAGGCGCTCGTGGACGAGGCGCACGGAACGCATCTTTACTTCGGCGCGGGTCTGCCGATGAGCGCGATGGAAGCCGGCGCGGACATGGCAGCGGTGTCGATGCATAAATCCGGCGGAAGCCTGACGCAAAGCTCGCTGCTGCTGCTCGGCGCGGACATGAACGAGCGGCATGTCGACCAGATCGTCAACCTTACGCAGACGACGAGCGCATCGTACCTTTTGATGTCCAGCCTGGATATTTCCAGGCGGAATCTGGCGCTGCGCGGCGAGCGCTCCTTCCAAAAAGTGAGCGAGATGGCGGAGTATGCGCGCGAGGAGATCAACGCCGTCGGCGGGTATTACGCGTTTGGCCGCGAACTGGTCAACGGCGGAAGCGTCTTCGACTTCGATGTAACAAAACTTTCCGTCTATACACGGGACGTTGGACTTGCCGGCATCGAGGTATACGACCTGCTGCGCGACGAATACGATATCCAGATCGAATTTGGGGACATCAGCAACATTCTGGCGTATATTTCGATCGGCGACCGGATTCAGGATATCGAGCGGCTCGTCGGCGCACTGGCGGACGTGAAGCGCCTGTACGCAAAGCCGCCCGCCAGGGTGTTTCTGCCCGAGTATATTTCCCCGGAGGTTGCGGCAACCCCGCAGGCGGCGTTTTACGCGGAGAAGGAATCCCTGCCGTTGCTGGAAGCGGAGGGACGCATCTGCAGCGAGTTCGTGATGTGCTATCCGCCGGGGATACCCGTGCTCGCGCCGGGCGAGGTCGTGACCAGGGAGATTATCGAGTATATCCTCTATGCACAGGCAAAGGGATGCTCCATGCAGGGACCGGAAGACCCGGAAATCAAAAATCTGAACGTACTTTCTGGAAAGGAGGCGCGAAATGGAATTCTGGTTTAACGAGATGCACACGCAGAACGTGCAGATGTCCATCCGAGTGGAGCGGCAGCTCTTCAGCGGAGAAAGCGATTTTCAGCGTATCGACGTGTTCGACTCTCCCGAATTCGGGCGCTTTCTTGCCTCGGACGGCAGCGTAATCTTCTCGGAAAAGGACGAGTTCACCTACGACGAAATGATCGTGCATGTGCCGATGGCGGTGCATCCGTGCGTCAGGCGCGTGCTGGTCATCGGCGGCGGGGACGGCGGCGTTGCGCGCGAGCTTTCGCATTACAGCGAAATCGAGGCCATCGATGTGGTCGAGCCTGACAAGCTGTTTGTCGATGTCTGCCGACAGTTTTTTCCGGACAACGCCTGCGGGCTGGACGATTCACGCGTGACGGTGACCTATCAGGACGGATTGCGCTTTTTGCGTGCAAAGCAGGATGAATACGACCTGATCATCAACGACTCGACCGACCCGCTCGGGCATACGGCGGGATTATTTACAAAGGAATTTTACGGCAGCTGCTTTAAGGCACTGCACGACGACGGCATCATGGTCTATCAGCACGGCAGTCCGTTTTACGACGAGGACGAAGCGCCCTGCCGCGCGATGCATAAAAAAGCGTACCGCAGTTTTCCGATCAGCCGTGTCTATCAGGCGCATATCCCGACCTGCCCGGCGGGGTACTGGCTGTTCGGATTTGCGTCCAAGAAATATCACCCGCTCGGCGATTTCAACAAAAAACGCTGGGAAGAGCGCGGCATCAAAACCTGGTACTATACGGCAAACCTGCATGTGGGCGCGTTTATGCTGCCCAAATACGTGGAAGAACTTTTGGAGGAGGAAGAAAACCGATGAAAAAGCTTCTTGTGATCGGCTGCGGCGGCGTTGCGTCCGTCGCCATTCAGAAATGCTGCCAAAACAGCGAAACATTCCCGAAAATCTGCATTGCGAGCCGGACGCGCGCTAAATGCGACGCGCTGGCGGAAAAGCTTGCAGGGAAGACGAAAACGAAGATCACCACCGCGCAGGTCGACGCGGACAGCGTCGGCGAGACGGTCGAACTCATCCGCCGCGTTAAGCCGGACGCGGTGCTCAATGTTGCGCTGCCGTATCAGGACCTGACGATTATGGACGCGTGCCTGAAATGCGGCGTGGATTATATCGACACGGCGAACTACGAGCCGGAGGATACGGGCGACCCTGCCTGGCGGGAACAATACGAAAAGCGGATTGCGGAAAAAGGCTTTTCGGCGTACTTTGACTATAGCTGGCAGTGGGCGTATCAAAAGAAATTTGAAGAGGCCGGCCTGACCGCGTTGCTCGGCACGGGGTTCGACCCCGGCGTGACCAGCGTGTTCGTTTCCTACGCGAAAAAGCATTACTTCGACCGCATCGATACGGTGGACATCCTCGACTGCAACGGCGGAGACCACGGGTATCCGTTTGCGACCAACTTCAATCCGGAAATCAATCTGCGCGAAGTTTCCGCGCCGGGCAGTTACTGGGAGGACGGCCGTTGGATCGAAATTCCGGCGATGAGCGTCAAGCGGAAATACGATTTTCCCGAGGTCGGCAAAAAGGACATGTACCTGCTGCACCACGAGGAGATCGAGGCGCTGGCGGAACACTATCCGGAAATCCGGCGGGTCCGCTTTTTCATGACGTTCGGGAAGAGCTACTTAACGCACATGAAATGCCTTGAAAACGTCGGCATGCTTTCGACCGAACCGATCGAATTTGCCGGGCGGAAAATCGTGCCGATTCAGTTTTTAAAGGCGCTGCTGCCGGACCCCGCTTCGCTTGGCCCGCGCACGGTCGGCAAAACGAATATCGGCTGCGTAATGAGCGGAATGAAGGACGGCAAGCAGAAAACGATCTTTATCTATAACGTCTGCGACCATCAGGCCTGTTACCGCGAGCTTGGAAGCCAGGCCATCAGCTATACCACCGGTGTGCCCGCCATGATCGGCACGGCGCTGGTGATGAGCGGCGTTTGGAAGAAGCCCGGCGTGTTCACGACCGACGAATTCGACCCCGATCCTTATATGGACATGCTCAATCGCTGGGGCCTGCCGTGGGTGGTCGACGAATCGCCCGAAACGGTGGAATAAGGTGAAACGAAGCGATCTGCCGACGCCGTGCTTCGTAGTGCGCGAAGCGGCGCTGAAACGAAATCTCGAAATTCTGCGTGGCGTGCGCGAGCGCACGGGCTGTAAAATTCTGCTTGCGCAGAAAGCGTTTTCGATGTTTCGCGTTTATCCGCTGATTGCGCGGTATCTCGACGGCGCGGCGGCCAGCGGACTGTATGAAGCCCGCCTTGCGTACGAGGAGATGGGCGGGGAAAACCACGTGTTTTCACCCGCGTATACGGCGGCGGAGATGCGCGAACTGGCCGGAATCTGCGATCATATCGTGTTCAATTCGATTGCTCAGCTGGAGGCGCACCGCGCTGTCTGGCAGGATTGCGGCGCAAGCGTGGGGTTACGCGTCAACCCGGAATGTTCCACGCAAACGGGGCACGAAATCTACGATCCCTGCGCGCCGTTTTCGCGGCTGGGGATTACAAGAGCGAACTTCCCGCGGGAGTTGCCGCCAGGCGTGGAGGGGCTGCATTTTCATACGCTCTGCGAACAGGGCGCGGACGATCTCGTTACGACGTTCGAAGCGTTTGAGCGCTCGTTTGGAGAGTACCTTTCGCAGCTTAAATGGCTCAACCTCGGCGGCGGGCATCATATCACCAAGTCCGGATATGATATTGCCGCGCTGGAAGAGCTGATTTGCTATATCCGCTCGAAATATGGCGTTGCGGTGTATCTGGAGCCCGGCGAGGCGGTCGCGCTCGACGCTGGGGAACTGATTACAAGTGTGCTGGATATCGTGGACAACGGTATGCCGATTCTGATTCTGGACACGTCCGCCGCGTGCCACATGCCGGACGTGCTGGAGATGCCGTACCGTCCGCCGCTGGAGGGTGCGGGACTGCCCGGCGAAAAAGCGGCGGCATGCCGCCTCGGCGGGGGCACGTGCCTGGCCGGGGATATAATCGGCGACTACAGCTTTGAGCGCATGCCGGAAATCGGCGAACGGCTGACGTTTTCGGACATGGCGATCTATTCGATGGTGAAGACCAATACGTTTAACGGCATGCCGTTGCCGGCGATTGCGCTGGAGCACGAAAACGGGGACTGCGAGCTGGTTAAAACGTTCGGCTATGCGGATTTCAAGGAGAGACTGTCGTGAGCTCGCTGCAATCGCTTCCCGCGCGTGACGGGTTTTATATGCCCGCGGAGTTTGCTCCGCAGCAGGGTGTGCTGCTGATCTGGCCGGCGCGGCCGGGCAGCTGGGGAATCGACCCCGGCGCGGTGCAGGCGGCGTTCTGCGAGATCATGCGCACAGCCTCCCGCAGCGAAAAAGTATTCCTGCTTGCCGGCAAAGCGCATCTGGCGGAGGCGCAGGCCGCCGCGGGCACGTTTGCAGGCGTTCTGGAGATAGAAAGCGACGACGCATGGGCGCGGGACACCGGGCCGACGTTCGTTACGGACGGGCAAAGCGTCCGGGGCGTCAGCTGGCGCTTCAACGCCTGGGGCGGCGAAACCGACGGGCTCTACGCAAACTGGGAAAAGGACGACGCGCTGGCGGGCGCGTTCTGCGATGCAATCGGCGCGGCGTGCTACGATGCGGGGGATTTCGTGCTGGAAGGCGGCTCGGTCTGCTCCGACGGCGAAGGCACGCTGCTCGTCACCGAGGACTGCCTGCTCAGCAAAGGGAGAAACCCGCGCATGAGCAAAGCGGAAATCGAGCGCAAACTTAAAAGTTATCTCGGCGCTGAAAAAGTTCTCTGGCTGCCGCGGGGAATCTATCGCGACGAGACGAACGAGCACGTGGACAACGTCTGCGCGTTCATCGCGCCCGGGCAGGTCGTGCTTGCCTGGACGGACAATCCGGACGATCCGCAGTACGCGCTGAGCAGAGCGGACTACGAGTATCTTTCGGGTGTCACCGATGCAAGAGGGCGCAGGATCATCGTGCACAAACTGCCGGTCCCCGATCATCCCGTGTGTGTTAGCGAGGCGGACATGGCGAACTATCGCTTCGAGCCGGGCGAGGATGTGCGCGAAACCGGCGAGCGGCTGGCCGCAAGCTACGTCAATTTCTTTTTTGCCAACGATGCGGTTATTTTGCCGCAGTTCGGCGGCGAAAACGCCGCGTCGGACGCGCGCGCGGCGGAGATTATGCGCCGCCTTTGCCCAAACCGCGAAATCGTGCCGGTCTTTGCGCGGCCGATTCTTCTCGGCGGCGGAAACATTCACTGTGTGACGCAGCAGATACCGAAAGGAGCGTTCTGAAATGAGCAAAACGAGCGTTGCCGCCGTGCAGATGCGCTGTTCGGCGGACCCGGCTGAAAACCTTGAAAAAGCCGTGTCGCTGGTGAAAGAAGCGGCGCAGAGCGGCGCGAATATCGTGCTCCTGCCGGAGCTGTTCGAGCGGCAATATTTCTGCCAGCAGCGCAATTACGATTTTTATTCGTTTGCGCTGCCCGTTTCGGAAAATCCTGCGGTGGCGCGGATGCGTGCGCTTGCCTTGGAATGGAACGTCGTTATTCCCGTGAGCTTTTACGAGCGGGACGGCAACGCGCTGTATAACTCCGCCGCGGTGATCGACGC
>Ga0116152_10004677_pt1 | contig 10773 bp, 6 predicted proteins | sample AD_UKC119_MetaG_FD_89894 | JGI IMG/M metagenome (GOLD analysis project Ga0116152, IMG submission 89894) | Active sludge microbial communities of municipal wastewater-treating anaerobic digesters from Hong Kong - AD_UKC119_MetaG | ecosystem: Engineered > Bioreactor > Anaerobic > Digestate...
CGTGCCGCATTACCTGAAGCTGACCACGCTTTGCACCAAGTACGTGCAGATGGGCGAAAAGCGGGCGGGAGAAGCAAGCATTCTGGCTGTGGTGATGATCGTGCTGGGCGTCATCATCATGATCGTCAACCAGCGCACCACCAGCGGGCGCAAAAGCTATACCACCGTCACGGGCAAGTCCGGACAGATCAGCAAGGTAAACCTCGGCCGGATCGGCAAGTACGTGATCGCGGGGATTTTCATCATCCTGACGCTGCTTACCAGCATCTTCCCAATTATCACCTTCGCCGTGGAAACCTTTCTGCCAAACCCGGGTGACTACAGCTTTCTTACCAGCGGTATAGCGGGCAACCTGACAGCCAAGTGGTGGCTGGTTTCGGAAAACATCACGGAAAACGGCATGTACGGCCAGCCGGGCATCCTGTATAACTCCGCCATCTGGAATGCCTTTGGCGGCACGGTGATCGTGGCGGTGTCCTGTGCGCTTCTGGCCGGTACGATCGGCTTGCTGGTGGGCTACAGCGTCAGTAAAAACCGGCGCAACAAATGGGCCTCGTACGTAAACAATATCGCTTTCCTGCCGTACCTGATGCCCTCGCTGGCGGTGGGCGTGGCGTTCTTCGTGTTCGGATCGTCGCTGGGTATTTTCAATACCTATCTGCTGCTGATACTGGCGGGTGTTGTGAAATACATTCCGTTTGCCAGCCGCAGCGCACTCAACTCCATGATGCAGCTGAGCGGTGAAATTGAAGAGGCCGCGATCATCCAGAATATCCCCTGGTACAAGCGGATGTTCCGCATCATCATCCCCATCCAGAAGACCTCGATCATCAGCGGTTACCTGCTGCCGTTTATGACCTGCCTGCGCGAGCTGACGCTGTTTATGCTGCTGTGCTCGCAGACGAAGATCATCACGACGATGCTGGACTACTTTGACGAGATGGGACTGTACGCTTTTTCCAGCGGCATCAACCTGCTGCTGATCATCTTTATCCTGATCTGCAACGCGCTGGTGAACAAGCTTACCGGTGCAAGCTTGGACAAGGGAATTGGAGGAAACTGACATGGCACGCATTGAACTGACGAACGTCACCAAGCGCTGGGGCTCGTTTTACGCGGTGGATGCGCTGAACCTGGTCATCGACGACAACGCCTTCGTGACGCTGCTGGGGCCGTCCGGCTGCGGCAAAACGACCACGCTGCGTATGATCGCAGGGCTGGAAACCCCAACCAGCGGCAGGATTACCATCGACGGCGTGCCGGTTTTCGACAGCGAGCTTGGCATCAATATATCCGCCAACAACCGCAAGGTCGGGTTCCTGTTCCAAAACTATGCCCTGTGGCCGAATATGACAGTGTACCAGAATATTGCCTTTGGGCTTTCCAACATCAAGGAAAGCATGCCCGAGGTGGACTGGGCCGCCCGCAAAGCCGCCCGCCTGGCAGAGATATTTTCACAGCCGGGGGAGCTCGTCACGCTATTACGCGATGCCCTGGGGCAGGATGAAAAACGCAATGAGGACAAGGCACTGCTCCGCCTGATCGATACCTATGAAATTTCCCAGTTTACGGCCAAAGAGATTATGGCGCTGCGCCTGCATGCCGCAAGCGATAGCGCTGCGGTTGCCAAAAAAGCCGCCGCCAGGCAGCAGGCAGCAGCCGACCGCCGGCGTGAACAGGCAAAGGCGGACGGCACGGAGCTGAGCGATACCTTTGAAATCCTGCAAAACGGGCAGCCCAGACAGCGTGTGCGCAAGCTGACCAATGAGGAGATCGACCTGGTTGTCCGTCGGGTATCGCGGATTGTGAAAATCGGGATGTTTATGGACCGCTATCCCAGCGAGCTGTCCGGCGGGCAGCAGCAGCGCGTGGCCATTGCGCGTACGCTGGCGCCCGGCCCCAGGGTGTTGTTTATGGATGAGCCGTTGTCAAACCTCGATGCGAAGCTGCGGCATGAAATGCGCTCCGAGCTGCAGCGGCTGCATTTGGAAACCGGCAGCACCTTTATCTACGTGACCCATGACCAGATGGAAGCCATGACGCTCGCTACGAAAATCTGCCTGATCAACAACGGGGTGCTGCAGCAGTACGCCGAACCGATGACCGTATACAATACGCCGGACAATCTATTTGTTGCGGATTTTGTGGGCAATCCGTCGATTAACTTTATCGCTGCCAGCGGCAGCCAACAAGCGGACGGAACCGTACACCTCACATTTTTCCAAAATATGCAGGGTGTGTTCCAGTGCGCAAAAAACGTGGATATCGCACAGACCATCAAGCGGCTGGAAGCCGAAACGCTGGCTGTGGATGAGAAATCGGATATTGAACGCAAGGGGAAAAGTGTAGTAAAGGATAACGAAAGCAAGAAGTTCAGCCCCCGCTTTTTAACGGTTGGCCTGGACGATGCGGAGATTGAAGCCATGCGCGAAAGTGCGCAGTTCGTTATCGGCGTGCGTCCGGAAGCCGTTTCCATCCACGAAAACGGCAGGCTGGAGGGTGAAATATTCAGTGCCATGCCTGCCGGTATGGAGACTACCGTGCGCATTAAAATCGGGAATTTCCTGCTCACAGGCGTCGTGTTTGGCGGCGTGCTGTACAAAATCGGAACCAAAGTACGTTTCGATCTCTCCGGCAGCAACATTCTGCTTTTTGACAGCAAGAGCGGCCAAATGCTTTCCGACGGCATGCTTGCGCTCCAATAACGCAAGCTTGCAGGCTGCGCGTATTCCGGCAAACGGCAATAAGGGACATTGGATCTATCCAATGACTGCATAAGGGCGTCAATGCTGTTACAACATTGACGCTTTTTTGATGAATGTGCAGACTGAACGCTGCCTTATTTTGGCTGTCCTTAAGAGGGAGAACAACCAGGAGACGGCTGCTCTGCCTGCGGCCCGGAGGATTTGCGGCAAGTATTGATTCAGACAAATTGTCGTGTTACACTGCTATTATTATCCATGGCTCTTCCATAGAAATCATACGGCTTATCATACGCTGTCACCGCATACCCGCCTGTTAACAGCAATCGACAGCGCGGTGCGTTTCTCCTGTGTGTTTCAAACCATCCTTAACGGCGCGGAGCGTGCGATGCCGGCGGCCGAAGGAACGATGATTTCTCCGGAAACGGGCATACCGAGCGGCAGCCCCTGCGGGAAGGAGATATTGCCATGCTTACGCTTAGAATATTCATCTCTTCCACGTTCAATGATTTCATCCTGGAGCGTAACGCGCTGCACAAAACGGTCTTTCCAAAGGCCGCGGAACTGTGTCATAAGCACGGGTGCGCCTTTCAGGTGATTGATCTGCGCTGGGGGATTTCCGTGCAGGATTCACAGGATTATTCCACGCTGGGCATTTGCCTCAATGAGATTGAGCGCTGCCAGCGCGTGACGCCGCGCCCTAATTTTATCTTTCTGGCGGGCGAGCGCTACGGCTGGCGGCCTTTGCCCCAATACATTGACCATGCGATTTATAGGCGCATCCTTTCCGTACTGCCGCCACAGCAGCGCGGCAAGCTGGAAACAGCTTATGTGGAGGACAATAATGCGATTCCCGCGAGCTATGCCTTTGTGTCCATTCCAAAGGACAGCACGGAGGACGAGCTGCGAAGCATGCTGTTTACGGCGGCGGAAAAGCTGTCCTTAAACCGGCAGGAATGGCTGGCACTGTTTGCTTCCGCCACCCATCGCGAGCTGATGGCGCGCCTGCGCCTGCCGGATTTTCCGGGCGGCTCGATATGCGCGGTGCGGCACCTGCGCAATGTGCCGCCAGAAAATATCGCACAGTATTACGACACGCGTGATGACGGCAGCCGCGATGAAAAAGCCTATGCACAGGCGCTGCAGCTGCGCGATGATGTGGCGGCCATGGTGAAAAATCCTATCCGGTATACGCTGGACCTCTCGGCAGCCGGCGAGAGGGACGAAGAGCTCAAGGAGTTTTGCGATGCGGTTTACGCGCAGATCGAAGCCCATATCCATCGTGAAATGGAAAAATCAAACGCAAATGAGCTGGGGGATGAGATCAGCTATCACCACGGGAAAATGGAAGACTATCACAGGGCATTTGCCGGCAGAGAAACGGACATCCGTCGGGCATGGATGTCGCCGACGCTCGTCTTTCCGCGCAAAAGCCTGTTTTTACCCCGCAAGATACAAGGCGCAAAACCGCTGTTCATCCTAGGCGGCCCGGGAAGTGGGAAATCGTCCCTGATGGCGGAGCTTGCCAGCCGCGTAGCACAGGACGGCAATGCGGATGTGATCATGCGTTTCATCGGGGCCACGGCAGCTTCTGCCGATGTGAAAAACCTGTTATACGGCATCTGCGCGGAATTGGGCGGGGAGGATCACCCCATTGCACAGCAGGCGGATGCGCTTGCGGCGCAGACTTACCTGGCGGAATATACCGCCCAAAAGGGACGGGCAGCGGTCGTGTTTTTGGACGGAATCGAAAACGCAACGAAATACCGCATGCTGCTGCGTACGCTTTTGGGTAAAACCCTGCCTTCTCCCGCTATACGGTTGGTGCTATCAATGGACGAAGCCCTGTATGCCGAGACGAAGGCTGAGATCAGCGCCGCGCACGACTGTATTCACCTAGGCCGCTTGTCACTGGATGACGCAAAGGCGATCATCAATAAAACGCTGGCGCTGGCAGGCCGCACGCTGACCGCGGGCCAGCGCAGCCGCCTGCTGGAAATCTTCAGCGCGTCGCCGGATGCGGCTTACTTGTCCATCCTTGCCAATAACGCGCTGAGCTGGCGCAGCGGCGATGCCGGCGCACAGGTGTATACCGGCGCGGCACAGTATATCAACGCCGCTTTTGAAGGCCTCATCTCGCGCAAGCATTTCAGCCCCATCATCACGCGGCGCATGATCGGTTATCTGCTGTGCGCGCGGGCTGGCCTTTCCGATGATGAGCTGATCGGCGTATTGAGCGCGGACCGAGATGTGCTGCAGGAGTTCCTGCGCGGCAGCTTTCATCTGTCTCCCGGGATGGAGGAGGGCATTCGTGCCTATCTCGCCGGCGTTGGGATTGCACGCAAACCGGTCGAATGGCTTCAGAACACCGCCGACCTTGGTGGGCTGATAGATGCGCTGTATGCCGCAAGCGAGCCGATTATGCTGCCGTATGCGTATTTCAGCCGCATCCAGTACGAGCTGCAGCCTTACCTGAAAGAGACGCTGTCCGAAGGCACGCGGGTATACTCCTTTGCGGATAAACGCGCGAAAGACGCGGCGGAGCAATTTGCTGCGGATGAAGATTTTCAGCTGCTGCATGCACGGCTTGGCGCATATTTTGCGGCCGATCCCAAAACGCTTGCACTGGCCTACTTCGGCGCGGGTCTTGCCGGACTGCTGAAAAATGATACCATGCGCAAATATCTGCGCTCCCGTGTGGCGTATGAGCTGCCGTATCAGCTGATACAGGCGCGGGAATATGATAAGCTGGAAATCTTTTTGGGCGATGAAACCAACATGTCCTTCCTGCTGGACTGGAACATGGCCGAGCTGTGCTCACTTTGGGCAACGCTTGAAAACGAAACGACGCACACGATCCCCAAGACCTATCGGGCGATCCTTGACAAGGCGCGCAAAGCCATCGAGGAAGGCCGCCAGTACAGCGATAATGAAGGGCGCACGCTGTCCGCGCTGATGGGCGCGCGCGGCGGCTATGCCGATGAACTGCAGCTGTTAAGCCGGGCGCGCATCGGCGGGCCGCCGGCTGAAACGGGGGAACCGAAGGCAGATACAGCCGGCGCTTCGGAAGCGGAGTATATGATCGCACAGTCCTATCTGGATAAGGGCGAATTTGAAAAGGCGCTGGACATAACCACCAAAGCCCTGGAGAAGTATAACCATACGGTCAGCATCGGCTGCCACGATATGATCTACGCTCATGCGCAGGCGCTGTACCGGCTGGAGCACTATGAAGAAAGCAGGGTATACTTTGAGGAAATGTATTTGATGGCGACGCTGCTGGGAGAAAAATCCCGCATCATCAACGGCCTCAAGTGGCGCGCCTCCTGCGCCAAGGTGCTCGGCGAAAAGGAAAAGTCGCTTGAGCTGTACCGCGAACTGGAAAACCTGTGCGACGACAACGATGACAAGGCAGGCCTCGCCTCGGTGTATTTTGAAATGGCCACGCATGCCTTTTTATATGACAACGACTTTGATGAAGCGTTCGAGCTGATGGACAAAACGATTAAAATCGTCAAGGAGCTTGGCAATCGGGCCTGGCTGGTTACCATACACGGTACGCGCATCAACATGTATTATACGCTCAACAGGTTTGACCGCGTTCACGAGGTGTTTGCGGAATACGTAACAGCGCTGCTGGCAAACGATCCGGGTACGGTGGTACCGTGCGGGATTCTGGTGCCGTACTTCGCATGCCCGCGGTATGAGGAAAGCAAACAGCTGACCATGCTGTATGCGATGGAAACCTATATATTTCTGGAGCAGGTGGGCAACCTGAACGCGGCGCTGGTCACATTGCCCGAGCACGCGCACAGTGCGCTGATGGCCTGCGCTTATGAAAGGGCGTTCTCGCTGCTGCCGGATTCGCTGCGATATGTGGTGGAGCACCGGCCGGCAAATATGGAGTTCTTTTTAGAAGCGATGGATTACGGCATTGCGCAGGCCTATTCGCCCCAAAGCGCGGAGGAGCAGGGGTCGCTTATGAAAGCATCCGCGCTGGCCGACAAGCAGCGAAACGGAGAGGCGCTGGATACGGAAGAAAAGCAAAGGCTCGACCTGTGTGTAAGCCTGCTTTGCTTTATGATGTACGACATCGGCTCCATTCATGACGCGGTGCGGGAGTCCGGCAGCGCGGAGGGCCTCAGAAATACCCTGAGCGCGTATGCTTCGCTGCTGCGGGCTTGCGATACGCGGCTGAAAAAAACCGTTTCACATTGGGAATATCAACGCAGGCGGCTGCTTTATGATAAGGTGCAAGGGGAACTGCTTGAAGCCGGCCGCAAGGCGCAGGCGGAATATGACAGCGAGAAAGGCTTTATCAAGGATCTCGCGGCGAACGTCGCCAAGAACAGCTATAAGGCAAAATAGAACCGAAAAGGAGGACACACCATGGGAATGTTTGATAAATTCAAACGCAGCGGAGAAAAAAGCCAGCAGGAGCAGACCAAAGAGTTTTCCGACATCATGAGCGATGCGCTGATCAAGCTGGACGAGCAAGTGCGCACAAGTTCGGAAATCAAGGACCTTATCCGCAGCAAAATGGGCATTACAGATGAGACGGAGATTCGCGCATATGGCGTAACCATGCTGTGGAGCAAGCAGCTTGTCGAAAAAGGCATGGATCGCAATCTGGTCAAAAGCACACTCATCACGGCGCTTCCCATCATGTACCAGTTTTCCCAGGCCAAAGCGGAAAGCATTGTGCTCAAGACGATGAGCATGCTGTAAAAAGCAGATCAACAACCGTTAATCCTGCGTTATCAGAATAAACAAAGCTGCGCCGTATGCAATCATCAGTACGGCGCAGCTTTGTTTACCCGTGGTGCGGCTGATTGCAATCCCTTTGACGGATCGCCGCGCTTTGGGCTGCGGACTATGTTTCCTTGCCGGACGGCAGGGATTGCATGAGGGCAAAGAAATATTCAGGCGCGCCGGTGTGAAAATAGTTATACCAGGCGTCCAGCGTGTCCGCCTGAAAAACGTCCAAATGGTCGATGAGCTGCTTTGCCAACAGCAAGCCGCCGGTGGAACCCGCGGTAATCAGGTTGCGATCCGCGACGGACGGACTGTCTGCATAGAAGCGTTGCCCTGTGTACCCGGGAGCAAACATGGCGAGGAATCCGGGTCCGTTGCTGGTGTGCTGACGGTTATTCAACAGGCCCAGATTGGCAAGCGCGGCGGTAGCGCCGCAGATTGCGCATACCGTGGCGCCTAAGGAGAGCAATTTGCTTGCTTTTGCAAGGATAGCGTCATGCTTTGGGTCACTCCATGTATTGGCGCCCGGCAACAGCAGCACGCTCGTTTCGCTCATGGCAATGTCATCCACCGTGCAGTCTGGAACGATTGTCATTCCGCCCATTGTGCGGATTGGCTTGTTGGAACAGCTGACGGTTTGGACCGATACGCGCGGCGCATCCTTTTTGAAAAACCGTCCGGAGTTCAGCTCCGATATGGCATGTCCCAATTCCCAGTCGGCTAGCGTATCAAGAATGTAAACATAGATGGTAAACATAACTTTCCTCCGCATTGATGATGCCTTTGTTTTGCTTTCCCGACCGGCAAGCAGGGCTTACCGGCGTCGGAATTCGCAATAAGGCAGATTGATTTGATCGCCCTTTTATTGTACGATGTAATTGTTGACAACAGTATGGCAATAATAAGAAAGCAAGTTCGGAAAATCGGGAAATCGGAAAGGCGGCTGGCAGATGAGAGTAGACAGGCTCGTTAGCCTGATTATGATCCTCCTGGATAAAGAGCGCATCGGTGCACAGGAGTTGGCAGACAGGTTTGAAGTCTCACCACGCACCATCTATCGCGACATAGACGCCATTAATAGGGCGGGGATACCGGTTCGCTCCATATCGGGCGTGGGCGGCGGCTTCGAAATCATGCAGCAATACAAGGTGGATAAAAAGGTGTTTACCGCTGCCGATCTTTCCGCGATCCTGATGGGACTTTCCGGCTTGTCCAACATCATACGGGGTGATGAACTGGTAAACGCCCTTGCAAAAATCAAAAGCTTTATCCCCGCCGACAGGGCGAAGGATATTGAACTTAACGCAAGTCAAATCTATATCGATTTGACGCCGTGGATGGGCAACCGGGATATACAGCCCTATTTGGAAACGATCAAAACGGCTTTGCGGGAAAGCAGGCTGCTTTCGTTTGCCTATTCGGACCGCGCCGGAAATAAAACGCAGCGGACAGCCGAGCCGTATCGGCTTGTGCTCAAAGGCGGCCATTGGTATCTGCAGGGGTATTGCCGTAAACGCAAGGATTTTCGTCTGTTCAAACTTACCCGTATGGCGAATGTGCAAATGCAAAACGAAGTGTTTTCTTTGCGGAACTGCCCCAAACCGCAGCTGGATATCACCGATATCCCGGAAACGATGCAAACAGAGATCAAAATTCGCGTTCATCAATCAGTAGTGGACAGGGTACTGGACTATTGCAGCAGGAATGAAATTGTGCCGGACGGCGAAGAGCATTACATTGTATGTTTTCCTTTCATAGAAAACGAATACTATTACGATATTCTTTTCAGCCTTGGGGATCAATGCGAGTGCCTGGCACCGCCGCATATCCGCGCAGAGATGAAGCGCAGAATACAGGATATCGCCGCCGTATATGAAAGCTAGCCGCTTGGCAGCCAGTGGGCATAAGGTTTTTTGCATATCTGTTTATGCGGTTTCTGTAATGGAGGTTGTTTTTCGTACAAAAACAGACCTGTGACCGGCGGATTGTAAAGCAGAATCTAAGGAACGTTGAGGATTCGCTAATTTCCAGTTGATTGCTGTATCGGGATTTGATATAAATAAAGGGCATATGACTCGGAGGTGAATATTTCATATGATGCAGGACTCTTGTTTTATGGAGTATTTTCTTATTCCGGTTTTCGGGTACAGCGTCGATGTGCTGTATTGCTATGAAACGACGCTTTCAACCAATTTTTCGGAACCGCAATCACTCCATATGCATGATTATTTTGAGGTCCACTACTGTGTAGAGGATGAGACGCGATTTTATTTCGAGCACGGCGAGTTTGAGCTTCATCACGGTCAGGCGCTGATTATTGTGCCCAAAACACTGCACCACAGCTGCGATAACCATACCCGCGGGTATTCGTTTGTGTTCAAAGCGCAGTTTCCGACCAAAGAGCATAACTTCTCCAATTTGTTCACGGAGTGCGTGATTCTCAAAGGCCTGGATATACTGCCGATCGAGCGTATCCGGTCCGAGGCGCTGGAAAAGAAGCCGGGCTATCACGAGCGGCTTAGCTCTTACTTCCAATTATGCCTGTCGGACCTTTTCCGCAATATCGGGCTGAGCGCCAACAAGCCGGTATCGCCGCCCTCACATGAGCAATACGGCATGATTATCGAGCGCTGGATCAGCATGAAGCTGAGCTCGTTTATCTCCGCCGAAGTGAACGATAAGGATGCGCTGGCCACGGCCCTTAACCTAAGCATGCGGCAGCTGGAACGGATAACGGAAGAAATATTCCACATGCCGTATTCCGAGGTGTTCAACCGCCACAAGTTCTCCCTGGCGTGGCACCTGCTCAAAGAGCAGGGGTGGAAGGTCAAGGACGTATCATCCTATCTGGGGTACTCCAATCCCGCTAATTTTTCCAGGGCATTTCATGCGTTCTTTGGCATCAATCCAACCGATATATCAATAATCACCAAAAAAACTAAATGATGGCGTTTCCTGATATGGACAATGCCTATGCAATTATTATAATGTAAATTGTCGGTGCGAAAAATGGTTGAATGCCGTTAATAGCCGCTGTTTATATGCTTTGTTAAGCTTTGCCTTTTTATCATCATTGGTGTGAAACAGCGTGATCCGGGAAGCATGTTTTGTTATTTTCGCGATGAAGCGTGCGGCGTGCGCCGTATCTCATACGCGATAAATAAATATTTTGTAAGGAGGCAGTAACAATGGTATCAAACACCCGTATCCAAAAAGTGCTCAGCGTAATGATTGCACTGCTGCTTGTCCTGGTTTCAATACCGGCCATGGCAAGCGAAGAAAGCGCCGAGACTCCTGTGGTCGTTATTTACCAGAA
>Ga0116152_10004680_pt1 | contig 10770 bp, 10 predicted proteins | sample AD_UKC119_MetaG_FD_89894 | JGI IMG/M metagenome (GOLD analysis project Ga0116152, IMG submission 89894) | Active sludge microbial communities of municipal wastewater-treating anaerobic digesters from Hong Kong - AD_UKC119_MetaG | ecosystem: Engineered > Bioreactor > Anaerobic > Digestate...
AAAAATCCCAGCACTACAGACCAAAGAACGGGGGAGTGAAGCATCGAGAAGATGCTCTTTTTGCTGAAACCGCCGGTAATGACCAAAATACCCAGGGTGAACATGAATATGCCTTGCACCTGGTCGTAGATGAGGATGAGGTTCATGGCTTCCATGCCGCCCCAGAGTTTCATCAACGGGATTCCTAAAAAACCGGAATTCATGAATACCAAGGGAGGGACTGTGCTGCGGATGTCCTCTTTGGCGAGCTTGGCCCAAAGAATTGCCGCACCGAAGAGGAGCACGCACACCAAGGCGGAGGCCTTGGCCATATCGGCGATGGCTTGGCCGGTGAGGTTGCTTTCTGTCAGGGAGATGAAGATGAGAGCGGGCAAAAAGAAGTCGGAGGCCACCTTCACCAAATCCTGTACATCCAGGGAGTACAGCGCACTCAATAGATATCCACCCAGAACAACCAACAGGATGGGGAGCATCTGCAAGAATGATGTGAGCAGCATGAGAGGAACTATAGGAGAAAGTCCCATTGCTTGCAAGCACTTTGAAAGCCGCTTCCCTCATCGGTGGATGAAGGGCTGTAGGGAAAGCTCCCTCTTGGCAAAAAAACCTTCCTCTTGCAAACACTGTTCTTGATTCTCGTTCCTCTTCGGATATACTGAAACCACCCCAGTGGTGTAAGGAGCATCATGCATAGCACCCGCTCGAATCGCAATTGGAAGAAATTGCCGAACAAGGTTGTTCATATACAACGTAAAACCCATGTTGCCTTGCGGCTCCTGCTTCTCGGTCTTCCTATCGTTCTGATAATCATCCTGGCCTTTTCCCATTTCTATAGCCGTCTCAACTTGCTGTTGGATGCTGAAAAGCAGAGCCAATATGAAAACCGTGCCCGAGGCTGTGCACAGCTTGTCGTCCATCAAATTGAATCGGACCAGAAACGGCTGCTGTCGCTTGCACAATCACTTTCGGGTTTTACCCTGGAGCAAGGCCTTCGGTTGGTTGCAGGCCTCGGTGAGAGCGATTTATCACTCGTTGTCGTCGATGCAATCGCGGATGCGGCTCCGTTCTCGGTCGATGCCGCATCTGTCGTGCACCGCACCCCTGTTCAGACGATCGATGGGAAACAAGCGGTGTTGCAACTGAAGATCAGTCCTGTGGCATACCGGAGCATGCTCTCTTGCCCACAGCACGCTAAAAGCTCCCGCATGATTTGGGCAGGAGAAGACGGTTCAATCATTTGGCAGTTCAAAGCCGATGAACAGCTGTTTGGAACTGAATTACTGGCCGCTTTGTTTCCTGCTTGGGAACTAGGAAATCAGCAAAGTTACCTGTTGAAGGACAACTCTTCCTTTACAACAATACACCCTCTGGGAAACGGATATGGGTACTTCGTCCTTGAGAGCCATGACAAGTTGCTGGAACAAGCGTATCTGACCATCCTCCAGGCTTCGCTTTCCATGGCGGTTTTGGTATCGCTTTTAATGCTTTCCCTGCTGTTCTACCTGCTTTTGAAAGACCATGTGTACGAGCAGTCACTGATGCACCTTGCGTTTCAGGATGAGCTGACAGGACTGCCGAACAAGAACCACTTTGTCCAGGAAGCTTCGCAGTTGCTCGAGCGTGCGCGCAGTCCGTACGCGGTCATCATTCTTGACATCGGAAAGTTCAAGCTCATCAACGACCACTTCGGGTATGCATTCGGTGATTCCCTGCTGCTGTATTTTTCCAAAGTCCTTCCACGCTATACCACCAAGGATGGTGTTTGCGCACGGCTGAGCGGGGACAAGTTCATCCTTTTATGCAGCTATCGTGAAAAAGAGTCTTTGGATCGCAGGATAAGCGTCATCACCGAAGAGCTGAAGCGCTTTTCTTTTCCTGGAGCCTCTCCTTTCCAGTTGGATATGTTTATCGGAATTTCCTTGATCGAAGACAACACGATTTCAATCTCTGCAGCAATCGACAAAGCGCTTTTTGCGCTTTCCGCCTTGAAGGAACGGCAGGCAAGCGGATATTTGTACTATGATGAAGTATTGCGTTCCCAACTGCTTGAGGAGAGTGAGTTGGATAAGGTTTTTGCCAAGGCCTTGAAAGCCGGTGAGTTCCATATTGTTCTCCAGCCCAAATACTCGCTGCAGACCCGTCATTTGGTCGGTTGCGAGGCGTTGGTACGGTGGGACCATCCCACCAAAGGCCTCTTGGCCCCCTCCCTATTCATACCTCTTCTTGAAAAACACAACCTGTTGGTCACCTTGGATATGTTTGTTCTTGAGCAGGTATGCAAGCTGATCAAGCAATGGCAGCTCAAGGTACTGCCGCTGTTGCCGATATCGGTCAACCAATCGCGCTCTTACCTGTTCAATGCCCATTACGAGCAGACATTGGTTGAATTGATCGACCGCTACGAGGTAGCGCATCATCTCATTGAATTCGAGCTGACCGAGAGCCTGTTCCTCAACGATGTAAAGCACCTCTCGCAAATCTTGTCCTCGCTTCGCAAGCAATCCTTCCTGGTTTCCCTCGATGATTTCGGCAGTGGATACTCCTCATTGACCATGCTCAAGGATATCGCAATCGATAAGATCAAACTCGACCAAGGCTTCCTCAAGGGGACGGATGAACATCATAGGGGCAAGGTGGTGGTGCAGCATGTCATCTCCATGGCCAAGCAGCTTGGCATCACGACTGTAGCCGAGGGTGTGGAGACCCATGAGCAGGTCCATATGCTCCAGATGCTGGGTTGTGATGTGGTGCAGGGCTACTTCTTCAGTCATCCCTTGCAGGTTGCAGAGTATGAAGCGCTGCTCATCGATGACCGTCTCCCTTCTTTCTGAACAAGGAAAGGGTTCCACCCCCCCCCAACACGATTGCAAGGTGGAAGCCCCAATTCATACCGCGCAACAGGACCAACTCAAGAGAGAGCACGATTACCAACAGTGATTTCTTCCTCATCGTCCTTTTATGATGGCAGCGATTCTTGATTGTACACGGCGTGCTTCAGGGATGGGGAAGAGAGGATAGTCATGATTCATCCGCTTGCCCTCATGGTATTCGAGCATGGCCATCTCCTGCTTTGCCTTCCTCCTGAGAGCTCGGGCATCGGCGAGAAAGAGCTCATGCGTCCCTACAAAGAGAACAATCGGCGGCAGGTTCGCCAGAGAGCCGAAGAGCGGGCTCACCCGCCAATCCGTTGGCTCGACGTTTCCTCTCCAAGCCGTGCCGAAGAGCCGCAGTTCTTCTTTGGAGAGCATCGGATCCTGTCCTTGGAGAAAGTCAATGGATGGATTGGTCAGCTCGATGTCCAGCCAGGGAGAGATCAGGATGAGGTGATCGAGCCGGCTTCTGATCCGTTCATCCATGCTCTGGGCGAGGGCTAGGGCGAGTCCCCCGCCCGCTGAATCCCCCATGAGGGTGATTTGCTCACCTTCCTGTTTCGTGAACAGCCGCAACAGGGAGGGCAGCACCTCGCTGACTTGGTGGTCGGGAGCCTTGGGATAGATGGGGACCATCATGCGACAACCGCTCATTCGTATCAGCCTCTCCAGAAAAATCCAATGTGCAAAGGTAGGTTGCTGAACATATGCCCCTCCATGCAGAAAGAAAACCAGGTTCTTGGCACGCTTGTCGCCCAGGGTGAACACCTGCATGTTCTCAAAGGTGGACTCCTCCACGTTGACAAGCAGCCCCAATCCCGGTGGGAGGCTGTAGCGTTGGCGGCTGATTTGTGCCAATTCGTCAAGGCTCTTATGGATCACAACCAAGCTTTGGCGTATTCTCAGATAGAGCAGTTGCTCGCTCATGAAGCTGGACGCACTGCGTTTTTCCCGGATTCTGATGACTGTTGAGAAGACTGTCAGGATCAGCAGAAACAGCAGCAGTGCACGAATGTCCATAGGCTAGAGGATGATGAAGCGGAAGATTGCCTGATTGAACAGGTGGGTGAGTGCATGGGCGAGCATCGCGTACTGCAATCCCTTTTTCCAATACAAGAGACCGAAGACAAAACCCAACACCCCGTTGAGCAGCAAGGTGCGAACAAGCAAAAGGGAAGTGATCTCACCGAATGCCATCTTGGTTGCAGGAAGGTGGCCGAGGGCGAAGATCAGCGCGGCGATGAAGTTTGCAAGAAGGTGGAACCAAGCAGGTATTGGTTTGTTGCCGCGATTTCCTCCCCTCATCATGTCGAGGATGAGAACCAACAGGGAGAGGAAGAAGAAACGCAACATGATCTCTTCGATGATACCGCCGTAGAGCATGGAGAAGAGCAGGGATATGAGGGTGAAGGATTCCTTGGTATAGGCAGCCTGGACTTGGGCGATCCGGGGAGCGAAGAGATAGTAGTCGCTGATCATCACCAATGCACAGCCAAAACCGACCAATACGGTAATCAGCGTCTCTTGTTTCGTAAAAGCGAAAGGTTTGAGCAGGCCGGTTCTTTCTGCAAGCAGGTACCCAAGATAGGAGAGTACCAGCGTATAGATGAAGGCAATCTGGATGATGGAAGAGAATATCATAAGGAGCGCAGGAGCCTGCATCCCGGCTTGCTTCATTGCATTGACATTGGTCATGGCCAGATAGAGGCTGCACAGTATGCCTACAGGCAAGAGTTTTAATCCGAAGTGCAAGGCTTTCTTCTGTACGTTCATGATTCACTCCTGATTTCTGACTGTACCCCACCTGCTCTTCGATGACAAGAGAAGAGGCCTGCAACGCAGGGCCCGCCTTCCGGATGGCGAGATTGCTCAGCGAACGAAGGTATCCACATCGTTTGGTGCGCCTACTCAAGGAATCCGAACCCATACCTCCTTCTCAGTCCCGCCGGAAGGAAGCCGATGAGCAAGAGAACACTCATCGCCATGCTGTGCAAATGAAAATTCCGTAAGAGTGACGACCGTGCAATTGTTGAAATTGGTCTTGATAGATGGCAGCTCTTGCATCACACTGGTCTGGGGAGTGAATTACATGGAACTGATACATACCAGCGACGAGCGTATTGAGCAACTGACTCAGTACTTGAACCTTCTTCGCAGCGGGACAACCGACAAGCAGACCTATGCACTCTATGCACCGGTATTGGAAACCGCCACTGCCTTTGAAGCCAACAGCGCCTTGGAATCACTGCTTTCCCACCCTGGGGATGTGACAGTGCATACAGCGGCGGTGGCCCGATTCATCCGCTCCATAGGCAAAGGGTTGGAAAGCCAGAGCCTGCCTGAGTATCCCAAGGGTTCCTTGTTCGCTTCCCTTGATCAGGAGAATCGAAAAATCGTGCTTGGTATGGAAAAGCTGCAGAGGTTGGCCAAGAAGTTGCAGAAGCAACAGAGCGAAGACCTCTCCCCGCTGATTGAAGAGGTCGCATCCTTTTCCCTGATCAAGGACCATTATGAACGGTTGCAGAATGAGTTGTTTCCGCTTTTTGAGAAAGCGAGCACCGAACACAGCTGTGTCAAGCTGATGTGGTCGATCCAGGATACCGCCCTTGGCCTTCAGAAAGCCGTACTTTCAGATGATGGAAGAGACATGAAGCGATCATGGAAGGTGTTCGGGCAGTTTTATGTACATGTTGGTATTTTGAGCTACCGGGAACAGTATATTCTGCTTCCGGTTGCATACCGGGCTCTTGGGACACAAGAGCAGGTTCAGCCGGAGATTTCATCTTTGCATGGCTTTGTGAGCAGGACCGGTTCCTTGTCGCAGCAGGAGTTGGAACGAATATTCTCGGTATTACCGTTCGATATCGCTTTCATCGGCAGCGATGACCGCCTGAAGTTCTATTCAGATCCTCCCCATCGCATATTTGTACGCACTCCACAAGTAATAGGACGTTTGGTGCAAAACTGCCATCCGCCCAAAAGCGTGCATACCGTCCAAGCCATCCTCGACTCCTTCAAGGAAGGAAGGGAGGATTCGGCTGAATTCCATCTGGTTATGAAAGGGAGATTCATCCACATCCAGTACTACGCAGTGCGTAGTACTGATGGTGAGTACCTGGGGTGTATGGAGGTAACCCAGGACGCAACACATCTCAGATCCCTTACGGGCGAGAAACGGTTGCTTTAGCATCAAGATACTCTGAAAGCAGGGAGTAGCAGGAATTTTCCTCGGCCTTGAGGACACCCATTTCTCGTTTTGCATTCTCGGTTGAGTCGCTGGCGTGTGCTGCATTGACACGGATGTTGGAGCCGAACTCGCGTCTGATCGTGCCTGCGGCAGCCTTGTTCGGATCGGTTGCACCCAAAATGGTTCGAATCTTCTGAACTGCATCCTTGCCTTCATAGATGAGAACCATGCACTTGACCAAACCGGGCTTGTCATAGTCCTCAATCTTGCAATCACTGGGCTTGATACCTGCCATGAACTCAACGATGCGTTCGAACTGCTCTTCGGAATACTTGTCCCCGAAGCTGGTGGTCAATATGTCCTGCATCTGTGCATCCAGATGCACGTTGAACTCATGTTCGAGCAGTTCACGCGCCTGCATGCCGTAAATGGGGGCAAGCTTTGCTTTCAGGCCTTCCTTTGTCGGGCCGTAGAACTGAAGAGCCTGGTTGACGGACATTTTCAGCACCTTGATCCCAACGATTCTCAAACCGCTGCGGCTGAACATGTCAATGATCATACCCGGTCTGCTGGATGCATATTTCCAGTTGTCCGGCTTGATGATGACAAGCGTACGCTCGACATCGGCGTAGTACTCAGCAGGCCTGTTGACAACGATGTTGCTCTCTTTCTCAAGCCAAGGCCTGAAGAGGGCGAGGGTGTCATCGGCTTCCCCCTGGGTCTGTGCGGTGATTACTGCAGGTTCGAAATACTTGACTTTTTCCTGGCTCTCATCGGTGAAAATCAAGTCGGCATAGGTATCGCGGATCGACTCGCCGATGACGGTCTCCACGCTTCCGGTCTCTTTCTGGAAGAACCCGACCACCGCCGAAAGCTGTTCACAGGGATTCTCCCCGCGCAGCAGCAAGAGCAGCGAGCGGTGTCTCACCCCTGATGAAGGGCCCATGTACTGTTCGATATAGTCAGAGAGCAAATCGGATATCTTGAAACCTTCAACTTTCTTTCTATGCTTGATGATGGATGCAAATTCCTTGGCAATTTCTTGATCCATCGCGACCATTTGGGCCCCGACGAGTTCCAGGGATATACGGGAAAGGAGTCTGGATAATACCCCGCCGGTTCTACTTTTCGCTACCGTGTAGGGTGTCACCAGAACATACGATAAGGACTGTTCCATGAGCAGCCTCCTTCTATGGATGTCTGTACGACGTATCCTACAAGGCCTCTGGTGGTTTTGTCCATCAGGTTATAGGCAAAGCACCTAAAATACTTCGATTTGGCAGGACCTCATCGTCTGAAGTGCGGCTTGATGAGCCTGGATGCTGGTTCCGGCACAGCATGACCCATCCACCAGAACCTGAAGCTCGGGACGGAAAGCCTTGATGAGCAAGGCGTTGGAGACAACACAGATATCGGTGCATACTCCGACCAGCTCCACCTGGGAGATATCAGGATTCCCGGCTATCCAGGATGCAAGTTCAACCGAACCGAAGCTGGGTTTTTCAAAACAGCGTGCACTCTCAAGCAGTGGTTTGAGATTCGGAACAAGCGCATGTCCCGCACTGCCCTTGATGCAATGCTCAATCGGCAGGTGCCTGCCTTCACTGGTTTGCAAATAGTCGCTTTGATGGGTATCCAGGGTGTAGGCAAGCAGGCCGGCATGGCTTTGGATTTTTCGGGCGATCCGATCGACAACCCGTTGTGCTTCCTCGCTTCCGAGGCTGCCGGTTACGAAATCCTGTTGCATGTCGATGACGACAAGCAGGGGTTTAGAATGAGACTTTGTAGAGTCCGTGGACATTGCAGTAGGCATATACATCTCCATGATCCTTATCGGTGAATACCGTTGCCGCAGACCGGTTGCTCTTGATGTCGCTTCTCCTGACAGTCTGCTTGGTTATCAAGACAATGCAGGTGATTTGATGGTCTTCGCTCTGCGGGTGGGGCTTCTTGCCGACCTCGACATACAAAAGACCGGAGCGCCGCGTTATGACAGGCAGGTGGTATTCATCCGCTTGGTCTTCCGTCTTTGCCGTCACCGGTTGCATGCTCTGGCCGCAACAGGTCAAGGAATGCCCGCCGTTATCGATGAGCTCCACCAGGGTGTGACAAACTGGACAACGGTAAAAAAGAAGTTTCTTTGCCATACCTATAAGGTACTGTGATTGGTCAAAAGAGGAAAGAGGGCTGTGGTGTTTTGTCAATCAATGATTTATTCATGGTCTTTGCATACTTTTCTCACATTTGCTCCGTAGTCTCTGATTATCACAGTTCCCAATATGGAGGAAACCATGAAAAAAGTAATTGTAGCGATACTCGTATCCGTTGTTCTTATGTCGCTTCCAGTTTTTGCTGCTGGAACAAAGGAAAGCGCTGATCAGAAAAGTGGCCCCATGTCCTGGATTGAAGACGGCGGCGTAGCAGGGCTGCCGGGAGTCAACCCGCTGAAAGTCAGCGGCAATATCATCACTGCCGGTAGTTCCACCGTGTATCCCTTGTCGGAGCGCATGGCTGAGCGCTTCAAGCAGGAAGGGTACAGCGGAGTGATCACCATCGACTCTATCGGAAGCGGTGCAGGATTCGAACGTTTTACCGTAGCCGGTGAAACCGACATCGCCAATGCCAGCCGCGCCATCAAGGCAAAGGAAGTTGAAGCTGCCAAGCAGATCGGTCGCAACCCGATTGAGTTCCGTGTCGGCACCGACGCCCTTGCCGTAGTGGTAAGCAAGGAGAACACCTTTGCCAAGAATCTGACAAAGAGTGAGCTTGCCAAGCTGTTCAGCACAGCTTCGACCTGGTCGGAAATCAACCCCGCCTGGCCGAATCAGAAAATTCAGCGCTTCATTCCTGGAACCGACAGCGGTACGTTCGACTACTTCAGTGAAGAAATATTCAAGAACAATCCCGAGCCGATGCTTTCAGCGAAGAACCTGCAGCTCAGCGAGGATGACAACATCCTGGTACAGGGCATCAAGGGATCTCCGTATGCAGTCGGATTCTTCGGATATGCCTACTATGCAGAGAATAAGGACAGCCTTTCAATCCTTGCAATCGACGGTGTGGAAGCAAGCAAGGCCAACGTGGACAACGGGACCTACCCCTTGGCAAGACCGCTCTTCATCTACAGCGATGAGCAGATCATGCGAACCAAACCCCAGGTTGCTGCATTCATCAACTTCTACCTCAGCTATGTAAACGAAGAGATTGTAGGAGTGGGATACTTCCCGGCCAACGACGAAGAACTTGCAAAAGGCAGGCAGGCTTGGCTCAAGGCAATGAACGGTACCTACTAAGTGTTTCAGGTGATCCTGGTCATAGGTCGCATCCATGCGGCCTATGGCCTTCTTTGAAAGGATGTTCCATCTATGGCAATTGACAACCCCCACTTTAGGAAAAAAAGTCGTTTTCATGAACGAATCATCGAAACCGTCATGTTTCTTTTCGCCCTGTTCTCCATGTTGATCACCGTCGGAATCGTCGTGATTTTAGTCAGGGAGTCCTATCTCTTTTTCTCCGACCCTCAGGTAGACCTCATAGGATTCTTGACTGGGAAGAATTGGCAGCCGATGATTCATCAGTTCGGCTTCCTTCCCTTGCTCAACGCAACCTTCACCACAAGCATCATTGCGATGCTGCTTGGAATTCCCATAGGCCTCTTTGTAGCCATCTACCTGGCCGAATATGCCAGTGATCGGATGCGGGGCATCCTCAAGCCGGTTCTCGAGATCCTCGCCGGCATCCCCACCATTGTCTACGGATACTTCGCCTTGACATTCATGACCCCGCTTCTCAGGTCGTTGTTCGGCCAGGATGTGGTGGAAATCTACAATACAGCTTCGGCAGGGCTGGTCATCGGCATTCTCGTCCTTCCCTTGATAGCCACCATGGCCGAGGATGCAATCAGTTCGGTACCGAAGGAACTGCGTCTTGCAGCCTATGCCCTTGGCGGAACGAAAATTGAAACCACGTTCAAGGTCGTCATCCCGGCTGCACTGAGCGGACTGTCCGCCACCTTCCTGCTGGCTTTTTCGCGGGCTATCGGAGAGACCATGGTAGTAGCTCTCGCTGCGGGGGCGGGACCGAAGCTGACCGCCAACCCGTTCAAGGCTGCGGAAACAATCACCGGCTACATCGTACGTATCAGCGGAGGAGATGTCAGTTACAACTCTGTTGATTACAACAGCATTTTCGCACTAGGCTTGGTGCTCTTTATCATCACCTTCATCTTGAATCTGGTGTCCAGGAAGATATCCACCATCTTCCATCAGGAGTATGAATAATATGCAAAGTTCCATAACTTTTGGAAGTGAAGAGACCCGTCTCTCCATGATGGAGAGACGAAGAAAAGTCGGGGTGGTCTGGCAGGCGGTTTTCCTGTTCTCCACCTCCCTGGCAATCCTGTTTCTCGTTCTCTTGTTGTTCTCGGTCATCGACTCAACATTCGGGTTTGCTGCCATACGCTATGAAATGAAACCGTCGGAACTGATGGATGGAAAATCACAGCTTTCAGAGTTCTCCCGCCAACAACTGGAGGAGACTGCGAAAACCCATCTTTCGAGCGGCATCCTCAGGAGGGTCGAATATGAAAAGCCTATTGCCGACCGAACCGACAAGGATTTGATCGCTCTTATTGAACAGTATGTGTTGCAACCCAGCGTACTGAGGACATGGGGCCTCTGGGCCTCCTTGACGAAGCAGGGGGAAATCAATGAATAC
>Ga0116152_10004682_pt1 | contig 10769 bp, 10 predicted proteins | sample AD_UKC119_MetaG_FD_89894 | JGI IMG/M metagenome (GOLD analysis project Ga0116152, IMG submission 89894) | Active sludge microbial communities of municipal wastewater-treating anaerobic digesters from Hong Kong - AD_UKC119_MetaG | ecosystem: Engineered > Bioreactor > Anaerobic > Digestate...
CCGGCGAAATCATCGACGGAGGGCGCCGTGTCCCTGCTGCGCGTATGATTTCGCAGGATGGGGAAGGCTGGGAAATCATAACACCGCTTGCAGGACTGACCGCCTGCCAACCAGAGTGATGATCGGTGATACCACCTATGATATGATTATGGCAAAACAGGCCGGCGTCAGATCGGTCGGTGTAACATGGGGCTATCATGAAACACATGAGCTCGTATCGTCAGGGGCAAATCATATTATCAGTCATATTTCAGAACTTGTCGAATTGATGAAAGAGTAAATGAAAAGATTTTATAAGCAAGTAACAGTAGACCATGAAAATGGCGGGTATTTCGTTTTACTGGATGGCAAAAAAGTAAAAACACCCGAAAAAAGCCCTTGTCTCATCCCAACCCGGAAAATGGCTGAAGCCGTTGCCAGGGAATGGGATGATCAGGATAAGGAAATAATACCGGCAACAATGCCCATTTTTAAACTTGTAAATACGGCAATTGACCGCGTAAAAAAAAGACGGGACGAGGTTATCTATGAAATGGTCAGTTTTGCTGGAAGTGATCAACTTTGTTATCGCGCGGAAGCGCCTGATACACTTGTTAGATTGCAGAATAGTACATGGAACCCGTTACTTGACTGGCTAAAGGTAAATTTTGACATAAAATTAAAATTATCGACAGGCATCATTTTTGTCGAACAGGATAGTGAGCAACTGGATAAATTCCGGACAATTTTTGAAAATCTGGAAAGTTTTGAGCTTACGGCTCTTTATACCATGATTACCGTTACCGGTTCTGTGACAGTCGGGTTAAGTCTTTTTAAGGAGCACTTAAGCCTTGAGCAGGCGTGGGAAGCCGGTCATCTGGATGAGAATTTTCAGGCATCGGAATGGGGAATTGATGAAGAAGCAGAACAAAGAAGGTCTGCACTAAAAACCGAACTGGCAAATGCCGAATATTTTCTAAAATTGATCCGTGAAACATGATTGAAAAAATAAGTTGTCGGGCAGGGTGTTTTTATGTTACTGATTGGTAACATTATTTTTGGGAGAGAATAAATGCAGGATATCCTTGATAAACTTGAGGAAAGACGGCAGTCCGCCCGTTTGGGTGGTGGTGAAGCGCGAATTAATGCCCAGCATGCCAAGGGGAAGCTTACTGCGCGAGAAAGGATTGAACTGCTGGTGGATGCCGGAAGTTTCGAAGAATATGACATGTTTAAGGAACATCGGTCCATTGATTTCGGGATGGAAAATAACAAGGTGGCCGGAGATGGTGTTGTTATTGGGTCCGGTACCGTAAACGGGCGGTTGATATTCATTTATAGTCAGGATTTTACTGTTTTTGGCGGGTCGCTATCTGAAACACATGCTGAAAAAATTTGTAAAATTATGGAAATGGCGATGAAAAACGGTGCGCCGATTATCGGCATTAATGATTCCGGTGGTGCACGCATTCAGGAAGGGGTATCTGCTCTTGCCGGATATGCGGAAGTTTTTCAGCAGAATGTACTGGCGTCTGGTGTTGTGCCGCAAATATCCCTTATTATGGGCCCCTGTGCCGGTGGGGCGGTTTATTCACCAGCGATGACTGATTTTATTTTTATGGTCAAGGATAGCTCCTACATGTTTGTGACCGGCCCCGACGTGGTTAAGACAGTGACCAATGAAACCGTAAGCCAGGAAGAACTTGGTGGTGCAACCACCCACACGGTCCGCTCCGGTGTGGCTGATCATGCCTATGAAAATGATGTGGAAGCGATTAAACAGACAAGGCGTCTGATCGATTTTCTGCCCCTCAATAACAGGGAAAAACCACCGACAAGGCAGACATTTGATAAGCATGACCGTGAAGAAAACTCGCTAGATACCCTAATTCCGGCTAATCCAAATCATCCATATGATATGCATGAGCTGATCCGGAAAACGGTTGATGAAGGCGATTTTTTTGAAATTCAGCCTAAATATGCCAAAAATATCATTACTGGATTTGCCCGGATAGAAGGCTCAACAGTCGGCATTGTCGCCAATCAGCCGATGGTGCTGGCAGGATGTCTTGATAATGATGCGTCCAGAAAAGCGGCACGTTTTGTGCGGTTCTGTGACTGTTTCAGTATTCCAATCATTACGTATGTTGATGTCCCCGGATTTCTGCCGGGTACGGCACAGGAATATGGTGGCGTGATCAAGCATGGAGCCAAGTTGCTTTTTGCCTACGGTGAAGCGACAGTGCCAAAAATAACGATTATTACACGTAAAGCTTATGGCGGTGCCTATGATGTCATGGCCTCTAAGCATTTGAGGGGAGACCTTAATTTCGCGTGGCCAACAGCGGAAATCGCCGTGATGGGTGCGGAAGGGGCGGTGAAAATTATTTTCAGGGAAGAAGCCAAAGACCCGGAAAAACTTGCGGCAAAAACAAATGAATATTCAGAGAAATTTGCTAATCCATTTGTCGCTGCCCGTCGCGGGTATATTGATGATGTGATCATGCCCCATGCGACCAGACGGCGGATTAGCCGCGGCCTCAGGATGCTGAAAAATAAAGATCTCCAGAATCCCTGGAAAAAACACGACAATATACCGCTTTAGGAGTGAGAGATGTTTAACAAAATTCTTATTGCAAACCGCGGCGAAATTGCCTGTCGTGTTATTAAAACGGCCCGAAAAATGGGTATTTCTACAGTGGCGATTTATTCCGATGCCGATGCCGACGCGCTGCATGTCAGGATGGCGGATGAAAAAATTCATATTGGTGCTGCCCCAGCCACTGATAGTTATCTGGATGCAGAAAAAATAATTGCCGCTGCAAAAACAACAGGCGCGGATGCCATTCATCCGGGATACGGATTTTTGTCAGAAAATGCCGATTTCTGTCAGAAACTGGAAGCAGAAGGTATAACATTTATAGGTCCCAACAGAAACGCAATTGGTGTTATGGGTGATAAAATATCCTCAAAGAAGCTGGCAGAAAAAGCAGGGGTTAACACCATTCCCGGATATCTTGGTGTCATTAAAGACGCTGAAGAAGCGGTAAAAGTCGCAAATGAAATCGGCTATCCTGTTATGTTAAAAGCATCCGCCGGAGGTGGTGGCAAAGGCATGCGTGTTGTATATAATGACAACGAGGCACGGGAAGGATTTAAGTCCGCCGTCAATGAGGCAAAATCAAGTTTTGGCGATGATCGTGTTTTTGCGGAAAAATTCATCGAAAACCCAAGGCATATTGAAATTCAGGTGCTTGGAGACAATCATGGAAATGTGATTTATCTTGCAGAGCGGGAATGTTCGATCCAGCGCAGACATCAAAAAGTTATTGAGGAAGCACCCAGCTCGTTTCTGCATATGGAAACGCGCGTGAAAATGGGTAATCAGTCCGTCGCGCTTGCAAAAGCGGTAAACTATAATTCCGCCGGAACCGTGGAGTTTATTGTCGATAAGGACCAGAATTTTTATTTCCTTGAAATGAATACCAGGCTTCAGGTGGAGCATCCGGTGACCGAGTTGATCACTGGAATTGATCTGGTCGAACAGATGATCCGAGGGGCTGCCGGTGAAAGACTGTCCATTACACAGGATAAAGTCATGATCAATGGCTGGGCAATTGAAGCCCGTGTCTATGCCGAAGACCCGCTTCGTGGATTTCTGCCATCAACCGGGAGGGTTACAAACTATATTGAACCCGAACAGAATGAAAATATTCGCATAGATAGTGGTATATTTGAGGGAAGCGAAATCAGTATTTATTATGACCCGATGATATCAAAGGTTATTGCTTATGGCTCTGACCGTGATGAGGCAATTGCAAAATTGCGTCTTGCTCTTGATGAATATTATATACGCGGGGTTGGTCATAATATTGCATTTCTATCTGACGTACTTAAATCACCGCGGTTTCAAAGTGGTGACATTTCAACCAAATTTATTGAGGAAGAATATGAAGACGGCTTTAACGGTGGCCGTGTAAGCCTTGAAGCATGGAATATTATGATTGCTGTGGCAACCACAGTTCATTCCTGCGAGGTAGGGCGGCAATCAACGATCAGTGGCCGCATGAATGAGGAGAGCAGCTCTTTTTCAGAAACCTGGCAGGTGCAGATTGATGGGGAAGTCCAGCCGGCGAATTTTCTGATGACACAGGATGGCTGTAATGTCATTACCGGGGGCCTTGTTTATAGTGTTGAAACACTTTGGGCACCGGGGATGCCGGTATTTTCGGCGGTCATCAATGATGAAAAAGTCAATATCGAAGTTGAATATCTATCTGACGGTTACCGTCTTACTTATGATGGGGCCAGTGAGGTTATTTATGTCAGAAGTCAGCGAGAGCAGGAACTGGCATCGTATATGATTGAAAAAGCTCCTGTTGATATGTCAAAATATCTACAATGTCCGATGCCGGGCCTTGTCGTTTCAATTGATGTAGCCGAAGGTGAAGAAATTAAAGAAGGCCAGAAGCTTTGTGTTATTGAGGCAATGAAAATGGAAAACATTCTCTGTGCCGAACAGGATGGTAAAGTTTCGAAAATTTCAGCGGTGGCAGGGGGAAGTCTTGCCGTAGACGAAATTATAATGGAATTTGAGTAAATCATGCTTGAGCCAGGCCACATAGCGCGTCGGCTATTAATCAGGGGTCGTGTGCAGGGCGTATTTTTTCGTGACTGGACAGTTAGGCATGCCAAAGAACTGCATCTGGATGGATGGGTCAGGAACAGAACTGATGGCACGGTAGAAGCTCTTTTGGTCGGATCGGAAGACGCCTTGAATAAAATGATTGGGATGTGTCGAACCGGGCCACCAAGATCAAAGGTTGAGGGTATTGAAATTTCAGAAGCGATTGGAATTACCAAAAAGGGATTTTACCAGAAACCAACTGTGAATGTTCAGGAGCGTCGTGGGCACTAATCCCGGGTTTCAAAAATATCCGTCCAGGTATTTTTCAGCGCAGCATCCAGATCATTCATATTGACGGGCAATCCAAGATCAACCAGTGACGTGACCCCATGATCTGATATACCGCAGGGGACGATGCCGCCATAATGGCTGAGATCCGGTTCAACATTAATGCAAATGCCATGAAAAGTGACCCATTTTCTTACCCTGACACCGATGGCAGCAATTTTGTCTTCACGCATGCCGTCACGTTCGACCCAGACACCAACACGTCCTTCACGTGTTTCACCCTTAACATTAAATTGGGCCAATGTGTTGATTACCCATTTTTCAAGATTGGCAACAAATAGTCTTACATCGCGGCCACGCTTGTTTAAATCAAGCATAACATAAGCAACCCTCTGACCGGGCCCGTGATAAGTATATTGCCCGCCACGTCCTGCATCATATACCGGAAAAAGGTTAGGGGACAGCAGATCTGAAATTTTGGAAGACGTTCCCGCCGTATATAGCGGTGGATGTTCCACAAGCCAGACAAGCTCGCCTTCATTACCAGCATGGATATCGGCAACTCGCTTTTCCATAAAGTCGACAGCCTGCTGATAATCGGTCAGGCCATTACTTATTTTCCATGCAATTTTATCTGAAGCCATGTAATTAATATCTTTGCAAATTTAACCAAAAAATAACTATAATGTTTCACTGTTGGTGGTATATATTTATATCACGCCCATGTGAAGGATAAAGGCTTATTATATGTCACAAGCAATTGAAGATGTTGAAATTGAACTTACCGTCGTGCTCGGTCAGAGCCTGATGCCGGTAAAGCAGCTTCTCAAATTAGGACGTGGAGCCGTCATTGAGCTTCAGGAACATTGTGATAGCCCGGTGAAAATTTATGCCAATGGTGAACTGATTGCCAAGGGTGAAATTATGGTTTCCGGCGAAAATATTGGTATTACTTTGCTAGAAGGTGTTAAGAGTTTTCGTGAGCTTGGTTTTATAAAAAAATAAGCCTTATTGCATATTTCTATTGCACTTGCCTGTTTCATTTGATACTTCACCACAATTGATTTACCAAACTACGAATATGCGGTCGTGGCGGAATTGGTAGACGCGCAGCGTTGAGGTCGCTGTGGGAGTTGATCCCGTGGAAGTTCGAGTCTTCTCGACCGCACCATTTTATAAAAAATTTCCAAATTAATTGTCTGTTATTCCAGTAGACTTCAGTGTCTAATTATTAGGCGTGTTTCTCATTTTTCTTCAAGTCTTGCGTGTTTGTATGAAAACGTTATATAATAGCGGCTGGGCAAAGTAATAGTATGAGTTTTAGTAAATATATTATGAGGAGTAACTGATGTTTCATCGGCTGGTTAAAAAAACAATCTGTGTCGTTATGTTGAGTATTCTGGGTATAACCAGTGGTCATGCAAAAGATATCTCAATAAATTATATAGCAAATTCGACAGTACGTATTACGGATGGTGAACATGTTCTGTTCACAGATTTTCCATATGTTTCAGGCGCTTATGATTATATGCAGTACACATATCCTTATTTTGTAGAACAGGATAATGATGTGACAACGCTGATTTCCAACCGCCTGACCGATCATTTTGACCCGGAGGTCTTTTTAACACTGGGCTGGAAAATTATTGCGCCTGCGGAAGTGGTCGGTGATCTGCAGAAACGGTACCTCGCACTTAAGGAGGAAAGAGACAGAGTCGTAGCTGATTTGAAAAGAAATCAGGAAATTGACCAGGCGATTAGTCCGGGGTCAGTCGTAAATATAACACTGCCGGACCCGATCATTGAACCCAAAACAACAGTGGTTGCAGAAAATATGCTCTTTGGCCCAATGCAAATTACAGCTATCAGAACGCCGTCTGCACAGACTGAGCATTATTCATATCTGGTGGAATGGGGCGGAAGAAAACTTTATTTTAGCGGTGATACAGGTGATGTAAAGCATCTGGCGACTCTGCCTGAAACAGATATCGCATTCCTATCACCTTGGCTTTTTGAAAATGCCAGAAAAGAAAATGCACTGCCAAAAACAAAGAAACTGGTAATTTATCATCATAAAGATGCTGAAATTATTCCCAATTGTTTCAATTGTGTTGTGCCGCAAAAAGGCGAATATATCCCGTTTGAGTAATTTTAAACATTAATTGACGTAAAAAATATTTTTTGTTGTTGCGTTGAGGCGTGATTTATTCTTTCATGGTATCTGAAAAAACAAATCAAATTTTGTGGGAGATGTCATGATTAATCTAGGATTTAAGACCCCGATGTTAAAGGGAATGGTTTGTGCGGCTGCACTTTTGCTTGTAGCCTGCAGCGAACAGGGTGGTAGCAATTCAGCCGACGCTGAAAAAGATAATAGCGTAGAAGCTATTCATAAGCGGGTTGTTACACTCGATACACACGTTGATATTCACGAGGATATGACATTTGACCCGGTATATGATCCTGGCACCAACACACCACAGCAGGTTGATTTGGGCAAAATGGAAGCGGGCGGGCTTGATTCTGCATTTTTCATTGTCTATGTCGGACAGGGCCCAAGGGACGAAGCCGGTTATGCAATGGCAAAGGAAAAAGCGCTTCGTAAATTCAGTGCCATTCACAGAATGACGGAGTTTTATCCTGAACGCATCGGATTTGCCTATACACCGGATGAGTTTGAGGATATTGCCGCAAGTGGGCGTAAAGTCGCGTCAATTGGAATTGAGAATGGCTATGTCATTGGTAAAGACCTGTCATTGATTGAAGATTTCCATAACCGGGGCGCCCGTTATATGACACTGGCCCATAATGGTCATAATGATATCTGTGACAGTGCCCAGCCATTGGCTCGACTGGGGGATGTTCCTGAAGAACATGGTGGTGTCAGTGATTATGGTTACAAAGTAATTGATGAAATGAACCGTGTCGGCATGATGGTTGATATTTCGCATGTGTCCATCAACTGCATGATGCAGGCAACAAAATATTCAAAAGCCCCGGTCATTGCCTCCCACTCCGGAGTATGGGCATTATCAAAACATGTAAGAAATTTAAACGATGAACAACTTAAAGCATTAGCCGCATCTGGCGGTGTTGTTCAAATCGTTGGTCTTGATGAATTTGCAAAATATTATCCTGAAAAGCAGCCGGAAGTTGATGCATTACGCGCAATTGTCGTTGCGGCGAATGGTGGAACAGAATGGGATTCTGAAGTATATGGAAAAGACCCTGCATATTTGGCAGGCATGGAAGAATTGAATAAAAAATATCCACCAGCCAATGTGAAGGATTTTGTTGACCATATTGATTATGCCGTAAAACTAATCGGGATTGATCATGTGGGTATTTCATCTGATTTTGATGGTGGCGGTGGCCTAAACGGGTGGAACAGCGCAACAGAAACAATGAATGTAACAAAAGAACTTGTTGCACGCGGTTATACAGAAGAAGAAATTGCCAAAATCTGGAGCGGAAATACAATTGCGCTCTGGCGGCGGGTTAATGCGGTTGCTGATCAGCTGCAGGGCAAATAATTAAGTATAACTAAACTGACGGTTATTGTTGATAAGGCTCCGGTTCCGGCAAAACGTTATCGGGGTCTTACAATTTGGTTATTTTGACACGAGGGGAAAATAATGAATAAAAACAAGCAATTTTTAACTGGAACAATCATTGCGATTGCTTTCATTGTTGCGGGATGTTCAGAACAGTCCGGCGGTAATTCCGCAGAGAATAAGGTTCTGGATCAGGATCAGATTGTCGCCGGGATTCATAAACGGGTAATGACGTTAGATACTCATGTCGATATTAACGAAGATATGACATTTGATCCTAAATATGACCCGGGAACGAGGACGGGGCAACAGGTGGACCTGGTTAAAATGGATGAAGGTGGACTGGATGCAGCATTTTTTATCGTTTATATGGGACAAACCAAGAGAACTGAAGAGGGCTATGCTGAAGCCAAGAGAATTGCACTAAGAAAGTTTGATGCCATTCATAGAATGGTTGATATGTATCCTGATCAAATTGGATTTGCCTATACGCCGGAACAGGCCAGGGAAATCTATGCGTCAGGACGCAAAGTTGCTATGATCGGTATTGAAAATGGCTACGCCATTGGCAAGGATTTATCACTGATTGAAGATTATTATAACCGTGGTGCCCGCTATATGACGCTGGCTCATAACGGTCATAATGATATTTGCGACAGTGCCCAGCCACAGGAAAGTCTTGGCGATGGCCCTGAAGAGCATGGAGGTGTCAGTGAATTTGGTTATAAGGTCATTGATGAAATGAACCGTGTAGGCATGATGGTTGATATATCCCATGTATCTGTAAAATGTATGATGCAGGCTACTAAATACACAAAAGTGCCGCCAATTGCGTCACATTCAGGTGTTTATGCCCTGGCTCATCATGTAAGAAATATGACGGATGAACAGATGATTGCTCTTGCCGATGCTTGCGGCGTGATGCAGGTGGTCGCTTTTAGTGATTATGTTAAATTTTATCCTGAAGCGGCGGCTGTAAGAGCCACAATGCTTCAGGAAGTCGCCGAAAAACTCGGCGATGATAAATTTGATTTTAAAAAACATATGGCTACGCCTGAATTTGCAGAAGCCTATAAAAAATATCTTGAGCGCTTTCCGCCTGCAACTGTTCAAGAATATGTGGATCACATAGATTATGCAGTGAACCTTATCGGAATAGATCATGTCGGGATTGCCTCCGATTTTGAAGGTGGTGGCGGTGTAACCGGCTGGAATAACGCTTCTGAAACTATGAATGTGACCAGGGAACTGGTCAAAAGGGGTTATACGGAAGAGCAGATCGCTAAAATTTGGAGCGGTAACACACTTGCCCTTTGGGAGAGAGTTAATGAAGCATCTGCAAAATTAAATATACAAAACTAATCGTTTCAAATCCCCCTTCATTGGTTCTGCCTGTTAGGGGGATTTGCTGAGAGGGGAGGGAGAAATGAAAAAAATCATTAAATTTGGGTTGTTGTTTTGTGTGTATCTGTTGCCTATGCAGACATTTGCGCAGAATGATGGTTTAAAAATATATATTTCCGTTGATCTAGAAGGGATCGCCGGAACGGTAACAGGCGAACAGCTTGGCCCAACCGGTTTTGAATATGAGCGCTTCCGAAAATTTGCAACCGCAGAAACCGTTGCTGCCGTTGAGGCGGCGTTTGAAGCAGGGGCAACTGAAGTGCTCGTGAGCGATTCTCATGGGAATGGTCAGAATCTGTTAATTGAGGAATTTCCGGAAAATGTCAAAGTGGTCAGATCATGGCCCCGTAAACTTGGCATGATGCAAGGGATTGAAGAAGGCGGATTTGATGGCGCCATTTATATCGGATATCATTCAAGCACCAATAATATGAAAGGTGTTCGTGCCCATACCAAATCAAGTGCTGATCTGACCGGCTTAAAACTTAATGGCAAAATTGCCAGCGAAGGCTATTTTAACGCAGCAATTGCCGGTGAGTTCGGTGTGCCGATTATCATGGTGTCCGGTGATGAGGATGCCGTAAAAGAAGTCCGCGATGAGGTCGGTGATATGGAAGGGGCAGTTGTCAAATGGGGCTATAGTTTTCATGCAGCAAAATCACTTCATCCTGCTGCATCGCGTAAACTGATTGCTGAAAAGGTAAAAGCTGCTATCGCCCGTATTAAGGATTTTAAGCCTTTGAAACTTAAAGGGCCAATCACAATGGATATGAGTTTTAAAAATTACCGTGTGAGTGAGATGCTTGCCTATTTGCCTCAATTTGAACGAATTGATAGTCATACTATTCGCTATATTGGACCGGATATGATTGATGTATCAACAATCGCGACTTTTATTACCGGGTATAGTCTGGAGC
>Ga0116152_10004683_pt1 | contig 10769 bp, 7 predicted proteins | sample AD_UKC119_MetaG_FD_89894 | JGI IMG/M metagenome (GOLD analysis project Ga0116152, IMG submission 89894) | Active sludge microbial communities of municipal wastewater-treating anaerobic digesters from Hong Kong - AD_UKC119_MetaG | ecosystem: Engineered > Bioreactor > Anaerobic > Digestate...
GCATACCGTCAATTTCAACCAGAAAGTTGGCGGCATCCACGACCTTGATTTCACATTTCTTGCCTGAGTAACCATAAAGAAATTTGGTTAAAGAGCCATAAGTAGAATCATTTTCGATGTTATGAATAAGTGAATCAAGACTTTTTCCAACACCTCTTCCCACATTCACTACTATACCGCCAAAATGTTTGTTGAGCAAATGATTCCATAATGTAAGTTTACCTATACGACCAGCTCCGTTGATACCCAGCAGGTTCCTTCCGTTTACTTTTTGCATAATCTCTGGTTTTTTATAAAATTTTAGCCACCTTCAAAAAGGCTGCAATATACGAATTACATGATTTCTGCCAGTTTTACGGGGTAATTCCCCATATAAAAATTACCAAGATTTCCGTCAATGGCAATTTTATCGCCTGAGCGGAGAATATGCCCGTTGATGGAGCAGGTTTTGTCCTTTTCATTAACCACCAGTTCGGTACAATTAACCACACATGTTTTGTCAAGCCTTACTGCTGTAACTGCAGCATGTGAGGTAGCGCCTCCCCTGGCTGTAATCAGTCCGTTGCAGGTAAAAATCATTCCTATATCGTCAGGCACGGTATCGGGCCGAATTAAAATCTTGTTATCGGGCAGGGTTTCAAACTTCTTCAGGTCATCCATGTCAAAGGCCAGAATACCATTCATAACGCCCTTGCCCAGGCCAATTCCACGGCCCAGCAATTTCATATCGCTCACTTTGCTTGTAAACACATAGGTCATATCAGGCTTTTTGATTTCCTGGTCGCGTGTTTGCAAAATAAACAGATCTTCCGGGTCTTCGCTTTCAAAGGTGAACTCAATTTCCTGATGACTGAATCCATGTGTTTCGGTCAAATCTTCGGCGATTTGTCGCAGGCGATTATATATTTCGGGGAATGCACTCTGCAAAGAAACGCCTTTATCGCCAAACATTTTTTTGCGCTGACGTTCGGCCACCGGCCATGGATGAACCAAACCGGCAACAATATCCTCGCCCTGACTGCACAAGGTAAAATCGCCATATAAATGAATGCCGGGTTGTTCAAGATCCGGAGCATGGGTAAACAGCACACCGGTGCCAGAAGTACGATGCAGATTACCCAACACCATTTTCTGAACAATAACAGCAGTGCCCCATTCATCAGCAATCTGCAGGTAATCGCGGTAAACCTGTGCACGTTCGCTTGACCACGACTGCAACACATTTGAAATCACCTGTTTCAGCTGTTCATAAGGCTCGGCTTTAAAATGAATGCTGTGACGCTGCAAAATTTCCTTGTAAGCAAAGGCAATTTCGCGCATCTGAGCCGGTTTAAAATCAATTTTCTGACTGATACCATACCGGATTTTAAAATCAATCATCACCTGGTCAAACTCGTCGCGCGATACTCCATAGGCCATACCCCAGCTCTGCAAAAACCTGCGGTAGCAATCCCATGAAGTCCAGCCAAAGTTAGGCTGGCGGCTGAGCGCTTCTACTATATCATCATTCAGTCCCACATTCAGGTAAGTATTCATGGCACCGGGCATCGAAATAGCTGTACCCGACCTGACAGAGAGCATCAGCGGATTGGCCGGGTTGCCAAATTGCTGTCCGGTAAGTTTCTCAAGCCCGGCCACCTGACGGTTAATCATCTGGTCAAGCTCCTTATCGATATATGGGTTTTGCAAAATAGCTTCGCGACGCCTGAAAACTTCAGTTGTGATTACAAACCCCGGAGGGATAGGGAAGCCAAGCAAAAACAGCTTTTTAAGAAAATAAGCTTTTGAGCCAAGAAAAATCTGGTTATCCATTTCAGGGGTTTCGCGGTAGAGCGACGAAATAACCAAATCGGTATTGTATGACATGATGCTTCGGATGGTATCTTCAGGATAATCGTCAACCATTTGCCTGAAAGACCCCAGAATACGCGTTATAAACCCATCGAGTTGCTGCACCATAAATGCAGAAGAAAGCATTTCGCGGTAGAACTGCTCCGATTTTCTTACCAAAAACTGCTTGCCCCCTACCCCGTCTGACTTCATCTCATCGGGAAACAACTGAGGAATCACTACTTTAAGCTGCCGATCATAATTCCGGAGAAAATACTTACTGATAATTTCGCGAACGCTGCTTAACATAAACTGCAGGATGTTGATATACTGACCTACAGAAAAACTGGCAGAATTCAGACTGAACCTAAACATTTTCAGGTTTGAGTTATAACCCTGATCACTGATACCGTCAAGTTCAAGTCCTTCGCGGAATAGTTCAAGAACCAGATAAATCCTCCGGAGTGTTTTGGCCGTAATATAATCGAGGTTAATACTGCTGATAAGTTGCTCCATTAAACCAGCCGCTACTTTTTCAAGTCTGAAAATCAGGCCCAGGGCTTCAAATTTGGGTTCACGGTATTTTCCGTACATGCTGGGAATACCAATGGCAATATGCCGTTTGTGATAAATATCCTCCCATCCTTCGGTTTTCTCATCGTTCATAATAATGGTGTTCAGCCTTCGCATAAAATTAAACACCTGCCTTAACGAACGGTCGGGATTATTGCGTTCCAGCACACCCAGCAATCCATCAATATCAGTTTGATTAAAGAAACTGAATTTACGCAGCAGCATACCGAGATTCACTGTATTGAAAGAGTATTTTTCACGAAGCAACTCCATCAGCCTGAAGATATAATACAAGCGTTGCTTATCCAGGGTATTGTCAGAATTCAGTGCATCCAACTGTTTACGCAGCTTGTCAGATGGGATATTCATCAAATCTTCGGGTCCTGAATGTGTAGCCTGGCAAAGCTCAATCATCAATGCATTGATTCCAGTAAACCACATAGAGTCAAGCGACATACTGAGCTTTACGTCTTCAGGCAGTTTTTTGTCGAGCAAATCAGAGTTTCCGTCGTACCAGTACCGCATAATATTGCCGGTGAGCTCAATATGAGTATTGTTGCTTTCGGTATGCACCTGCTTGCGCAGAAAATGGATAAGCCTGTCGTTGCGGTGCGACAATTCATCCATTGCTGTGGTAACTTCGCGCAGTTCGCCTTCGGCTCCAATCTCATTAAAATAAACCGGAAAAATTCTTGCCAGTTGTTTGATATGTTTGAAAATTGGCCGGATATCGGAGTTAAGCAGGGCTGTTACATCGCGTTGAAACAGGTCGGTATCAGAAACAAATACCCCGCCAAGCCGCAAGTGAATAATGAGCGCCGACAACAAATCGCGGAAAGTAAGCGGCGAATATTCAATCAGCTCCATCCAAACGCGCACATTTTTAATGTGGTATTCGTTTACTGCCAGTTGCCAGTCTTTGCTGATATACATAACACCGGGCGAAATAAAGCCATGCCTGATGAGCAGTTTCTCAAAATGAGAAATATGGAAATCATTGTCAGTTCTGAAAATCTCTTTCCCCAGGGTAAGAATACAATCGAGAACAGTGCCCTGATTACTTTCTTTCAGGTCGCCAAAGAGCCTGAAAATATTGTCGAGAAATCCGAAAACCTCATCACTGGTGAGTTCATTTTTTATATTTCTCAGCAAATTATTAAAATCGCGGAGCAGCAGCTCTTTTTGATTTTGCATAGCTTCGAGGTGAAGCAGATAGAGCAGGTAAAAGAACTTTTCATGAAAGCGTTCGAAACCGTGATGCAGCTGCCTTACATGCAGCGAAATATCATTATATCCGGGAATGGCCAGCAAGTCATCCCAGGTTTTAGCTTCCTCAGCCTTTGATATCAAATCGTTAAACCAATCATTGTTGATTTCACCAAATTTGTCGCGGCTTTTGGCACTAAACAACTTCTTGCGTTCGGCCAGCCATTCATCAACTCTGGTGCTTGAATTCCAATAGGCCGAAGTGGCGATAAGTGTTTTGCGGGCCAGTTCAAATGCAGGCGCGCCGGTATGGCCGGGCCAGTTGGCATTGGCAAAAACACGTATGATAAATGTAGAATTTCTGATAACGGCAACCTGATGCTTTGCCATGGATTTATCAATTATCTCAACCGCTTTGGCGATCGCTTCAGCTCTTGAAGCCTGTGACTCCAGGAATTTTTCGATAATCTCAATCAGCGTATGAATGGCATCATCACCAATCGCTTCTTTCAAATCGCGGGCAAACAAACCCTCATAAAGATTCAGGATGGATTCCCAGGCAAAATCAGCCTGCTCATGTTTATCATAAAACCAGAAATCGCCCAGGCTGATGTTGCGCAGCTGGCCTGCCACAAACGCACTGTTTGAAAAGGGATGATTGTATTCATTCAGGCAATCGGTAACACGTGAATGAATGCTGTAATAATCAGCTGACAATTCTCTGAATTTCAAATGATCGGGAGGTATATTGATTTTCTCGGTCCATGTTTCGCGCAAGTTGGCAGCCAAAGCATCCGATTTTAGCATATTCTGTTGATCCATAAAAGCTTATTTTGGCGCTAATTTAACAATTATTCAAAACGGCACTAAGAATTGACCGAATAATGGACGGCCGGTATTTTTTGTCATCAAAAGCAATAATTTATGTAAGATTAAACAAATAAATCCTTCATCAGTTATTTTAAGTCATGGTTTTTTTAACCTAAATTTGCCCACCAAACCAAAACACTATGCTAGAATTTCTGCACTCAGTCATCGACTGGTACATGATGAATATCAGTTACCTGACCGTATTTTTATTAATGGCCATCGAAGGCTCATTTATTCCTTTCCCATCGGAAGTTGTTATACCTCCTGCCGCATGGAAAGCCGCTCAGGGTGATTTAAATGTTTATATGGTAGTAGTAGCCGGCACTGCAGGCGCGCTGGCAGGCTCGCTTATCAACTACTTTCTTTCTTATTACCTGGGAAGAAAAATTGTGTATGCTTTTGCCGACACCCGCGTGGCTCGTATGCTGCTGATAACGCCCGAAAAAGTTGAAAAAGCTGAACATTACTTTGTTAAACACGGTCGCAGTTCCACATTTATAGGAAGGCTGGTTCCAGGTGTTAGACAACTTATTTCAATTCCGGCCGGCCTTTCAAAAATGCCATTGAAAGACTTTATTGTGTATACACTGCTGGGAGCTGGCATCTGGAACATTATTCTGGCTGCGCTGGGATATTTCCTTTATTCACAAAAAGAACTGCTTGACCTATATTACAAAGAGCTTTCATACATCATGCTCGTGCTGGGCATTCTGTTTGTTGCTTACCTGATATTCAGCGGGATGCGCAAAAAAGCCAGCAAAGCAAGCTGATGAATTTAGAACATACAACATTTAATTTTGCAAAAAAAGACGCCGGAAATGGCGTCTTTTTGTTTGTATTAACCTCATTAAAAAACACCGTTTACCAACGAATTAAAGTCTCACAAACAAAGTCCCTTCTTATATGTTTACACAGATTTAACACCAGGCAACAGCCTAATTATGATCTTGAAAATATGAAACGTAAATTAAGCCTGAATAAAGTAAAAGTAAGCCGGCAAACAGAAATAGCGCCGGGTGTATTTGTTCTCTCCTTTCCACGTCCGTGGGATTTTGTTGCCGGGCAGGTGCTGGGCATTGGTGCACACGAAACTGACGAGGCACGCCTTTACAGCATTGCCAGCGGCGAACTCGACGATGAAGTTGACATTTTATACAACATCAATCCCGACGGGAAATTAACGCCCTGGCTGGCGAAGGTGAATACGGGCGACAATATATGGGTGAGCGAGCCATTTGGGTCATTCACCGGCACAGGGGAACCCGGCTGGTGGATTGCATCGGGCACAGGCATTGCCCCGTTCAGTGCCATGTTTCGTACAGGGTTAACCGCTGGCAAAAAACTGCTGCATGGCGGCCGCGACCTTCATTCTTTCTATTTCCATGAGAAATTTAAATCAACCTTCGGCGACAACTATGTGCGCTGCTGTTCAAGAGAAGAAGGCCCTGAAATATACCCGGGACGCCTTACCAAATACCTGAGCGAACAGGAACAACTTCCGGCCAACGAAAAGTATTATCTTTGCGGAAGCGCTGAAATGGTGGTCGAAGTACGCGACCTGTTGATTTCCAAAGGAATACCATTCAACAACATCATTTCGGAAATTTATTTTTAAAGAATGTCTGAAATAAAAGAATCTCTTTTTGGCAAAACACTTGCCGAGCTGACTGAAATATCAAAATCATTAGGACTGCCATCCTACACAGGCGGACAGATCGCTTATTGGCTATACAAAACTGACGTGGTTTCATTTGATGAAATGTCGAACATTTCGAAAAAATCAAGGGCCCTGCTTCAGCAGAACTTTAATTTTGGCGTAAAAGCCCCTATGAGCGTCAAGGAATCAGCTGATGGTACGAAGAAATATCTGTTCAGTGCTGGCAACGGAAAATTTATTGAAGCAGCCTACATCCCCGATGGCAAACGACACACGCTGTGCGTTTCGTCGCAAGTGGGATGTAAAATGGGGTGCTTGTTCTGCATGACAGGAAAACAAGGGTTTCAGGGCCATCTTTCGGCTGGCGAAATCCTCAATCAGTTGCGCAGCATTCCCGAACGCAAGCTGATGACCAATATTGTTTACATGGGCATGGGCGAGCCATTTGACAACCTGGAAGCTGTGATGAAAAGTCAGGAGATTCTCACAGCTGAATATGGATTTGCCATCAGTGTGCGAAAAGTAACCGTTTCAACCATCGGTATCATACCGGCTATGCGCGAGTTTCTTGAAAAAAGTAAATGCAACCTTGCCGTAAGTCTGCACACACCCTTCGACGACGAGCGCCGCAAACTAATGCCTATCCAAAACGTTTACCCGCTTAAAGAAGTTATTGCCACCATTCAGGAATTTGACATCGGAAAATACCGCCGGGTTTCTTTTGAATACATTATGTTTAAAGGGGTAAACGACACCCGAAGGCATGTAAACGAACTGGCGCGCATTCTCAACAAAGTCAAAAGCCGAATCAACCTTATCCGTTTTCACCCGATTCCCGATACACCTTTACTCAGCTCCGACGAGGCCACCATTCTTGACTTCCAGCAAGCACTCAATGACAAAGGCATTGTCACCACATTACGTGCATCGCGGGGACAGGATATTGAAGCTGCCTGCGGATTGCTTTCAACCAAAGAGCTGGTAAAAGCACAACGCGAAATGGAAGACAACAAGCCCAAAGCATAATTTTAAAAGTTAAATGCAGGAATCTGTGCCAATTTCTTGAGGATATTGACCCTTTTGCCAAGCCAAAGTGAGATTGAAAGTCCACACTCAGAAAACATTAGTATTGCTGTTTGCCTAAGCATGCAAGATCACAACGGTTTAACACATCAGTAAAACACCATTCTAACTATAACAGCGCAATGCACGATTTAACCGAGGGAAAACCCGGAAAACTGATATTACAATTTGCAACGCCAATGCTCATAGGCAATGTTTTTCAGCAACTATACAATGTTACTGACAGCATAATTGTGGGCAAATTTTTAGGCAAGGAAGCATTGGCTGCTGTAGGAGCCTCATTCCCGTTGATTTTTATGCTTATTTCATTTATAATAGGCATTGCGAGTGGCTCAACCATCATTATTGCGCAGTATTTCGGGGCAAAAGACATGGCCAGGGTGCGTAAGACCATTGACACCATGTACATCTTCCTGTTTTTTGCCTCTATCCTGATAGCCATTGTGGGTATGGTTTTTAGTGGCCCGATTTTCAGATTGATAAAACTGCCTGAAGAACTGATTCCGCATGCGGCACTATACATGAATGTGTACCTCTCAGGCATGATCTTCTTTTTTGGATTTAATGGCACAAGTGCCATTTTACGCGGGCTGGGCGATTCTAAGACCCCGCTTTATTTTCTGATTATCTCCACACTGGCCAATATTATTTTCGACCTTTTATTTATTGTAGTATTCAAATGGGGCATTGCAGGTGCCGCACTGGCCACTGTATTGTCGCAGGCAGGTGCATTCCTTACTACTGTCATTTACCTTAACCGCACTCATGAAGTAATTAATCTCTCGTGGCGTAAGCTGGATTGGGACCGCGATATATTCAAATCGAGTATTCGCATAGGTGTTCCAACCGGTTTTCAACAAACCTTTGTTTCATTGGGTATGCTGGCTTTGCTCAGAATAGTGAACGACTACGGCACCGATGCCGTGGCGGCATACAGCGTGGCCGGACGTATAGACGGCTTGGCTTCCTTGCCGGCCATGAACTTCGGACAAGCATTATCAACTTATACCGGACAAAATATCGGCGCCAATAAAACACCCAGGGTAAAACTGGGATTGGTGGCCACCCTCAACATTTCAACAGTGGTAGCTCTTGTTACATCTGCCCTGGTCATCATTTTCAGGGAACCTCTTATGGCCATGTTTACCAATGACCAAAGCGTGATAGATATTGGCGCCCGCTATCTGCTCATTGTGGGCGGATTTTATATTTTCTTTTCCAGCATGTTTGTTGTGGGCGGAGTTATGCGCGGAGCAGGCGACACTATTATTCCCATGTTTATTACACTTTTTTCCCTCTGGATTGTCCGGATTCCAATTGCCTGGTTTTTATCACATCGAATAGGCATTGACGGTATATGGTGGGCTGTGCCTATTGCATGGTTCTTTGGGATGAGCTTTTCATATATATACTACCGCACCGGCAAATGGAAAACCAAGGCAGTGGTTAAATATCGCTAAACTGTTCAATTGCCGGCATAGCCAGGCAAAGCCATCATTAAAAACAGTTAATCTACCACTACACCTTCGTGGGCAAGCTCAATTTCTTCAAAAACAACCTCCTGACCAGTTGCCGAAAGCCCTGCACTGTTAATCTTAACTATACGGGCATTGTAAACTATCCATGCATGAACTGACCGGCCGTTCTCATCCTTCAATAAAATTCTGACATGAAAAGGCTGAGGCAAAGCAACATTCATCCATAAATCAAAGTCATCGCGATGAACAGAAAACCCACGTTTAAAAAATAAATGCCCGCGCTGTTGCGACACAATTCTGCCCACAGGGCCTTCAGGAAAATAAAATCCGGCTTTATCTTTAAGATTGGCAGCAAGTCCTGACACTTCGCTGAAATAGCATATCCGGCCACCGAAACTAACTTCAAAACGCAGCGGAGGCCGACTCCCTGCAACTGTTCCCCTTGAGTTTTCCATATCCATAAAGCATACCAAAAGCCTAACAACTAAGCACTTACAATAGCCTAACCCTCTGTTTATTGGGGATGTTTGCGCCCCAGCCTTTCGTATTGGTTTGAAATGGCCAGAATAATTACTCCAAACAAAACAGCCACCAGAATTAAAATTACGCTAAGCAAACCTTCAATGCTAAATGACAATTTGATGAGGATAGTAGAAATAATAAAACCAGAATTTCTGATAACTCTGTGAAACTCATCCGTCAGTAAAAAAGAAATCAACAGCAAAAGCACATCTATTAAAATCAGCACTGTAAAAAACTCATCAAAAAACACTTTATTTACATCCTTGACCGAATAAACCAATTGGCTTATAGAGAAGAAACTCTGATAAAACCAGCTGCCCAAACTAAAAAAAGCCAAAAGCAGAAAAACCGGAATCAAAATCATGGCAATGATCTCTTTCAGCCTGATAAACCGTTTGACTTCAGGTGACAATTCCAAGGGTTTGCCCGACTCAATACACCTTCGCTCATTAAGTTTGTAAAAAATAAAAATCATAAAAAACAAAACAAGGGTGGCAGCCAAATCATAGGTAAACCTGAGGTCGCTGGCCACATTAAACCAATCGGGTGTAAATTCGAGTTGCGAAAGATCCTTAAAAACATTGCGGATAAGGATTAAGGTTATAATCTCATACTGCTTGCCAATGTAAAAAGTGGTTGATTTGGGAAGATAATACACCAACAGGTAAACCTCATAAATAAGAACAAAGGAAAAGGGAGTGTAAATTGCCGCAATGGGGTTGGTCAACAACCTGGAATATTCATCAAGTTGCAGAATATCAAAATCGTTGAGGAGCACGAGCATCAGATGCACGAAGAAACTGATAATGGCAACTGAAATAATCACTTCTTCGCCTTTCACTCTTACTTTTTCGGAAAGCAAGCCGGCATAAAGCATCTTATAAATCTTCGTACTGTTCATCAGTTCAGACTTGATGGCTATTATCAGCAAAAAACATATACCTTTCAGCCCGGAGTTTTTTCGGCAAGCGCTCAAAAAAGACCGGTAACAGCAAATATAGGAAAATAAAAAGAAAAAATGCCTGATAAAGGGACCAGGCAATTTCAGGAAATCAGCAAAGCACAAAAAGCATCAGTAAAGCAACTTATTACTTCCTTTTTTTACGTTTATTGAAGTTTTTGTCGCCTTTTGATTTGGGTTTTTTATACTTCTTTGCCAGCTCCCGCTTATAGGAACCACCCTGGTTGGTTTTTTTGTTTTTCTCTTTCTTTTCGTGAAAGGCAGCACCTGCTTCGGGGCTTTTGACAATCCGGTGAGGGCTGTTGAGCTCAATCTCCTTCGGGCGCTCTTCGGGTATTAATTTTGACGACACCTCAACCTCAGCCGGAAATTCCATGCGTGGAATTTCATAATTCATCAGTGCTTCAATGGCCAGTTTAGCATTTTCCTCCTTTGGGGTATAAAAAAGAATGGCCTTGCCCTGCTGTTCAGCCCGACCGGTTCGACCGATACGATGCATATAATTTTCGGGGTAAACCGGCGTATCAAAGTTAAAAACATGCGTTATTTTGTCTAAATCGAGGCCGCGGGCCATAACATCAGTAGTAAC
>Ga0116152_10004685_pt1 | contig 10768 bp, 14 predicted proteins | sample AD_UKC119_MetaG_FD_89894 | JGI IMG/M metagenome (GOLD analysis project Ga0116152, IMG submission 89894) | Active sludge microbial communities of municipal wastewater-treating anaerobic digesters from Hong Kong - AD_UKC119_MetaG | ecosystem: Engineered > Bioreactor > Anaerobic > Digestate...
CGCCGTCTGGCCAGCGGCGGCGAGACCCGCTAAGACGCGGCTCTTTCCGATTCCGAGACATGACTGGAGCGCGCCATGGACGATTCTGCGATCACCCACCTCACTGAAGCGACCCGCGAAAAGCTCCGCCAGACCGTCGCCAAGATCGAGCGTCTGGAAGAGGAAAAGAAAGAGGTCGCCGAGCAGATCAAGGAAATCTATGCCGAGGCCAAGGCCTTCGGCTTCGACACCAAGGCGCTGCGCCAGGTGATCAAGCTGCGCAAGATCGACAAGGCCGACCGCGACGAGCAGGAAATGATGCTGGAGACCTACCTGATCGCGCTCGGCGAGGAATAGGCTTGGCCCGCCCGCCCGCAGCAGCCTAGACTGGCGCCATGGGCAGGGATGTCGACGAACGGAAGAAGCGGGCCGCGCTGCGCAAGCTGCGCAAGGCGGCCGAACTTGCCGAACAGGGCAAGGGCCCGCCGCTGTCCGACTGGGAGCGGCAATTCCTTGAGGAAGTCGAAGAGCGCGTCGAGAAATACGGCTCCGCCTTTGCCGACCCGATGAAGGGCGACGAGGGCGAAGCGCTCTCACAGCTCCAGCAGGTGAAGCTGAAGGAAATCGACAAGAAGGCCCGCGGCAAGGCCCGCAAGGGCTTCGCCAGCCGCGCGGGCAAGAAGGGCATGGGCGGCCGCCCGCCGCCACGCGTGCGCCAGGTTGATGAAGACGCAGAAGACACCCTGCCCGCCGAAGCACCGTCGCCTGAGCCGGAGACCCCGCCGCGCCAGCAGGGGCGTCCGGCCTTTCGCGTGATCGAGGGTGGAAAGTCGGCGCAGGGGAGCTAGCTTCCCTTCCGGCATGCATGGGAAGGACCCAGCCATGAAGACAGTCGTGATTACCGGTGCGTCCACCGGCATAGGGGCGGCCGCGGCGAGGGAGATGGCGGCAAGGGGCTGGCAGGTCTTTGCCGGTGTCCGCAAGGAAGCCGATGGCGAGGCGCTGAAACAGTCCGCCAGCGGAAGCGTGGTCCCGCTCATCCTCGACGTGACAGACCCGGCGCAGCTCGCCGCCGCTGTCGGGACGGTCAGCGAGGCGTTGGCGGGCCAGCGCCTCGGCGGCCTCGTCAACAATGCCGGCATCGCCAAGTTCGGCCCGCTGGCCCTCGTGCCGATGGACGAGTTCCGGACCCAGTTCGAAGTCAACGTCTTCGGCCTGTTACAGGCGACGCAGGCCTTCGTGCCCCTGCTCGGCGCAGATCCGAAACGTAGCGGGCCGCCGGGCCGGATTGTCAACATCACCAGTGTCGGCGGACGGATTTCCGCGCCCTTCCTCGGGCCGTACACGGCGACCAAGCATGCCGTGGAAGCCATGACGGATTCGCTCCGCCGGGAACTCGTCATCTATGGCATCGATGCGATTGCCGTCGGCCCCGGTGCGGTGAGGACGCCGATCTGGGACAAGGCGGAAGCGGAGAATGAAAGCGGTCCTTATGCGGACAGCGACTGGTCCGACGCGGTCAAGACCTTCGAGAGGGTCATGGTCGATGGCGGGCACACCGGCCTGCTGCCGGAAGAGATCGGCAAGGTCATCGCCGAAGCGCTGACCGCGCCGAAGCCGAAGGCACGCTATGCGCCCGTGCCCGACAAGTTCACCAACTGGACCATCCCTTCACGCCTGCCCAAGCGCATGCTGGACCGCATCTTCTGGAAGCGCCTCGGCCTGAAGCGGCGCTGAGGTTCAGGCAAGCGTCTCGACCGGCTTCCAGGGGTGCAGCATGCGCCGCGCCGCGGGCTGGTAGGCGAACAGGTTTCCGCCGCCTGCCGGCTGGTCATGCCTGCGGGAGATGGCCAGGCCAGCGAGGTGGCAATAAAGCAATGTGCCGACGGCGCCGTGCCCCACCATCAGGATGTCCTGCACCAGTGCCTGATGAATGGCGTCCGCCGTTTCCGCCACGATCCGTGCCTGTGCGTCTGCCGCGCGCTCCCAGCCACGCACGCTTTCAGAAGGACTGGCGAAAAAGGCATCGGCGACGGCTTCGAATTCGTCCGGCGGCAGGAACCCGGTCGCGGAGCGGTCATTCTCGTGCGTTCGCGGCAATTCGAATACCGGCACACCAGATGTGCCGGCAATGATGGCGGCGGTCTCGACGGCCTTTCTTTCCGCGCTGGAATAGACGCGTGCAACCGCCTGCAGGGCCGGCAGCTGCGCGGCAAGGGCAGCGCGGCCGCGGCCGGTTTCGGAGAGCCCCCAATCCGGCACCGGAATGTCCGGGTCGATCTGCACCTGGGGGTGCGTCAGGTAGAAGAAGGTTCCGTGCATCCGGGAACACTATCTTCGCCCCGGCCCGCCGCAAGAAGTGTTGCGACCCCGCTTGACGTCCGCAGCGGAACCCCGACCCATGATCGGGAAAACGGAGGAAACATACATGGCGGATCTCAGCCGCAAGGTGGCGGTGATTACAGGGGCGGCAAGCGGAATTGGGCTTGCCGGGGTCGAGACCTTCGTGGAGGCTGGCGCGCGGGTCATTGCCGCCGACATCCAGGACGAGAAAGGCCGGGCGCTGGAGACCCGCTTCGGTACCGATACCGTCCGCTACATCCATTGCGACGTGACCGACCTCGCCGAGCTTGAGGGTGTCATGGAGGGCGCCATCAGCCATTTCGGCCAGCTCGACATCGCCTGGAACAATGCCGGCAGCGGCGGTGCGCCTGCCAATATCGAGGAACTCGACGAAGCCGGCTACGACACGACCATGAACCTGCTGCTGAAGCAGGTCTTCTTCGGCACGCAATATGCCGCCGCCCGCATGAAGGAAAAGGGCGGGTCGATTATCAACACCTCGTCCATCTCGGCGCTGGAAGCCGGCTGGGCACCGATCACTTATTCGGTCGCCAAGTGCGGCGTCGCGCATTTCTCGCGCATCGCCGCTGCGCAGCTCGCGAAATACAGGGTGCGCGTCAATGCGATCCTGCCGGGCTTCATTGCCACATCGATCTTCGGCGCCTCGCTCGGCCTGCCGCGCGAAGTGGCCGACCAGATGGCCGAGATGCTGGCGCAGAATGGCGGCTCCATCCAGCCGATCGGACGCGTGGGCCGCGGCCGGGACATCGCCGAAATGGCGGCTTTCCTCGGCTCGGATGCGTCGGAATTCGTCACCGGCAGCCAGTTCACAGTCGATGGCGGCATCACGGTCGGGCCGCGCCACTCCTGGGACGAGACGGCCGGCGGGCCGATCCTCGATGCGCTCGGCATCACGCCGGAACAGGCGGAGCAGATGATGGCCGGGGCTGGCAGCCTGAAACTTTGAGCGCGCGTCAGCGGCGTGAATTCGGGTCGAGACCCGGGATGGCCTCGACAGCGACCAGCAATTCCTGCAGGGAGTCGGCGCGGATCACGCGCCGGCCGCGCTCGTCGGACAATGTATAGCCCGTATCGGTCTTCTTCAGCGGAAAGCGGCGCCAGTGCGCGCGGGTGCGGAATATCCAGACCTGCTCCGGCGTCTCGCCGGCCGCGGCCCAGCCGGTCCACATATGGTCCGGCGGCAGGCTGCGCCACAGGGCGTCGATCTCGTCGATCTCGGAAGGCGTAAAGGCAAGCATGGCGATCAGTCCTGACCAATCCGGTTTAGCCGAGGTTAATGCCGCCAGCGGGGCCCGCAACCTGGAGGGGGCGCTGTGGATGGTCGCGTCGGGAGCGGTGTTTACCGCCTTCCTGACCCTGTCGAAGCTGCAATCATCGCACTTCGACCCGGGATTCCTCGCCTTCTGGCGCGCCTTCATCGCACTGGTCATCACCTTTCCGGTGTTACTGCGGAACGGCCTGTCGATCCTCAGGGTGCACCAGCCGGGCTTCGTCCTCTTGCGCAGCCTGTTCGGCACGATGGGGTTCATCCTCTCCTTCTACGCAGTATCGGCCCAGTTCGGCCTGCCGCTGTCGGCATTCAACGCGATCAGCTTCTCGCGGGCGCTGTTCATCACCGTGATCGCCTTCCTGATCCTCAAGGAGCCGGTCGGATGGCACCGCTGGGGCGCGACACTGGCGGGCTTTGTCGGCGTGCTGATCATGACCCAGCCGCAGTCGGGCATCAGCCTCGGAACGCTGCTGGCCCTGGGCGCCGCCTTCTGCATGGCCGGGGCGATCACGCTGGTGAAGGTGCTGTCGCGCCGCCACAAGCCGGTGACGCTGCTGATCTGGGCGAACCTGCTGTCGTCCTGCATGCTGCTGCCGCTGGCGATCTGGAAATGGCCGGCCGAGGCGCCGTCGCTGCATGACTGGGGCCTGATCGCCCTGATGGGTGGGTGCGGGGTGGCCGGGCAGTATTGCTATATCCGCGGCATGGCGATCGGCGATGCGTCCTTCCTCTCGCCGATCGACTATCTGCGCCTGCCCATGGCGGCGACGGTCGACTGGCTGATGTTCCATGTCCTGCCCGGTCACTGGACCTGGGTCGGGACGGCGATCATCGTCACGGCGACGGCCTATATCACCATCCGCGAGCAGCGGCTGAGGCGGCGGTCCGGCTGACCACCCGTTTTCCTGTTGTGAATGATGTAAAATACGTTCATCATTCACAACAAATCAGGGAGACCTCAATGGCCAGGGTTCTTGTTACCGGCGCGACCGGATTCATCGCAGGTCACGTCATTCACCAGCTGCTCGAGGCGGGTCATGACGTGCGGGGTACGGCGCGCTCGGCCTCGCGGGGGCCGGAGCTCGACAGGGTGCTGAGCGCCTATGCCGGCAAGCCGCGGCACGTGCCCATCGTCGAGGCCGATCTCAACGGCGACAAGGGCTGGGCCGAGGCCGTGGACGGGGTGGACTATGTCCAGCACGTCGCCTCGCCGTTTCCGGCAACCATCCCGAAAGACCCGCAGGAACTGATCCGGCCTGCCCGCGACGGTGCCCTGCGCGTGCTGAAAGCGGCCAAGGCGGCGGGCGTGAAGCGCGTCGTGATGACTTCGTCCATGGCCGCCATTGCCTATGGCTGGGGCGATGCGCGGCCCAATCCACTGACCGAGGCGCACTGGTCGAACCCCGACAATCTCAGGGACAACACGGCCTATACCCGCTCCAAGACGATCGCGGAGCGGGCCGCGTGGGATTACGTCAAAGGTGAAGGGAAGGGCCTTGAACTTGCCGTCATCAACCCGTCCGCGGTGCTCGGACCGGTGATGAGCGGGGATCTTTCGGGCTCGCTGGAAATCCTGACCCAGCTGCTGACAGGAAAGGTGCCGGCCTCACCGAATGTGGGCTTCTGCGTGGTGGACGTGCGCGATGTTGCCGACGCACACCTGCGGGCCATGACCGCTCCGGAGGCGGCAGGGGAGCGGTTCCTTGCCGCTGGCCGCTTCATGTGGATGTCGGAGGTGGCTGATGTCCTGCGTGCGAGCTTCCCCGCCTATGCGAAGTAGCTGCCGAAGGGCACGCTGCCGAACTGGGTGCTGAAGGCGATGACCCTGATCAATCCGCCCGTGCGCCAGCTGATCCCCGAACTCGGCCGCGAGCGCCATGTCTCGAACGAGAAGGCCCGGCGCGTGCTGGGGTGGACGCCACGATCGGAAGAAGAGGCCATCGTCGACGGCGCGCGCAGCCTGATCGACCTGAAAGTGATCTAGACGGCCAGCCGCCCGCGATAGGTGGCCCCGGCAGCAACGAAACTGAGCGCCGCGAGGAGGGTGGAGACAACGCCGTTCCACCCGGCCATGGACAGGCCCAGCACGTAGAAGGGCGCATCGGTGCAGGACGGCACGGTCATCGGCTTGTCGAGCGGGCCGATATTCATCAGGTCGATATTGGCTTCGCCCGCGCAGCCCGTCGGCGGCGGGAAAATGCCCCATTCGACCCCTGCATGAAAGAAGGCCACCACGGTGCCGACCCCGAAAACGAGGCCGATCAGCACGTTCAGCGCCACCAGGAAGCGCAGCGACGGCTTCAGTTTCCACAGGATGAGGCCGGTCACCGCCATGGCGATCAGCGCCCAGTAGACTTCCCGCTGGCGGAGGCAGAGCGGGCAGGGATACAGCTTCGCGAAAATCTCGAACCCGTGCGCGGCCGCCAGCATCAATGCGGACACCAGTATGGCCGTTACCGGCCACTGCCAGTCCTTTAGCAGGGAACGAAGGATCGACATGGCCCGCACGCTAGCACGCAGCCCGGATCGGTGAAGTGCGGCGCAGCGTCACGAGATGAGGCCTGTCAGCCAGTCCTTGCCCAGGTGCACCGCCGCCAGCAGCGCGGTCGGCCCGAGCACCAGCAGCGCCGACACCCAGACGAAACCGAGGAGGCAGCCCAGCACCACCAGCAGCCCGTCCCGGTTGATCAGCCCGAAGGCCGCCAGCGCCACGGCGATGCCGGGCGTCGTATTGGTCAGGGGCAGCGGCACCAGGATCGAGCTGCAGAAGAACACCAGGAAGGCCCCGACGATGCGCTCGGAGCGAGGGCCAGTCAGGAAGGTCAGCCTCGGACGGGAGAATATCTCCACCCAGCCCAGCCATTTCCGTCCGCCTTTCGCGGTGTCCACAAGTCCGGCCTTGTCGATGGTGCGGGCGGCGAGCTTTGACGGCAGCCAGGGCTGTTCGCGGCCCAGCATCATCTGGATCGCCAGCGCCATCATCGGCAGCGCCACGACCTGCGGCACGCCATAGAGGAACGGAATGCAGCAGGGCAGGGCGAGGAGGAACAGGCCGGCGCCGAATGCACTCTCGTCCAGCTGGTCGAGGATTTCGCGCAGCGTGTAGCCCTGTTCCGGCGCCCCGTTCGCCATCTCTTCGATGGTCTGCAGCAGGGTGCGGTCAGGGCCGGGCGCTGTGGCGGTCGTCTGGGTCATGATCGTCCTTAATCCGTGCCGCACGGGCGAGATTGACGGGCCGCCGGTCCTCGGGCAGGAGGTGCCTTCCCGATAAGGGCCTCTGTGGCGGAATTGGTAGACGCGACGGATTCAAAATCCGTTTCTGGCAACAGAGTGCCGGTTCGAGTCCGGCCAGGGGCACCATATCCGATTCAGCCTGTCCGTTCAGTACTCGTATTTCTCCAGCAGGCTCATGTCGATGACATAGGCTGCATCCGCAAGATCGCTTTCCTGCTTCTCTGCATGAAGCGTGCCTTCCACCCAGACGGCCTGTGGCAGGTCCTTCAGCGGCACCGGCGTCTCGGTGCGCACGAAAATGGTCTGGTTGGGCGGCGGCGGCGGGGCGTGGATGCAGGCGCCGAAATAGGGCACCAGCAGGAATTCCGAGATCTTCGCCTTGGCGTCGTAGGAGAACGGCACCGTGTAGCCGGGAATGCGGATCTTCTTGCCGTCATAGGTGTCGTCCGTATTGAACGAGCCGATCTGTACCGGCGCATCGCCGGCCGAGCCTTCGGCAATCGAATAGGCCTTGGCGAGCTCTGCGGCGTACATCTTCTGCAGGCGTTCCTGTTCGCCTTCCGGCATCAGGTCTTCCCAGCCGATCGTGGTGACGCCGCGGGCCTTGATTTCCTCTTCCTTCCGGAGGGCCTCGGCGGCCTTTGCGGCGATGCCCGTGTCGGCGGCGGCCTGCTCGGCTTCGCTGGTCCCGATCTTGTCGCCGACTTTCGGCCCGTCGGCGGTGGGGGCGTCGGCGGCAGGCGCTTCAGAAGCGGCCGGCGTGGCGGGCGGAGGCGCCTTGCTGCAGGCGGGCGCGAGGGTGAGGGAGGCAAGCAGTGCGGGGAGGATCAGCTGTTTCATGTGAGGTTTCATACGCGTTGAGGGGAGGGGCGACCAGCCGCCTTCGGCTGTGCCCTACAGCCGCACGGACAGGCCGTCGGCAAGGGAACGGCGGAAGGCAGCCCAGGCCGGGACCGCCCCGGCAAGCAGGGAAGCGAGCGTGACCGCGCCCAGCACGCCGAGATCGAACAGGCCCGGCCCGGTGCCGCCCAGCGAAATGCCATAGCGTTCGCTGACCAGCGGCCCGGCAATGGCGATCAGCACGTGCACGATCACAATGCCGAGCGAGGCGCCGAAAAAGCCGATCAGACCGGCCTCCAGCGTCAGCAGGCCGAATATGTGCCCCGGCCGGGCGCCGACGGCCCGCAGGATCGACATCTCCCGTCGCCGCTCGTTCAGGCTGGTGAGGATGGAGGTGAGGATCGAGACGACGCCGACGGCGATGACGAAGATGGACACCGCCATCAGCGCCCGCTCCGCCATGGCGGTGACACTCCAGAGTTCGGCGAGCGCCTGGCCGGGAATGATCGCCATCAGCGGTTCGCCCTTGTTGGTGTTGATCTCGCGCCGCGTGCGCAGGATCGTGCCCTTCTGCCTGAGGCCCGCGAAAACGGCGGTGATCGACTTCGGTGTCAGGTTGAAGCTGCGGATCGTCTCTGTACTGATGGAATCGGACATCGGGTTCTTCGCCCCGCTCTCCCAGCCGACATGGATGGCTGTGATCGCTTCCAGCGACACATGAACGGTGCGGTCGACCGGCGTGCCGGTCGGCGCGAGGATGCCGGAGACGCGGAAGGGCCGGTTCTCGTGCCCGCTGCCGAAATCGCTGCCAAGGCCGTGCGAGAGCACGATCTTCGTGCCGACCGTGTAGCCGAGTTCGCGCGCCACATCAGCGCCGATGACGGCATCGAACAGATCGTCGAATTCCTTGCCTTCAGCCATCCGGAGGGGTTCGTTGTGGCCATACTTGTAGTGTTCGAAATAGGAGTGGTTGGTGCCGAGCACGCGGAAGCCGCGATGGCTGTCGCCGAGAGAAATCGGCACGGTCCAGGCAATATCGTCGCGCGCGGCGAGCTTCTCATAGGTTGGCCAGGAAATCTCCGCCGTCGCATTGCCCATCCTGAACACGGAATACAGCAGCAGGTTGATGCTGCCGGTCGGTGCGCCGATGATGAGGTCGGTGCCGGAGATCGTATTGCCGAAGCCTTCGCGCGCGCCGGTCCGCGCCTTGTCGACGCCGACGAACAGCGCCACCGACAGGGCCACGGCGAACAGGGTCAGCAGGACGGAGCCCTTGCGGTTCAGAAGGCTCTTCCAGGCAAGCGAGAGAAGCGCCCTCATGCGGCCACCTGTGCATGGTTGATTTCGCCGAGATCCACCGCGCGGCTGAAATGGCTCGCGAGACTTCGATCATGGCTGACGAAAAGCAGGGCGGCGCCGGTGCGGGCGGCTTCCTCGCTGAGGAGTTCGATGAACCGGTCCCGCGCATCGCTGTCGAGGGCCGAGGTCGGCTCATCGGCAATCACGATGTCCGGCCCGCCGATCAGGGCCCGCGCGGCGGCGACCCGCTGCTGCTGGCCGACCGACAGGTCCGACACGCGCCGGTTCAGCAGCCCTGGATCGGACAGGCCGAGCCGGTCCAGCAGGCGGCGGGCTTCGCCCTCGGCATCGTCCCCCACGGTCTTGCGCCGCACCGGCGAGAACAGGAGCGGCAGCGTCACATTACCGGTCACCGAAAGGTACGGCACCAGGTTGAACATCTGGAAGATGACGCCGAGATGGTCCGCCCGCACCCGGTCCCGCGCCGCAGCGGAGAGGGCCGACATGTCGCGGCCCAGAACCTCGATGCGCCCGGCCGCTGGCTGCAGCACGCCGGCAATCAGGCCGAGCAGGGTGGATTTTCCGGACCCGGACGGTCCGCGCAGGAACAGCCTTTCGCCGCGGGCCATGGTGAAGCTGTCGATGTCGAGCGCGGGCGGATGGCCCGGCCAGGCAAAGCGCAGGGCCTCTATGGCAATTGCGGCATCGCTCATCCGCGCGGCGCCTCAGTCGAAGTCAAGTTCGGCATTATCCGCTGTCAGTTCCTGTGCCGCCTGCTGGCCATCCGGGCCAAGATAGACGGCCTCGATCTTGTGGAAGCCGGGATAGAGGGAGAAGGCATTGATGCGCAGGCCCTCGATCCGGTCGATCTTCGCGCAGCGCCAGACGACCGAAATCGTCATTGCGCTGTGCCCGCCCTCGTCGACGCGCGTCGTGACCGACCGCTCGTTCTCCTCACAGCTCGTGGGGCCCATCGGCTCGGCAATGCCTTCGGCATATTTCTCGGCCTCGGTATCGCTCGGCGGGGCAGCTTCCTCGACACCGAAATTCGCGAGCGGTGCGTCGAGCGTCAGGGTCAGGAAATCCTCGTCGCGGGTGACCGACAGCTCGCCGGAGCCGTGCTCGTGCGGCTCGCCCGTGTGACCTTCTTCGGCGGCAAGGTCAGGGTCGGCGTCCGGGTCTTCGCCGGCGGCCGGGCTTTCATCGGCAAAGCCGGTTTCCGGCACGCCCTCATATTCCACCGCCGCTGCGGCCTCGGGGCCATCATCCTCGGAAGGTTCGTAGGGCTTGTCGGCCGGCCCGCAGGCGGCGAGCAGGGCCGCGAGGCCGGTCGCCGCAAGGGCGGAAATCAGGTGTCGAGTCTGGCTGGATGTCATGTCGGAGCCTCCCGGGCGCCAAACTCTGGATAAGTGCGAAAAGGTCAAGATTTTTGTCGCCATCGTGATAATGAAACTATATTACATTTTTTCAAGGCCGGAACTCAGGGGGAGTGCCGGCGTCCACACGCCGGTCGGGTGCCCAGACTTCATGCTCGAATCCGTGCAAGCGCCCTATTTCTTTGGCTTGATGGCCGCGCTCGTCACCACGGCAGGCCTGATGACCGTCTACTGGAGCGGCGACTGGAGCGCCCGCTATTCGGGCCTGTTCGCCCTGGCTGCAGGCGGCATGCTGCTGACGCTGAGCCTGCTTCATATTGCCCCCGAGTCCATGGAGCTGTCGCGGAATGCGCCGGTCTTCCTGACCATCGGCTTCTATGCGGGCCTTCTGCTCGAGCGGGGAACG
>Ga0116152_10004688_pt1 | contig 10764 bp, 9 predicted proteins | sample AD_UKC119_MetaG_FD_89894 | JGI IMG/M metagenome (GOLD analysis project Ga0116152, IMG submission 89894) | Active sludge microbial communities of municipal wastewater-treating anaerobic digesters from Hong Kong - AD_UKC119_MetaG | ecosystem: Engineered > Bioreactor > Anaerobic > Digestate...
CCAATATTGGAAAATATAGATTTTTTTGAGACAAATAGACTTATAAAAAAGTTTGATAATCACAAAAAAATATTGGAAGAAACTCTTGATCAGAAGGATTTTGAAAATTTGCGAAATAAAATTGATCATATGATAAATATTTTTGGTGGATTGATACAGGTAGACAAGAGGATGTATACACAATCTGAATTTTATTTTGTATATTCTGAGTCTAGTCAATTTACAAATTGGGATGAATTTACTGATATATTTTTGTCACACACTTTGTTTTTTTCCAATTTTGATGGATCTTACAAGAATTTGATTGAAGATGAAAAAAATCAAGAAAAATTAAAAGTATTAAAGTTGGATACTATAGGTACTATATTAAATTTTATGGAAAAAGAAAAAGACGACATATGATCGAAGACTTATTTTATAATTTCTACAGTAAAATCTGAGTCTAAGGAGATATTTGAGAGTCTTTATTCCAATGGTTTTGGTCAAAAGAGCGAGCTTTTGGTAGAAAATATTACATGATCTATGGGAAAAAATATATTTAAAGCAAAAACCAAATGATCCAAGATTATTGTAGGGGGTTATAATTTTCTGATGTGGCTTTTTGCCAACAAAGTTAATATTGACATTTGTATAGATTTTAATATAAAGTGAAAGTCTTATAAATATCTTTTAAATGACATACAACGATATGCAAAAAAAGATCTCTAAAAAGAAATTGATGTATGATATAATCAAATTTGTGGCTGCTACTGCTATATTTTATTTTGGTCTGACTTTAAATGTTTTTCATATTTGAGAAAAAACAGATATTTTTGATGAGGATTATATATTAGAGAAGATAGATAGTTCTGATCTAGAAGATGAGCTGATGGATGTTTTGTGAAAGCATGATGCAGCAAATGAGATAGAATCTGAAGTAGTGGATCAAACAGAAGATTTAGAATGAGAGAGAAATGAATATAAAATGAAATATCAGAGAATATGTGTATCTAATATGTCTATTTGTAGCAAGATACAATTTGATGATGAAGTATCATATAAAGATAAATACATGTATATTGCTAGTACAATATATTTGGTCAATCAAATCAATGATAATATAGAATTTGGTAGAGATGTGATAAAGCAACTAGACAAGGTAACAATCAAATCAGAATATGGTGGTAGAAGGTGATATGCTACGCGGGATGATATAATAATAAATTTGTGAACAGTTGGATCTTATAAAGAATTTTTTGAGTTGATGTCTCATGAGTTGTGACACATAATAGATCTGTGAGTTGTGAGATGATTTAAGAGCCAAAAAGATTCTTACTATACAGAGTTTGATAGAAAGGTGTTTTCTATAGACGATCCATCTATAGATTTTTATAAATTATCTTGGGATAGTGAGAAAATAAGAAAATCAAGTGCTAAAAAAGAGGATTTTTGTAGTGGATATGGTATGACTGATCCTTTTGAAGATTTTGCAGAATGTCACAATCTATACTTTAATCACAATGCGATATTTAGATCTTGGGCTAGGAAAAATTCTATAATGAAGAAAAAATATAATTTTTTGGCAAATCTGTATGGTGGTAAGTATTTGTTTAATGCTAGTGAAGATTTGCAAGGTCATTGATCCAATGATGAGTGGAGACCTTGGGATACTACAAGAATGTAATAATAGACCAAACATAGAAAATTAAAAATGAAAAAATGTAATTTTGTCAAGTTTTAACCTCGATTTATTGGGGTTTTTTTAGTGTTTTTTTTATATTTTGAATATAATTGTATTGTAGTTTAAATTTGTTTAAATTGATGAAGAAAATATCAAAAAAAATAATATATATAATCTTGTCAGTTTTGCTTTTGCAAAATGTGTTTTATCCTATTGTATATGCGGCGTGATCAGATTCTTCTGATAGCAGCTGTGTGGTATGTGGTATGCATTCTATAGAATTTCAAGTTTATGTAAATTTTCAAGTAGAAATGTTGCAATTACTTAGAAATGCAGTCAAAGAAAAGGAAGAAAATATTGAAAATAAAAGATTTGGCTTGTTTTCAGCAGGAGTTTTGGAGATGCCATTTCTCCAAAGAATATGGCAAGCTTGGAAAAGTATGTTTAAAAAAGAGGCGGAAGAGCTTCAATATGCCGCTAAGTCTGCTGCGATGTCTGCTATATTGGCATGATCTATAGTGGGTGAATTGGTGACCAAAGATTCTTTTGGTTGATTTAAAATTTTGTTTAAAAATAAACCATTTGTAAGAGATCGAAAGACTTTGCAAGATATAGACAATAGTATACATGATGCTATGTGGGATATAGGTACTAAATGATTACGAAACAAAAAAATATCAAATGATATATATAAGCAATTGTGAGATTTAGAACAAAAATACAATAGAGACAACAACAATGAGTATGCGCTTTTTTCTCAGTTTGTGTATTCTGCAGATAGCAAATATAAAGACGTAATACAGTCTATGTTGAGTTTAAATGCACTTATGAAAACTTTTGTTTCTAAAAATAATGATAAATTGTCTAAAGATGTATCAAATGGTAATATGAAGTTTAGATTTAATTATGATTTGATGCAGCTGATGCGTGATAATTATGAATGTGCTAGATGATTTAGCAAATGTAATGAAATGTTTTCAGAATTTGCAAATAATACAAAAGTTTGGTCTCAATTGAAAAATTGATTTAGTGAATCTTGGGATATAATAGAAGAAGCAAATAAAAATCTTGCTGATGCGATGCAATCTTTTGGGTCTAGTGCAAAAGATACCTTTTCCAAGAAGGTGCAAGATGAAACTTGACTAACCAAAAAACAACAAGATTTGCTTAGAACTGTTTATGGTATTGATTCAACAAAATTGTCTAGAGAACAATGAATTGGTTTAGAATCTTTGTTTCATAAAGAAAATTGGAAAACTGTGGTAAAAGATATGGACTTAGATCCTCTTGATTATTTTGGAGCTCAAGAAAAAGAGGCAAGAAAAGAAAAAAGAGAGCTTAGGGAGCAAGAAAAACAGGACGAAAAGTATTTAGCTGAATTGTCACAGGAAAATAAAGACAAGATTGAAAAAGAAATTAGTGAAAAAAATTTAAAAATTGATAATGATAAGAAATATCAAGATTTAGATATTTATATGAGAAATACTATGGACTCTGTATTGGCTGAATTAGATCAGGATAAGTCTGTTTTTATGATATATAGTAATGTAAGTGTTTTAAGACACTTTAGAGAGATAGGCGAATATATACATGATATATTGGAAAATAGTATAGGTAGGAAAGACAGTAAATGATTGGTTAAGTATCTTTGAGATGCTTGTGAGTATCAGTGTTCAAATAATGGTAGTACAAATTGTTATGCACCATAGTGGAAAAGGTTTAAACACCGCTTTGCGGGTCAAGAGTTTATAAGGTTTAAAATATGATGAAAAATTTATTTAAGATAGTAGTGACAGTATGATTGATTAGCTTGTTTGCTGGATCAGTTTTTGCGGTCAATAGTTCTATTGATAGGATGATGGATGAAATGTCTATTTGATTGATAGATAATCCAGAAGATAGAAGCATACAAAATTTGATAAATAATTTTTGTGTGAAAGTCTGAGATAGTAAGTGAATTTATGATGATAAATATTTTGATGCCAATCAATCTGTGTTTTTGTCTGTATTGTGTAAAAATGTGTGATATACCCAACAATACAATATTTACAATAACTTTATGTTGAAAACTGGCTTTAATCAATTTGGAATATCAGAATATAATGCTGATACAAGATTGGATAATTGTAACTATTCTACTACCAATATGAATGCTTGTGATTTATCCAAACATTTGCCAAAGATTTTTGATCAGATTGCAAATGACTATTTTAACATAAAACAGGCTGATCTTTACGGTGTAGATAGTGTGTCACAAGGTGTAAAAAATGAAGATTTGGCTAATAATTTTTCCAAACATTATTTTGTATGATTGGAGATGTGTGATCCTGATGATGATTATTATGACCAGACTTGTAGGGATTTAAAAAATTATATGCAATGAGCAAAAAAATTACTTAAAAAAACTAAGGTAATAAATTTTGAAGAACTTAGCAATTTACAAGATATAGATTGTATAAATGATTTTGATCAAAACATATTATATTGTGGTTTAATTGGAGATGAATTGAAACCTGATCAGTCTTTTTTGAATGTGATATATAATGAATATATGTGGTATCGTTTGTTTGTAGCATATTATTCTTTTAATATTAAGGATAGCATATACTTTGCAGATCCTTTTTATACTTCTAGTACTGAGAGGATAGATTCAAACAACGAGAGGTTTTTGTCTTTTGAGCAAAAGATAATAAGTACAAGATGAGCTATATCTATTGCTATAAGATCTTTGTCAGAAATATCTAGTTCCTTTCCTTTGCATATTGGCTTTTTGATGTATCAAGAAGATGCAAATATGTTTATGAAAGAATTGGCAAAAATATATGCACCTATCAGGACTTTATATGATAAGCTAAGAAATGTACAGATTGCAGAATAGATATAAAAATATATTTGTAGCTTTGTTTAACGTACTTTTTGTATTGTTCTGTTTTTTTGGTAGTTCTTTTGCTTTTGAGGTGCCTTTGTGAGATATGCTAGATAGATTTTATGAAAATGCAGAGAGAAACTTAGAAACTAATTCGCTCAATGGTAAGGCTATAGTAGAAGATATATATGATAAATCTTTGTCTGTGGTCCAAAACAATCAAGTATTGCCAATGATGGATGCTATGGATAAGACAGTTTCTTATATAAATCAAGAAAAAGCCTGTCAGATAGATAAATTGGATGTGATAAATGTTTTGTATTTTTCTAGCGATAGTCTGAGAAAAAATATAAAGACTAACTTAAATGATTTTGAAAATCCTAGTAGATCTGATATGTGAGCTAGCTGTAATAAGATAAACATATGTGTGTATGATCCAGTATGATGAGTTTTGAAAAATAGCGTAACGCTCAATCAAGAGTGTCAGAGATATGTAAAATGAATATATTTAGACTTTTTTGTGAATGAGTATTATATGTACTCTGTAGATGAATGAAACAAATGATCTAATTTGTTTTACAATTTGTCTCTGGATGATAGTAGTTATGATATACTCAATGATGTATACGTATTGTCAAAGATATTGTTTCAGGATGTGGAGAAGCCACAAGAGATATATTTTTATAAAATGCCTGATGTAAATTATAATTCTATATATCAGCCTCCTGAAATATCTATGGATATAGATTGGTTTTCACCTTACAACAATTTTACTGCATCTTGATCAGGTCAAGATTTGGTAGATACTTGAACACAATCAGAGGATTTGATGCAAGAGTCTAATATGTCATGAGATGAAAATTTGGATGAAATATCTGATCCAGAGATACAAGATTTTGTAGAATCAATAAATAGTAATACGTATTCTAATCCTGATTCGGTTGTTTTTGGTAATCAGTGTGTAGAAGCCAATGAATTTTTGTGATTTAGTGGGACTATTGAGTCAGTTGATACATGAAATAGTTTATCTCCAGAAGAATATTTGGATACTATAATATCTGATGTGGCTGAGCTGTCTTGTAACAAGGATGGTCAATGTCAGGTCTGGGAGAGTTCAGATTGTAGTGATTGTATAAATTCTTCTAGTGGAAGTACTGATATTGAAGAGATAGAACAGCTTTTGAATCAGGCAGAACAAAATCAGGATGATATAGACCCAAATGATCCAGTGCTTTGATGTTTCCAAAAATGTCAGCATGTGACATGTAATCCTACCAATTGCGAAAAATTAACTTGTTATGCAAAATGTGCGTGTAAGACATATGAAAGTCCTGTATTTGATCCTTCTACTTTTCCTGGTTTAACTAGCGCTTTTAAATTAAAATTTTGTATAGTGCCTGTGATGGAAAACAATATTGTAGATGATAAAATAGTTTACAATATTGCTTCAGTATTTACTGAAATATACAATGTTTTGCAAAATCTGAGAAATAGTGGTCAGATGGCTGTAAATGTAAAGACTAAGGAGTTTTTGGATTCTAGTCTAAAGAAAAATAATTTTGCTGATCAATTGTCTTTTAGTATCAATAGCACCAAAAAACCAGTATTTTCGCAGGAGTCTGAACTTACTCAGACTGAGGAACAAATAGAGTTTAATACATCTTTAATGAAAAATATATTGTGATTTGGGAAAGATTTAAATCTGGAAACAGAACAAAATAAATATGTGGTCATGGATGATCCGTGTTCTTATGGTGATGAATGATCGGTCAAATCCGATTGTCAGCAAAAAAGATCTTCTGCTGTAGAAATGATCCCTGATTTAGAAGAAGGATTAAAGAATGCTAAAGTAGTGCTTTTGGATGCAGAATTTGAGAAATTTTTGAGTATGAATGTAGATTTTTGGTATCAGGTATCAAGTATGTTTGAGCAGTTTGAGGATACTGCTAAGAATTTGAATAATAAAAGATAGAGCTTTAGCAGTCCGACGCGGAGCTATTTCGTCTCAACGTCTGGACTTGGTCTGACGTCCCGACTATCCGTTGAAATTTAATTTTGTCGGGATGTTACAGACAAGTCCTGTTATGTGACCGAACGTAGAGAGGGTATGTGTTGCTGGAAATTTAAGAAACTTTCATGTTTTTTGCTTTTTCTTTCATTTTTTTAACTTCTTCTGCTCTTTCTGGAGTAGTAAAATAATCTCAATATTTTTTTAAATATGCTTCTCAAAAAGATTCATGTAATAAATACAAAACATTATACATCCAATCATTATATTTTTTATTAAATTCTGAGTCATTGCGATGCTGATTTAATTCTTTCATACCTTTTTTAATTTTTGTAATTCGAAATTCCTCTGAACTTTTTGTATAGTTACTCTTATCATTCTCTATAAATATATTCTTTGTTTCTTCTTGAATTAGTCATAAAAGTTCTTTATAGGCATTTTCTTTGCCTTGAAGGGCTATAACTTTAGAAAAAAAACCTTGAGGTAATGTATTATTTCAATGCGTATATAATCAAAATGCATAATTGTTATCAAAGCGCAATCATGCGATTGTACGATAGTTGTCTTTATCATCAAGCATTTCCATAACAAATTGTGCAGATCCATAAATTTTTCTTTCCGAAGTTTCTGGACTAACTCAATCGTTTAGATTTAATTTCTTTTTGAGAAAATCGGCTTGAGAATTTTGTATATCTTTCTGCTCGGTTTTCTCTGATTGAATTTTAGTCAGATTTTCTTCTTGAGATTCAATCTGTTTTCTATCTTTATCAGTTATTACTAACTCTTTTTTCTGAATATCTTCATTTTGATTGAGATTATTAATAGTCATTGAAATAATCGTTATTTACTAAAAAAATTATATCTTAATTATAACTAGAAGTTAAAAAAAAACAAATTTTAAAGTATCTTTCCAGCAATGTTTGCCACTCGCACGATGTATGAAATATGTCGTGTAGTGGCTGTTAGATGACTGAACCCCGCAGAATTGAGGGGTGAGAGTATGTATCTTCAATTTGGATTTTTCTTATTTTTAAAGATGAAGAAGCCACTAAATTAAGTTAAAAAATCTAAATTATTTTTCTATTTCTTTAAAATATTCTTTTAATTCTTCTCAAGTTAGAATCTCTCACCTAAAATAGTAATTATTTTTATCTTTAGCATATCATAGGTGATTTATAGGATGTTCAAATCACATTCCGACGAATGATTCAATATCAACTCATTCTAGTTTTTGATTTCACCAATATATACTGGTTCAATCTGTCAGATAGTCTATTGCTCAAGAAACAAAATTAAATTGATCTAGAGGAATACTTAGCACTTCATGTCATAGATATGTGTGATCTTTATCTAGTGCATAATCTGCCACTAATGGAATAAAAGTTGCTATATCTGCTCACTTTATTTCATATTCATAAAAGTATATTTTATTTCACTTCGTTGTGTACATATCAGATTGATCTTTCCATCATTGTATAAACATTTCTTCTGAAATATCTGTTCTTGATGTAGCATAATTTCGAAATGGCACATTGTTGATTAAAAATTCAATTTTTTCTTGATCTAGCTTTTTGATATCGTATGTTTCTCTATTTGAACATCAGAAAAGAAAAATGGGAAACAGTGTTATAGCTAGAAATAATATATTTTTTTTCATTGTTTATTATTAAAAATAAAATTTTATTTCTTTTCAAGTTTCTTTTGTTCTTTTACGAGACGATCAAAATCTTATTTTATGCTCTGAGTTTTGTTGTAAAACTTGATTTGGTAATTCTTACTGTCCTCTGCAGTTGTTTCCAAAATGGAAATAACTGATTTTTCTTTGATGTTTCCATTTGGAGTGGTGTAAAGTAGGAAATCTGTTAGTTGATCTTTTAGGGAGAGTTCTTTATTTATTTCCATTGAGAAAAAGATAAATTATTCTTTCTTTTTTGTAAGTTTTTTAACTTCTTTATCAAAGTCAGATATATAATTTTTATCTTCTTCTTTTCTGTATTTCTCATATTCTATTTTTGCTTTTTCTTTAGCTTCTTTATGACTTATGCTTCCTACGTTATCTAATAATTCCTTTCCACTTGTTTTTAGAAAATCATCTAATTTATTTATCCAGTCTTGCATTGTCATAGCTTCCATGTTCATCGCTTGTAGTTCTGCAAAGTCTAAATACATTGATACGATTAAATTTAGTTGTTTTAGTTCATTTTCTGTTAGATAATTTTTAGCAACTCATATATCACGAGTGGTTATATAATTTCATTTGAAATTAGTCAATCACATAAACTCTTTTTCTGAATCAACTCTTTCTTTAATTACCTCTGCTGCTGTATTTCAATGTATAGCATAGTGTATTTTGTTTTGTATTGTAGCAAAAAATTGCTTAGTTAATTCGTCATTACTTTTATAATCTATTGCTGTTGTATAGATATCAGTGATTTTTTGATAGAAATTTCTTTCACTACTTCTAATATCACGAACTCTTTGTAGTAATTCTTCAAAATATCTAGATTTTGCTCATTCTTGTTTTAGTCTATCATCATCCATAGTAAATCCTTTCACGATATACTCTTTTAGTCTTTCTGTTGCCCAAATTCTAAATTGAGTACCTTGTTGAGATTTTACACGATATCAAACTGAAATAATCATATCAAGATTGTAATAATTAGTCTGTTTTTGTTGAAATCCGGTATTTCCGGATTTGTGTAAAGTTTGGCTTTCTTTCTGCTCTCATTCTGCATATATATTTTTTATATGTTCATTGATGGTTTTTTTTGATTTACCAAATAGTATTCCCATTTGTTCTTGGTTTAGCCATACAGTTTCGTCTTCAAGTTTTACTTGAAGTTTTGTTTGTCAGTCTTGTGTTTCGTAGATTATTAGATTTGAGGACATTGTATAACTATATTAAGATATTAAACTAATATTATTATACGAATTCTACATTGTTTATCAAATTATTTTTTGACAACTTTTATTTATTTAAATAAAAAATTAATATTATTTTTTTATTAATACATAATTTGTTTTTCTAACTTTCAGCTCATTTATTGCTCATTTGTAGCTCAAGAATTTGTGTTGTTATTTGAAAGAGAAAAAAACCTCCCCCAAATCGCTCGATTAGAGCGAAAAAAATTATTTATTTTAAAAGGGACAAAAGGATATGTTGCACAACGTTTGCCGATGGTCCGATGTCTGAGTGTAACGAAGATGTCGGATAGTGGCTGTTAGATGACTGAATACGAGTATTCGTGTGAGGGTATGTCTTCCCAGTTTGGATTTTTTTATTGTTATTTAAAGATGAAGGAGCTTTTAAATTAAATTAAAAAATTGTTTTTGATATTGGAATAATATAGATAGGTATATTTTTAAATGACTGCACAAATAAAATGCCGACTATCTTCTAATGTCTATCAAAGCTCAAGCTGAACTAAATGCTGTTATTTCTAAATACAAGTTTGAATAGGCTTCTGGATATCACAACAAGCCTACATTGACTCCTATATATTTACAAATCTCACCTTGTTGTAAATCAAAATAATGTTCTGCCACTTTTATACAAGAGAACTCCTCTCAAGGTCACATAGAAGATAAGGAATCTAGAAATATGTACTGAGGAGGAGAAAAAATAGAGTTAAATTCCATGTTTTGATAGAATAATTTGTAAGATACAGCTCCACTCAAGACAGATATTTTTAGAGGATTTTGAGACAAATCTTTTAACTCAAAAATAAATGAATTTACTTTTTGGATCTCTTTTTGTCATGTAAACTTTCAGTGTTTAGTAATTTCTGGATCATCATAATTTGGGTAATCTGGAGAATTAAACAACGAAAGAATATTTGTGTGATTTTTGATCTGACTTAAATAGTGTGGTTCAGATATAAAGACGATAAAACTAGAAAATCAAATAAGAGCGAATATAGAAAGCATAAACATATAAAATTTTTTCATATTGTGTAATAAGGAAATTTAAAAGATAATTGAAATAATATATAATTTAAAATCAATAACAATAAAGAAAAGACCTATAAAGCCTTCTCTGTTTATAGTATTTAATATTTAGAGTTCACGGTAATTGAGTCCTTGGGGGTCAATCCTCCGCTATTTCTTACAATGGGGCGGGATGATCCGCCGTTGAGCCGTGAACGTAGTGAATGGTGCAATGGTGGATATGCTGTTGTTGAGCGAAGTCGCGATAGCGCTGAGCCAACAACCATCCCGCCCCATTGAGAC
>Ga0116152_10004689_pt1 | contig 10764 bp, 5 predicted proteins | sample AD_UKC119_MetaG_FD_89894 | JGI IMG/M metagenome (GOLD analysis project Ga0116152, IMG submission 89894) | Active sludge microbial communities of municipal wastewater-treating anaerobic digesters from Hong Kong - AD_UKC119_MetaG | ecosystem: Engineered > Bioreactor > Anaerobic > Digestate...
ATATACTTTTGTTCCCGGCGCCAGGCACTTAAAATCACAAACAGAACGATTTAAAAAATAAAAAGGACAGTATTTCAGAAAACATCCTCACTCTTCTTAGAAATTACCGTCAATTTTTTAAAGGTGAGAAATCAAGCAGAATTACAAGCTAAAGGCTGTTTTGATTTCTGAAGTTTCCAAATATGCAAGCGAAAGTTAATAAAACCAGAAGTCCACACTCATTTTTAAACTATCATTAAGTAATTTTGTAATTTTGAAGACCAGAGAAGGCTACCAGAACAAAGATTATAAATATCGGATAATGAATTTTTTACACAAATCAATTGCTTTTCTGCTTTTCACATTAACGAGGCTGTCCGGACAATTGCCATTAAAACTTCTGTACTTTAAGGCTTCCTTCTTACGATTTTGCGCTTCCCGAATATTTCATTACCGCTCCGACGTTATTGTTCAAAACCTAGCCCGTTCATTTCCCGAAAGAAACTACAAAGAAATTAAAAAGCTGGTCAACCAATTTTACGTGCATTTTTTTGATGTATTTACTGAAGTAATCAAAAGCCAGGGATTAACATCAGAAGAAGCAAAAAAACGATTCAAAGTTGAAAATCCAGAAATGATCAATGACTATCATTCAAGGGGACTCAATGTAATAGCTCTTGCGGGTCATCATGGTAATTGGGAATGGGGGATAATGCTGCCACTTTATTTCGGATTTAGCATTTACACTTTATACAAGCCCCTCTCCAATAAAATAACCGAAATACTTATGAATAAAATCAGGGGCAAATTTGGCATGAAATTGCTTTCAATGGGCAAAGCCGGCCGGTTTATTCTCAGTAAAAAAGATTATCCGGCACTTTATATTTTTATTGGCGACCAGTCGCCCAATCATAAAGACCCTGATTATTGCTTTCACTTTCTTCATCAACCCAGCCTTTTGTTCAACGGAGGCGCTAAATTGGCACGGGCAACAGGCTCAGTTGTGGTCTATTTATCCATCACAAAAGTTAAGCGGGGTTATTATACAGCTCAGTTTATTCCAATATCCGAACCACAGGAACAAAAAAGCGAGCGGGAAATCCTCAGCACTTATGCTGCTTTGCTTGAAAATGACATTCGCCGGCAACCGGCTTATTGGCTTTGGTCGCATAAGCGATGGAAAAACAAACCTGAACCAAAGCGGGATGTTTAAAACAAACAATCAAACATTCTCCGTGAATGCCCCCTCCCTCTGACGCCATCAGAGCAACAACCATTTTCCCTGCATTATAACACTCAAATGTGAACTATCCGATAACACACCGTAATTTTACCACCACCCTATTAATTGTAAATTTATTAAACACATATTTTACTATAAATCAACGTAATGTAAATTATTTTTAATTATTTTCAAACCCGGCGCATTACTTTTTTACATACCAGACATAAATAAGTAACTACAACTTCTGTTTCAAAGTTTATTAAAAATACTTGTAAATCTTCCCTTACGAACCGGCTGTTAGCTTTGAATTGTTCCTGACTTGTGCCCTATTTCAACTATAAGAGATATTCGGGGAACCTGAGCTTACAGCCGGTTTTACATTTTATCAAATAAACACAATATTCCAGGTTAACTTAAAACTAAAGATAATAAGTTGCCGAAAATCAGGATCTGCCTTTATGAATTAAAAACCACCTGAATTGATCCTTCTCCCCAACCGGTAACTTTTCCGATAATAGCAGCCATAATTTCATGCTCAATCAGGTCGGCAAGAAGAATTCCGGCCTCGTCAGCAGGCAGCGCAATAAGCAAGCCCCCCGAAGTCTGGGCATCGCAAAGCAGGTATTTATCAGTTTGAGAAAGCACACCAAAGTCGGTAAAATCAGCTGCAAAATCTGTGTTTGCTATTGTCCCTCCCGGTATTGCACCCGCTGCAGCCAATTGCTGAACACCTTCAATAAACGGGATGTCATTAAACCTTACTTCGGCATTGACGCCCGATCCGGCTGTAAGCTCATGCAAATGCCCTAAAAGTCCAAATCCGGTTACATCAGTACAAGCATTTACCTTTCGTTTGAGCATAAGCTCGGCTGCTGTCTTATTCAGTGAAGCCATATTTTTGATAGCCAATGAAATGCTCGACGGCTCAGCAATGCCCTGCTTGGCTGCAGTAGCAATAATGCCAGTTCCGATAGGTTTCGTCAGAATCAATAAATCACCAGGCCGGGCACCATCATTTGACAGCACTTTATCAGGATGAACCAATCCACTGACTACCATGCCAAATTTCGGCTCTGTATCTTCAATAGAATGTCCTCCAAGGATTGAGATACCAGCTTCGGATGCTTTATCTGATGCACCTTTCAGAATAGCCTCCAACACATTCAATGGCAGACGGTTTACAGGGAAAGCGGCTATATTGAGCGCAAAAACAGGCTTAGCCCCCATTGCATAAATATCGCTGAGCGAATTGGCGGCAGCAATGGCCCCAAAAGTATATGGGTCGTCAACAACAGGTGTAAAGAAGTCAACTGTCTGAACCAGTGCCAGGTCATCTGTTAAACGGTAAACCGCAGCATCATCGCGCTTATCAGCGCCAACCATAACCCTGGGATCATGAACAGCAGGCATATTGGCAAGTACTTTTTCCAGATCGGCAGGCCTCATTTTACAGGCACAACCCAATCCGTGTGTAAATTGAGTTAACCTGACTGTATCATTATTTTCTGAAAAAGAAGACTGAGCACCTGATTCAGGTGCAAAGGAATGAACAGCACGCACAATCTGTTCTACAGCCTCATCAATTTCAGCTTCGGTTGTATTACGGCCTGTTGAGAATCTTATAGTTCCCTGCGAAAATTCAGGTAAAACTTTCATCGCCCCTAAAACAGATGAATCGCCGGTTGTTCCTGTATGACATGCAGCTCCAGCCGAAGCAGCCACGCCCTCCATTGCCTGTAGGAGCATTACAGCATTCAGATTCTTAAACCCAATGCTCAGTGTATTGGGCAAACAACGGTCAGGATGACCATTTACATGAAGCTCTCCCAGTTTTTCTGTCAACCCCCTGTACAGTCTGTTTTTCATTTTTGCCAGATGAATCAGATTGTTTTCCAAGTCGCGGCCTGCAATTTCGCAAGCCTTGCCCAGTCCAACAATTTCGAGAACATTCTCGGTTCCTGCCCTCAAATTCTGTTCATGGTCAGCCCCATGCATCAGCTTTTCAATTTTTACCCCATGACGGATAAATAAAACCCCAATCCCTTTAGGAGCATATAGTTTGTGTCCGGCAACCGAAAGCAAATCAACATCCAGTGCTTTAACATCAACCGGAATTTTACCCAATGATTGCGCCGCATCGGTATGCATCAAAGCTCCATGCCTACGGGCAATATCCGCAATTTCAGCAATGGGTTGAATTGTACCAACTTCATTATTGGCATGCATTATCGAAATAAGAATAGTTTCAGGGCGCAGCATTTTTTTCACATCGTCCGGGTCAACCATACCCATAGGGTCAACCGGTACAATAGAAATCTCAAATCCATGATTTTCGAGAAACCGGGTAACTTCGGTGACGGCCGGATGCTCAACAGCAGAAATGACAATGTGATTCCCATGAGCACGCATTGCAAAAGCAGCACCTTTAATTGCCATATTATTCGATTCAGTACCCCCACTGGTAAACACTATTTCCTGCGGCCGGCAATTTAAAAGAGCTGCAACCCTTGACCGGGCCTTTTCAACTGCGCCGCGGGTTTTTATTCCAAAAAGATGACTGCTGGATGGATTTCCAAAAAACTCATCAATAAATGGGCGCATTTCAGCGGCTACTTCAGGTGCAATGGGAGTCGTCGCATTATAGTCAAGATAAATCTGGTTCATAGAAAAAGATCTGAAAGCTATAAATAATAAAAATGATTTCGCCCTTTAGAACGTGAATTACAAAAAGGGCACTTTGATCATGTTTGGTTTAGTCTTTAATAATAATCCGGCATTTATATTTGCATCGCCGGTATCAGTTTTAACTTCAAAAATTTCGCGATTGACAAACTTTTGAAGAGCTTTCCGGTAGGTTTTATCATAATACCCCAAAACAAGGTTTATGGCTTCGGCAAACCGGCATTCTTCGATGGCAACATATGCCTCATTATAAACAAGCCCTCCGAGAGGCTGTGCAATTTTTATAAGAGCATTGGCAAGCAATGCCTTGTCAAACACCGCATACTCATGAACAAGCCGCTGAACCCTTACTTGCGGAGGCACATCAATCATTAACATGGGCGATAATTTCATACGTTCAAAAAACGGCCCGGGAATACCCACAGCACCTATTGAACGGCTTTCATCTTCAATCCATACCGGTTTTGTTGAGTCAAGTTTATTCCATGCTTCAAACAAGTCGTTTTCAAACTGTTCGTTAGTTGGTTGAACCGGCTGTCCAAGATACCCAAAAACAGAACCTTTATTGCAGGCTAATCGTTCCAGATCAATTATCTGTTCGCCTTTCTCCTGCAGCTTATGCAAAATCTCAGTTTTGCCTGAACCTGTCATTCCGCCCAATACGACAATGGGCTTACCAGCACCGGACAATTCACGAATGAAAGCCCTGTAAGCCTTGTAACCTCCTTCAAGAAGATGTACTTTAAAGCCAGCAGTACTGAAAAGCCAGGCCATTGAACCACTTCGCATCCCGCCCCTCCAGCAATAAACAATAACCTCTTTGGGTTTATGATGACAAAGTCCGTTGAGCTTTTTGACAAACCCCGACATTTGCGGTCCAACAAAATCAAGGCCCAGCAACAAGGCGGCCTCGCGACCCGCATTATGATAAAGCGTACCAACTTTAGCCCGCTCTTCATTGCTGAACAAAGGAATGTTTACAGCGCCGGGAATATGCCCCTGTTCGAACTCAAGCGGAGAGCGCACATCAATCAATGGAAGCGCAACCTTCAGCTCATATAACCGTGAAGCATCTATTTTCATCACCATAGCGCAAAGGTATCAATTATTAAAACCGGCGAATGAAAACAATCAAAACTCATTGTATACTAAAAATAGCTCAATTTTGTTCAGCCATTTACCATTTCAATAACCTCGACAGGCTGATTCAGATATACTAACCAGGCTCTCACACGCGGATAACCCATACCCTCAAGAAGAGAAGCATATTTGAGCACCTGGCCTTTATGCGATTGAACCGGCGCTCCTGCCTTGTAATCAACCACATGCGTTTCATTTTGCAGAAAAACAACTCTGTCGGGCCTGTAACTTTTACCTCCCGGAGCAAGAATTTCAGTCTCAACTGCGATTTTTCCTTCCTGTCCAAAAAAACGGGCGACATCAGGATGACTCAACACCAGCCCAAGCCGATGTCGCAAAACCTGAACTTCTTCAGGAACGATTACGCCTTCGTTCAGTAATTTATTTATCGTTTTATCGAGATCTGACGGGTAAATAATTCCGGCAAGGGCCTTGTGAAGCAAATTGCCGGACAATTGCGCACTTTCAGGAGTAGACGATTGCCAAATTTGAGGAGCTCTTCCTGCAAAAACCAATCGTTGTTGCCAATTACTTGACAAAAATTCACACTCCAGTCCATTACTTCCTGAAACATTGTTTGATTCCTGGACTACAACGCCTGAATCACCAAAAGTGTACCTCAGTTTTGAAACTTCAAACAGCCCGGCAGCTTTTAAAAAATCAACAATTAATGCTGTCAAACTTCTGACTTCCTTTTCAGTTTCCTTTTCGGGGATTTTTCCAGTAAGTACATATAATCTTTCAGCCGGCCGTGTAAAAGCCACATATACCATATTCATCAAATCAAGTCGCGACTTCTGGTCTTCTTTTGTATAAAGACTTGCAAAATCAGTCTTTTCCAACGACTTATCCAGTTTGAGCATTGCTACCGGCATTTCGGTCAGCAATGGGTCATTCAGATTAACCCATGCTGATTTTTTTGTCAACTTATAAGCATCATCAGCAAAAGCATAAATTACCACAGGAAATTCAAGTCCTTTTGACTTATGAATGGTCATAATCTGAACAGCATCATCAGATAATGGCAGTACAACCGACAGTTTATTCTTTTTCTGTTCCCAATGCTCAAGAAATTCAACAGCTCCAGCCATTTTTCCTGATGTAAAAGAGAGAATTTCATCAAGGAAAAATTGCATATACACCGGTGATTTAAGGTGTAGCCCGAAAATCCGGATGAGTTCTTCACAAGTATCATAAAGTGACATTTGCCCGAAGTTTATGAAAGAAACCCGGTATCCATTCTCTTCAAGCAATTTGTAAAATCCTGAAATATCCAAAGCCTTTTGAAGATTTGTATGCAGCGTATTTGCTGAATCAGCAGGATGATTAAACAGGTACATAGCAATTGCAGAGCGAACAATCACATTTTCGGGGTCAGTCATCAGGGTCAGCCAGTTCATCATAAAATTCACTTCAGGTGAATGACGAAGCAACAGACTATCAGAAGAAACCACTTTTACTCCCTGTGAATTAAGATAAGCGGCCATTTGCGATGAGTCCTTATTTGAACGACACAATATGGTTATATCTCCCGGGGAATAACCCGAATCCTTCAACTCATCAATTAATTCATATGCCCTGCGGCAATTATATGCCGAAAACTCCTTTTTATCACCATCAAAAAATTCAATCTGAACCTGCCCGCCATTATTGAGAGGGTCTGACTTCTGCGCTGAGTCCTCATACACCTGGCTATATTCAGGAAGAAAGCTTTTCGATGAAAAATTGAAAAAACTGTTGTTAAAGTCAACAATCTCGCATTTTGATCTGAAGTTGGAATCCAAAACACTAGGTAAATATTCGCGTTCAAGCGATTTAGACCTCTGACTAAGCACTTCGCTTCCTGATGGGTTATCCACTTCAGGCAATTTTACAAACTGTTCAACTTCTCCGTTGCGAAACCTATAAATAGCCTGTTTTCCATCTCCGACTATCATATTTAAAGCCCCATGCGACAATGAATTATCGATAAGCGGCAGAAGGTTGTTCCACTGTAAAACTGAAGTATCCTGAAACTCATCAATCAGGTAATGGCGATATTTTTCGCCTGTACGTTCATAAATAAATGGCACAGGCTCATTCATAACGATAGAAGAAATAATGCGGTTAAATTCTGCAATGGAAACCACATTTAAATCTTTTTTTACATTTTGAAGCCTGTTGCTGAGCTCGCCCAAAACAGCCATTGGATAAAGGTTTCTGCGCAGATTAAGATAAAGTTCATATCTGCCTGAGTCTTTTTGCCTGACCGCTTCAATACTTTTAAAATATCCCAGTAAATCATCTGCAATAGAAAGAACAGCCTGTCCCTGAGCACTCTTTTGCCCTTTTGCACTAAGCCAGACTCCATCATTTATGGTTTTGGCCACATAGGAATTTACTTCTGTTTTAATAAACCCCTGACTCAGTTTTTTAAAATAATTATAAATACCCGTATTCCCTCTCGAAAATAAATCAGGATCAATGCCATGTGCTTCTATTAATTTCATTGCATCAGTGGCCAGATTAACAATTTCTTCCTTGTAATCGAATAGAAACTGAGTTAACTTTTTCCTGAGCGAATCAAGATTATCGGCCGAAAATTCGCCGGCTGGTTTCAGAAAATCAATAGCATCTTCGTTAAAAAGATTATCGGCAAAAGATTGCAAATCACGATCAATTTGCCAGCTTTCATCTTCTTCGGCACGCTCACGTACAAACTTAACAAGCACTTGAGTCAATTGCTCATTTTTTCCTACATCAGCTAAAAGTGCATCAACGGTGTTGGCAAGCAACAAATCGGTATTCATCTCTACTTCAAAATTCATTGCAAGCTTCAGGTCAAATGAGAATGCCCTGATAATACGATGCATAAAACTATCAATGGTTGAAACCGCAAAATCGCCATAGTTATGCAAAATAAGCGAGAGCACCTTTCCGGCATTTGCACGCAATTCTTCAAATGGAAGTTCAGTGCGCTGTTGAAGAGATTGAATGAGATGAACCAATTTTCCTTCCGTTGGTTCTGATTGCATCTCAATGATAATTTTAAGACTGGAAACAATACGCTGTTTTATCTCATTGGCGGCTTTATTTGTAAAGGTAATGGCCAGAATATTTCTGAACCTGGCAGGCTCTTTTAAAACAATGCTCAGATAAACAAGCATCAGTGTATATGTTTTGCCAGATCCGGCAGAAGATTTATAAACCAGGAATTTTTGCATAATAAAAGAACCTTCTGAATTTTTTGTTGAAATAGCTCAGGATAAATGGTAGAATACTGATTTACCGCATCAATAAAAGCTTAGTATGATTATCAGGTTTTCTAACAAAAGTAGAGAAGTAATCTCATTCATGCAAGCGATTAATCCTAAAGCGCCTCACACTTCTTAAAAGTATATATTTGCAGTCTGAAAACAGAATCAAGACTCAATAATGAAAGACAACAACATGTTATATGGCATGCGTCCGGTCATAGAGGCCATTGCTGCCGGTAAAGAAATTGACAAACTGATGTTACAACAGGGGCTTAAAGGCGAACTTGTTCCTGAGCTCCGAAAACTCATCAACGAAAACAACATTCCTTATCAATATGTACCCATAGAAAAGCTTAACCGGCTTGTACGCGGCAATCATCAGGGGGTTGTCTGCTTTGTTTCTCCGGTCATTTTTCAACCCATTGAAAATTTACTGCTTTCTGTTTTCGACAAAGGGGAAACACCTCTTTTTATTATTCTTGACAGAATTACCGATGTCAGAAATATGGGAGCCATTGCCCGCACAGCTGAATGCGCGGGTGCACATGGTTTGATTATTCCGGAAAAAGGCGGCGCTCCTATCAGTGCCGATGCCATGAAAGCCTCAGCAGGAGCGCTCAACAGCATTCCGGTTCACAGAAGCTCCAACCTGAAAAATACAATAGATTACCTAAAGCAGAGCGGCTTGAAAATAGTTGCCGCCTCTGAAAAAGGCAAATCAAATTATTATGATACCGACTTAACCGGACCGCTTGCCATCATCATGGGCTCAGAAGAAGATGGTGTTTCAGGCGAATATCTTCGCCGGTGCGATGAAGTTTTGAATATTCCGATGCGCGGGACAATTGGTTCATTAAACGTTTCGGTTGCAGCCGGAATCCTGCTTTTTGAGGTTGTAAAGCAACACAGCAATACCTAAATTATCCCTTATACGCTCATTCTCAATATGAAACTTCCGGAACACCTGACTTCATTGTTAAAAAGCAAACTGAACAATTATTGGTTATCTGTAATTGCCATACTGATAGTTGCGGCTGCTTTGCGTTTAACCGGACTTAATTTTTCTTACTCAAACGATGAGTTAAGTGCCTTACTAAGAGTCCGCTACAGTTCATTCAGCGAATTGGTGTCTAAAGGTTTTTATGTTGATGGCCACCCCGGAGGAATTCAGGTATTTCTTTACTACTGGGTAAAACTTTTCGGCATGAGTGAAACGGCTGTCCGCTTACCCTTTGCACTGGGTGGAGTATTAGCCACTTTCATGGCCATCAGGCTGTTTACAAGGTGGTTCAACCCGGCGGCGGGCTTATTAACCGGCGCTTTTATTGCATTTCTTCAATTTCCTCTGCTATACAGCCAGATTGCCCGCCCTTATGGCTCAGGATTACTTTTCAGCCTGATCATGACCTGGTACTGGACAAAATTGTTGTTTGACGAAAAACCGTTGAAACGTGATGCGTTGGCATATGCACTTGCCGCTGCAGCCTGCATGTATAATCATTATTTCAGCTTTTTACTGGCTTTAATAATTGGAATAACGGGACTGTTCTATTTAAAAAAAGACAGAATAATACATTATCTGCTGGCCGGCTTACTGGCTGCCGCCCTGTTCTCTCCTCATATTTACATAACGCTCAACCATTTAAGCATCGGCGGTGTTGGTCAGTGGCTCGACAAACCTGAAACGGCCTGGCTGTTTAAACATATTTTTTATGTGTTTAACGATTCCATTATCATGTTATTGATCGTAGCAGTATCCATGGCAGTATTATTTCTCTTTTCCGGTCAATTTATCAAACCAACTAAATTCCACCTGTTTGCGTTGTTGTTTTTTATCCTACCTTTCCTGGTCGGATTTTTTTATTCACGCTATGTGAATCCGGTATTGCAACACAGTGTCCTAATATTTTCCTTTCCATTTTTTCTGGCGCTGCTGTTCTCCTTTACAGAGAAAATATCGGCCAGGCGCTTAAATCAGTTGGTGCTTGTTGTATTAATCAGCGGCACTTCACAAACCATTGCAGGAAATAATTATTACACCAGCCAGCATTTTGGCGAGTTCAGGGGCATAGCACAAACTATAGCCGGATGGAATCAGCAATTCGGGCAGGATAAAATAACCAGGGCTATCAGCGTAAATAACCCATGGTATATCGATTATTATCTCTTACAAACGCCTCAAGGCAAAACAACATTCGAGCAATATGACAACAGAGGCGGTACATATCTCGACAGCCTTTCAACTATTCTTAATCAGTGCCGGACAGAATATTTCATGTATGCCTGGACCAAACCAGTTCCGTTAGAGATTAAGGACATGATTCAAGCCCGCTTCCCATGCATTCTTTCCGATACCAATTTCGGAGGATTATCAGAAGCTACTTTATATCAGCGTAAGCATGATTTGTGCCATGGCCCGAAAGCTGACACCCTCTTCAGGGTAACAAAACAACAAAACAAAGATCTGCCAGACAATTACCTTATATTAGACAGCCTTGAATA
>Ga0116152_10004692_pt1 | contig 10759 bp, 8 predicted proteins | sample AD_UKC119_MetaG_FD_89894 | JGI IMG/M metagenome (GOLD analysis project Ga0116152, IMG submission 89894) | Active sludge microbial communities of municipal wastewater-treating anaerobic digesters from Hong Kong - AD_UKC119_MetaG | ecosystem: Engineered > Bioreactor > Anaerobic > Digestate...
ACCAGCACATAGACCGCCAGGAACACCAGGCACAGCAGAAAGAAGGCCAGCCCCGCCAGCCACAGGGATTGCGGGATCCAAAGCGGCGTCTGCAACGCCGTGCGCGCGCGCGATCCGAACAGAAGCGTTTCGTCCAGCGTGGCCCAGGCGCGCCAGGTCAGCACGCCGACAAACCCCCCCAGCGCCAGCAACGATGCCAGGTCCAGCCAGGCCCGCACCGTCGCGCCGAGGCGTTGATACACCACGTCGATCCGCACATGGGCGCGGTGAAACAACACATAGGCAAAGCCCCAGGTCGTCGCCACCGCAAAGACGTATTCCGAGATTTCGTAGATCGCCGGTGTCGAGATGCCGAACAGGTTGCGGCTCAGCACATCCGCCGTGGTCGCCAGCGCGATCAGCAGATACCCGGCGCCGAACAGCCAGACACTGAACCGCGAGACCCGGTAGAGCCCCGAATAGACCGCCTGCATCGTGTTCTCCCCTTCGATACCCCGGCCCCTGCGTTCCAGGGGGCCGGGGCCGCGCGGACCCCCGTCAGGGCGTCGCGGTGTAGCCGACGATCGGGCCGATGGTGGCGTTCCAGGCCTCGGCGCAGCCGGGCGAGCGCGCCTCGCAGCGTTGCGCCCAGGTGCCGATCACACCGCTTTCGATGCTGGCGCGCAACTGTTCCATACCCGACTGGGACATGGTCATCTGGCGCAGATGCCCGGGCTCGCCGCGCGGGCACGGCCCGTCGGCCAGGCAGTTGATGCCGTCGGTGTCGTCGCGCGCGGTCGCGTCCCACATCTGGGTCTCGAGCCCCGCGACCTGGGTTTCGATCAGGCTGCGGTCGGCGTCGGTAAGGGCGTTCCAGGTGTCGTTGTTCACCGCCAGGAACGAGGCCGTATACCCCAGCGCGACCTGAAGGTCGGTGGTCGTGCCTTGCTGCCAGCTTGCGCTATAGGCCGACAGCACGCCCGTCGCGCCGCAATCCAGCGCGCCGCGTTCCAGGCTGGGCAGCACCTCGCCAAAGGCCACGGCGACCGGGACCGCGTTCAGCGAATGCGTGATGAAATCGGTCGCCGAGGCGCCGAAGCTGCGGATCTTCAACCCCTCGAAGAAGGACAGATCCACCTGATCGGGCGTATCCGCCGGGAAGCGGCAGATCAGATGCGTCTGCGGCCAGGCGTAGAGCATCAGGATGTGCGAATTGAAGAGGCGCTGGAACTCGCCCTCGAGCACCGGGCGATAGGCCTCCATCACGCGGTGAAAAGTCGCCAGGTCCGGCGTCACGCCGACCAGGTCCGCACCCTCGATCACCGGGCTGTCGGCGGCAACATACAGGAACACCCCGTGCGCGAAATCGAACGCGCCCGAGCGCAGCTCGCGCATCACGGTGGTGCCGTCCATGCCCAGTTCGGTCAGCGGCCTTGCGGTGGCGGTCAGCCGCCCGCCCGAGGCCTGGGGCAGCGTCTGGTTCCAGAACGGCCCTTCGTGATCCTGCCAGGGCGCAAGACCGCCCCAGGTGCCAACCACCGCAAAGTTATGGCTCTCCTGCGCCGAGGCGCTCAGCGCCAGACCGGCGGCCAATGCCGCGCCCAGCGCACCGATTTTCAGTCCCGTCATGAGTCCCTCCCAGACCTGGCGTTCCTTGTCGCTGCCCGTCTCGACGCGCCGGGCGGGGCCGCGGCGGGCGAATCTTTGGGCGTGTCCATATTGTATTGATTTCGATAAATTCGAAAGCAATAATTTCTCCGCAAGGGACGCGACCGGACGGGGCCGGACGCGACCGGATGGGGCCAAGCCGTCAGGCGGCGCCTTCCGCAAGGCCTGCCAGGACCCGCCGGCGGACAAAAGGGAGAGAGACATGGATCTGGGACTGACGGGCCGCTCGGCCATCGTTTGCGGCTCGACCCGGGGGCTGGGGCGCGCCTGCGCAGAGGAACTGCTGCGCGCCGGCGTCACGGTCGTGGTCAACGGCCGCAGCGCCGACAGCGTCGAAACCGCCGCACGCGAGATGCGCGCCGCCACGGGCGGCGAGGCGATCCCGCTGGCCGCCGACCTGAACACCGAGGGCGGCCGCGCCGCCCTGCTGGCCGCATGCCCCGCGCCCGACATCCTGGTCAACAACAACGGTGGCCCGCCGTTTCGCGATTTCCGCGCGCTGGACCGCGCGGCGCTGGAACAGGGGCTGGCGATGAACATGCTGGCCCCGATCCAGTTGATCCAGGCGGTTCTGGACGGCATGGCCGAGCGCGGATTCGGCCGTATCGTCAACATCACCTCGGTCACGGTGAAGATGCCGGTGGCCGGGCTCGACCTGTCCAGCGGCGCGCGCGCCGGGCTTACGGCCTTTCTGGCCGGGATCGCGCGCACGGTCGCGCACCGCGGCGTCACCATCAACCAGATCCTGCCGGGCTATTTCGCCACCGAGCGACTGCGCGAGGGGTTTCGGGCCTCGGCCAGGTCCACGGATCAGCCGATCGAGACCGTCGAGCAGGCCTGGACCGATCAGGTGCCCGCCGCGCGGTTGGGCGACCCGGTCGAATTCGGCAAGGCCTGCGCCTTCCTTTGCAGCGCCCATTCGGGCTATATCACCGGACAGAACCTGCTGATCGACGGCGGGCTGTTCCGGGGCACGTTCTGAGAAAGGACCCCCGCCATGATCGTCGAACAACGGATCTATCGGTTCAAGCCGGGCGCGGTGCCCGATTTCATGGCCCGCTACGAGGCGCGCGGCCTAGCGCTGCAAAAGCGCGTGCTGGGCAATCTCATCGGCTATTTCGTCACCGAACTGGGGCCGCTCAACGAGACCGTGCACCTGTGGGGCTACGACAGCCTCGACGACCGCGCGCGGCGCCGCGCGGCGCTGATGGCGGACCCCGACTGGCGCGCCTTCCTGGCCGAGATCCTGCCGCTTCTGGAAACCCAGGAAAGCCGCATTCTGCTGCCGACCGCCTTTTCCCCCATCGGCGGCGCGGGTTGAACCGCACGGGCGCCGGGCGCGCGCTCAGTGCAATTCCTCGACATGCAGCCCCGCGGGCGCGGCGGGCGGGCCAAAGGCCAGGTCGCGCGTCAGCCGCACGCCGCCGATCTGCGCAAGCCGCCAACCGGGGATCGGCTTGCGCGGGGGCGGTTCCGACAGGTCCTTGTCCACGCCGTCGATCATCACCCGGGTGATGTTCGCCGGATCGCCCAGCAGGGTCAGGTCGTCCTCGACCCGGCCGTTCACGACGATCAGGTCGGCCTTGTATCCGGGCAGGACCGCGCCGATTTCCCCCATCATCCGCATCCCGAAGGCGCTTTTGCGGGTGCCGCATTCGATGGCCTCCAGCGGCGAGAGACCGAAGTATTTCACGAAGACTTCCATCTCGCGGTAATGCCAATCGCCGTAGGGCACCAGCGCGAAACCGGCCTCGGAGCCCGTCAGCAGGGGCACGCCCGCCTTGTGCGCGGCGGCAAGGGTCGGCGCGCTTTCGGTGATCTCGCGTTCGAACAGCGCGATCAGGTCGGGCGAGGTGCCGATCCGGGCGCCGAAATCGACCATGTTCGCCTGAAAGGTCAGCGCCGGCACGATCGGCACCTTGCGCTCGACCACGGCCTCGAGCGCGGCCTCGTCCATTCCGGTGGCGTGCAGGATGAAATCGAACCCAGCGACGGCGGCGCGGCGCGTCGCCTCGGCGCCCCGACAATGCCCCATCACCGGGGTCATCAGCTCATGGGCCGTGTCGCAGATCAGCTTCAGTTCCTCGAGCGTCCAGACGCACATCTCGCCGCGATGCGCCTGACGTGGCACGATGCCGGTGACGTGGACCTTGATCCAGTCGGCGCCATGCTTGATCTGGCGGCGGACCTCGCGGACGATCTCGTCCCTGGAGTTGACGACCATGTAATAGCCCGTCACCCCCTCGTCGCGGATCAGCCGCCCGGCGGTGCCGCCGACGCCCGTGATCAGCGCATAGGCGCCGCAGGACATGCGCGGCCCCTCGAACAGGCCCGCGTCGATGGCGTCGCGCACGTCGCCCATGTTTTCAAAGGTCGAATCCGGGTCCACCATCGCCGTCACACCCGCGCGCAGCAGCTTGCGCGCGTTGTAGGCCGCGATCAGCGCCGACAGGCCGTTGCGCCGCTGGTGGAAGATCTCGGCGTTCGATCCCGCGTCGTCAAACGCCAGATGGCAATGCGTGTCGATGAGCCCCGGCATGACCGTCTGCCCGGCCGCGTCGATGCGCCTGAGGTTCGGCCGGTTGCTGGCCCGGGCGTCGGCCTCGGCGCCCGTGGCGGCGATGCGTCCCCCTTCGACCAGGACCGAGCCCGCGTAGGCGGGCGCCCCGGTGCCGTCGATGACCCGCCCGCCGGTGATGATGAAATCCGTCATGCTTCCTCCTGCGTCAGGCGCAACAGGCGCCGTGCGTTATCGGCCAGCTTCGCCGCCGGCCGGTGCGCGCCCAGATCCTCGGGCGCGTCCCAGCCGGCGAAATTGGTGCCGAACACCAGCCGGTCGTCGCCAACCATGTCGGTCAACAGCGCCAGCGAGGCGTCCTTGTTCAGATGGTTGTCGAACCACAGCCGCGCGACGCGTTCCTCGAACGCGCCGTCATGGCGCAGATGCGCCGGCGACCAGGGCCGCTTGCGCATCGCCTGCGCCATGCGACCCGCCAGGAACGCCGTGGCGCCGCCGCCATGGCTGAGGCAGAGATCCAGCGCCGGGTGCCGGTCCAGCACCCCGCCGTAGATCAGCCGCGCCACCGCCAGCGTTTCCTGCGCGGCGAAGCCGATCACCACATCGAGATCGTATCCCTTGAGGTTCGCATCCCCCGCCGGGCCGTCGATTCCCGCCGGGCCCGGATGCAGGAACAGCGGCACGTTCAGCCGCACGCAGGCCTCGTACAGCCGGTCCATGGACGGATCGTCCAGCCGGTGCGGCATGTCGGTGCCGATGTAGCCGCCCAGCAGGCCCAGCGTGCGCACCGCGCGCTCCAGTTCCTCGACCGCGGCGCCAATGTCCTGCATCGGCAGCGCCGCAAAGCCCGCCAGGCGCGCGCCATGCGGGGCGATCCGTGCCGCCAGCGCGTCGTTGTGCGTGCGGCAAAAGGCGATCGCCCTGGGCGCGTCGATGAAATGCAGATACGTCAGCGGGTTCGGCGACAGCACCTGATAGTCGATCCCGGCCGCGTCCAGGCGGGCCAGGCGCACCGCGACATCCATGAACGGGCTGCCCTGGTAGCGCACGCCATCCAGCCGATACCCGCCGACGCGGAACCAGGGCGCATCCCCGTCCTGCCCGCCCATCTCGGGACCCAGCGCACCCGCCGCGCCAAAGCTTTCGGCCAGAACCACATGCGCGTGAACGTCGATCACGCGCGCTTCGGTTGCTCCTGCCACTGGCTCCCCCCATGAGACAGAATTCATTTCGATTTGAATATAATCGAATTCGATGCATACTGTCAAACTTGGAAACGGGCGGTTTTGGTGGCAATGGCGGCGCGAGCCGAATATGACGCGGGCGTGGACCAAGGAGCTGACGACATGGTGAAGGCCGACCTCCCCTTGCTGGAGAACCGCGTGACGTTCCTGACGCACCGGATCAACGCCCGCCTTCAACAGGTCAGTCACCCGGTGATTTCGCCCGTGGGGCTGGATCTCTACAGTTCGCGCATCCTGTTCGCTCTGGACCAGAACGGCCCGATGAAGGTGGGCCAGCTTGTCGAGCTGATGGCCCTGCCCCAGTCCACGCTGTCGCACCAGTTGAAACGGATGGAGAAGAACGGTCTGGTGACGCGCACCCGGTCGGATCATGACAACCGCACGGTCGAGGTCGCCGCCACCGACCAGGGCATCCGCGCCACCCGCGTCTGCACCGCGCTGAGCGACGCCATCGCGGAACGCCTGAACGCGGCCCTCGAACCGACCGAGATGAAGGCGCTGATCGACGGGCTCAATCGAATCTTCGACGCCCTCGCCGACATGCCGACCCTTGCCGAACGCTGCGCGGAACTGGTCGCGGAACGCTGACGCCGCGGCCGAGGTTCGGGCCTGGCCTGGGGGCAATCCGCGGGGATGCGGGTCTTGACGCTCACGCGCCCCGCGGGGTCATGTCCACGCTGTGGCGGCTGGCCTGCCCGCCGGCCGATCGCAAGGCCCCCAGAACCGGCGCCACGTCCAGATAATCGCGGCCCTGCGCAACCACCACATGGTCCTGCCCCGCCCACCGGTCGTTGGTCGGATCAAAGGCCACCCAGCCATTGGCCGGCCCGGCCCAGGCGCGCACCCAGGCGTGCATCGCATCCGCCCCCTCCAACCGGGGTTGGCCCGGCGGCGGCTCGGTGCGCAGAAACCCCGAGACATAGCCCGCCGGCACCCCCAGTTCCCTGAGCGCGGCGATCATCACATGGGCAAAGTCCTGGCACACCCCCCGGCGCTGTGCAAAGGCCTGCGCGGGGCCCGTCTCGACCGAGGTGGCGGCGGCATCAAAGCGCATTTCGGCATGGATCGCCCGGCCCAGCGTGCGCACGGTGTCGATCACCGTTGCGCGCGGGCGGGCCAGGTCGTGCGCGAAGCGGGCGATCTCGGGCACCGCCGGCACCCGGGCCGAAGGGCGGCGGAAATGGTGCGGCGCGTCCGGCCCCAGGTCGCGGTCCAGGGCCAGCACGCCGGCCAGATCCGCCAGCGCCGGCGACAGGTCCGCCAGGGGCGCCGGACTGAGCCGATCCACCACCAGCGAGACCGACAACCGCAAGCCCGCGATCGGCGCGTGCCAGACCGCCGCGGTGGTGGCATTGCCAAAGAAATCCGTCCAGTCGCGGCATTCGTCCGGGGCCGGGTCGATCCGCAGGCTGCGCGACAGCACCCGCTGTTCCCCCGGCAGGTCCGGCGGCGACAGGCGCATCAGCGTGCGCGACCGGTCCGAGCGCGCGGCATAGGCGTAGTCGATGCCGAGGGCGATGTCGTAGATCATGCCGCCCCCTACCGCAGATAGGCGTCGGTCAACAGGTCCGAGATCCGCGCCAGGTCACGGCGCAGGCGGCGCAGGCGGGCCTCGGTCACCTGTTCGGGCGCCAGGACGCTGACCAGCGCCTCGAGCGGAACCAGCGCCCGCGACAAGGGCGCGAGGCGGCCGTTCTCGAGCGCGCCCGGCATGGTCGCGGCCTGTTCGCGCAGGACCCGCAACTGGAACAGGATCGCGCGCGGATTGTCCCCGTCCAGCGCCAGCAGATCGACCACCGTGTCGCGCGATGTCTCGACCGCGTAGCGGCGGCGGTGGGTGATGGTGCTGTCCGCGACCTCGACCGCCAGGTCCAGCGACCCTTCGGGGGCGCCCGCGCCCGCCAGCCCGATCAGCAGCGTCGCCAGCGCATCGGCGCGTTCCAGCGCCCGGCCGAAGCTGAGGAACCGCCAGCCCTGGAACCGATACATGTTGTCTTGCACCAGACCGGAAAAGCCGGTGATCTTGCGCAGCAACACCGACATGCCGCGCGCCGCGTCGTCGCCCGGCCGGATCGCGCGCAGCGTGTTCTCGGCGGTGCGGTGCAGATCGACCAGCGCCGCCCAGCCATCGACCGAGAAGCGGTCGCGCACCTTGCCCGCGCAGGTCCGCGCCGCGCCGATCCGGGCCAGCAGCGCATCGGGCATGGGCTGGCCGGGGTCGATGCCGTAGCCCGGCAGAAAGGCCTCCATGCGCCTGAGCAGCGGATCGGCGGGGTTGTCGGTCGTGGCCAGCCGCGTGTGATAGGCGCGGATCAGGCGGATCGCATCCTCGGTCCGTTCGACGTAGCGGCCCAGCCAGAACAGGTTGTCGGCCGCGCGCGCGGGCACGACGGCCGGACTGGCACGGCGAAAGACGGCGCCGGGCTGCGGGCGCAGGGACAGGTTCGGCACCGGCTTGTCCGAGACGATCCACACATCCGCCACCGACCCGCCCTTTTGCATCGCCAGCGCGGTCGCATCGCCCGCCCTGCCGATGCGCGCATACCCGCCGGGCATGAAGCGCCAGCCCCGCGCGGTGCGCGCCGCGAAAACCCGCACGGTCATCGGGCGCGGCTCGACCCGGCCCTGCGCCAGCGGCTGGCCCTCGGCGGTGACCCAGGCCGGGGTCGTGGACAGCGCGACGGTTTCCTGCCCGACGTAGCCGGGCGCCGTGGCCTCGGACCAGTCGTCGGGCAGGCCCGGCGAGGCCCCGTCGGCGTCGAAGGGCAGGTCCGACGCCAGCGCGGGACCGACCAGCATCCGCGCCGCGTGGCGTTGCACATAGGCGCGCTCCTCGGGCCCGCCGCACCACCAGGTGGCGATGTTCGGCAAGGCCAGCGGCTGGCCGGTCAGAACCTGCGCGATCCGTGGCAGGAAGGCCATCATCGCGCGCATTTCCAGGACGCCCGCGCCCAGTGCGTTGACCATCGCCAGGCGTCCTTGACGCACTGCCTCGACCAGGCCGGGGGTGCCGATCCGGCTGTCGGCATCCAGCTCCAGCGGGTCGGCGAACTGTGCGTCGATGCGCCGCCACAACACGCCCAGCGGGTGCGGCCCCTCGATGGTGCGGATCTTGGCGGCGCCGTTCTCGACCAGCAGATCCTCGCCTTCGAGCAGCGGCAGGCCCAGGTAGCGGGCGATATAGGTGTGTTCGTAATAGGTGTCGTTCGAGGGGCCCGGCGTCAGGATCGCCGCGCCGCCATCTTGCGACAGGTCCGCCAGCGCGGTGCGGAAATCCTGAAAGAACCCGGCCAGCCGGTGGATATGCGCGCGCGGAAAGCGTTCGGGAAAGATGCGCCCGGTCGCCATGCGGTTTTCCAGCGCGAACCCGGCCCCCGAGGGCGCCTGCATGCGGTCGCCCAGCACCAGCCACGAGCCATCGGGCGAGCGCCCGATCTCGAACGCCAGGTAGTGCAGGAAATAGCCTCCCCGCGGCACCACGCCGACCAGCGGGCGCAACCAGTGCGGCGAGGCAGCGACCAGCGCGGCCGGCAAGTGCCCCTCGGCCACCAGCCGGCCGGGGCCGTAGAGATCCGCCACCACCCGTTCCAGCAGATCCGCGCGTTGCGCGAGCCCGTCGCAGATGGTCTGCCATTCGTCCTCGTGCAGGATCACCGGGACCGGCGCCAGCGGCCAGTCCCGTTCGGCCAGGGGATCGGCCGAATACTGACGGTAAAAGACCCCGGCATCGCGCAGATAGTGATTGCCGCGTTCGAACCGCGCGCCGATCTCGTCGGCGGACAGCCGGGCAAAGCGGTCCACGAAGCGCCGCCAGACCGGGCGCATCCGCCCCTCGGCGTCGAACAATTCGTCGGCCACGCCGGGAATGCGGCGGTAGCCGGCGAACAGGGGCGTGTCCGGGCTGGGCAGAGGGCTGGGCATCAGGGCCTCTCGGGCGTCAGGACAGGCCCGGCGGCCGCCTGAGGTCCAGCGTCAGCGGAAACTCGGGGTGCGGCGTTTCGGGCGCGGGGCGATACTGCCCCGGTGTATGGCCGGAAGGTTCGAACCGCGCAAGCCTGCGGGCCTCGGCCTCGTAGGCATTGACGGGAAAGGTGTCATACGCCCGCCCGCCGGGATGGGCGACGTGATAGGTGCACCCCGCCAGCGCCCGCCCCGTCCAGTCGTCATAGAGGTCGATCACAAGGGGCGTGTTCACCGGCAACACCGGGTGCAGCGATTCGGGCGGTTGCCAGGCCTTGTAGCGCACCCCGCCGACGCTGACGCCCGCCGTCGCGGTGCGCGTCAGCGGCACCGGCCGGCGGTTCACCATCAGGCGGAACCGGTCCTGATGCAGCGTCGTCAGCTTCAGTTGCAGGCGCTCGACCGAACTGTCGGTGTAGCGCACCGTGCCGCCGATGGCGCCGGTCTCGCCCAGAACGTGCCAGGGCTCCAGCGCCTGACGGACCTCCAGATGCGCGCCCTCGGCCTCGATCTGGCCGCAGAAGGGAAAGCGGAACTCGGCCTGGGCCTCGAACCAGACCGGATCCAGATCGAAGCCGTGCCCGCGCAGGTCGCCCAGCAGGGCGAGCAGGTCCTCCCACAGGAAATGGGGCAGCATGAACCGGTCGTGCAGCACCGTGCCCCAGCGCACCGGGCGGCCCTCGACCGGCGCCTTCCAGCACCGCGCGATGATCGCCCGCAGCAGCAATTGCTGCGCCAGGCTCATGCGCGGATGGGGCGGCATCTCGAATCCGCGAAACTCGACCAGACCCAGGCGGCCGGTCGGGCCATCGGGCGAATAAAGCTTGTCGATGCAGATCTCGGCGCGATGGGTGTTGCCCGTGACATCGGTCAGCATGTTCCTGAGCAGTCGGTCCACCAGCCAGGCCGGCGGCAACGCCCCGCCATGCACCGGGTCGCCGATCTGCGCCAGCGCGATTTCCAGTTCGTAAAGCGTGTCGTGGCGGGCCTCGTCGATGCGGGGCGCCTGACTGGTCGGGCCGATGAACAGCCCCGAGAACAGATAGCTGAGCGCGGGATGCCGCTGCCAGATCAGGATCAGCGATTTCAGCAGGTCGGGCCGGCGCAGGAAGGGGCTGTCCAGCGTCGTCGCCCCGCCGACCACCACATGGTTGCCGCCGCCGGTGCCGGTGTGGCGCCCGTCGATCATGAACTTGTCCGCGCCCAGGCGGGACTGTCGCGCCGCGTCATAGATCGCCTCGGTGGTGGCGACGCATTCGTCCCAGCTGTGGGCGGGGTGAATGTTCACCTCGATCACGCCGGGATCGGGGGCGACGCGGATCACGTTCAGGCGCGGGTCGTTCGGCGGCGCGTAGCCTTCGATATGGATGGGCAGCGACAGTTCCGCCGC
>Ga0116152_10004694_pt1 | contig 10758 bp, 4 predicted proteins | sample AD_UKC119_MetaG_FD_89894 | JGI IMG/M metagenome (GOLD analysis project Ga0116152, IMG submission 89894) | Active sludge microbial communities of municipal wastewater-treating anaerobic digesters from Hong Kong - AD_UKC119_MetaG | ecosystem: Engineered > Bioreactor > Anaerobic > Digestate...
CCACATTGCCGACTCTGCCTTTGAATCCACCATGGATTCCTTGTTTCTAAAGTGCCATAATTTTTTGTGGCTGCTGTTAAATTGTCAGGCACAACCGGTCAGGGTTCATCAAATATTTTGCAAACGACCTGATGCCCGAATTTTTGCCTGAGTTTGCATTATTATGCACAATGCTGACATGACACAGCAACCCTGAAAGCCCTGAATGACTGCAAAAAGAAAATCAGTGAAATTCAGTATAAAGGGAACATTCATGGTGTGGGGTTTTCTGGTATCCATAAAGGATTTCAACTAGATAACCACTGTCATCTTCTCCTTTAATACACTAATCTTCTGAACAAACCATCTTAATCACTATCCCAATGAGATGAAAAGGAATACACCCATCAAAGTGTACCGGTAAATCATTGACATAACCGGAAAAACATAGACATTACTGAATCCAGCAGCTGGAGCAGTGAAGAACCACCCACATATTTGTCAACCCGGGCATGCAAAGCTATCGGCAGGCACTTTCCATTAATGCAATACAATGATAAAGCTACGGAGTCTGTACAAGTAAGCACAGCAGTAAAGACCATCGAACTAATCCGGAAAAACCAATGTCCCCTCGCTATTCATTTTAATCAGATAAGCCTTGCCAGGCTCGAAAAAGTACAAAGTCTGGATTTCCATCGCAGGCCAGTAAATCTCGTAGCCGACGGCTTCTTTTACAATTTCGACATCCAACCCCAACATAATTTCATCTATAAAATGAACATTATTGGATACTACGGAAACAAGATTCCAACCGGCAATCAGCGGTATTTCTCGATTTATGATTTCACTACCACAAACGATTAATTGGACAGGTTCTGTAACTTTGATAAAGTAACCTGAATGAGAATCCCATTCCATTGTAGGTTGAATACCAAAAACCGGAGAATAACTGTTTGTGAAATTGTAAACCATTTGTAAGGTGTTTTCAACTGGTAGAAAAATAGTTTCCATTGCAGGTATTGAAGGAATTAAATAAGATGAAATTCCTGACCAGCCTGATGGTAATAGAATAAGTTGACTATTTGAGCAATCCTGATTAGTTACAGAACCATTTGCAGTGGTTACGTCCGGATTGCCTGCATTGTAAAAAAATGACGAAAAGAGTATTGGTGTTGATCCATTTAGCGTTTCAATGTTGAAAACAAGTCGGATTAACTCACCATCTCCTGATAATGGATAAGCTCCAAAAGCTCCAACAGTTATTTGGTTCTGCACAATTGTATTAACCATCACTGTCCACCCTGCCGCGCCACTAAGTGTCCCTGATTTGATGAAGTAAGGATTTTCAGGTAAGATAACATTCTCATCAAATTCGATAACAAACTGATAAGCAATCACATTTAAACCATTTAAATCCTCGGTCAGAATCGGAATCTCGATAGTCGTACCAACTGTATCGGAGTAGCTAAGATCTGGCGCCGTAACAAGCACTTGCGCCTGAAGCTGTGTCGCCAGAAAGATGATAAAGATTAAGTTTTTAAGTTGCATATTCATGAATGTTTCGTTTTTAATGGTTTACAGAAATTCAAAAATGGAACTAATACCTTTCAAAAAATCTGTCAAATTTATATCAACAGGACATTGAAAGGTATTAGTTCAGGATAGTCTGGTTTTCGTCAATAAATCAGGGTTACTTTGATCTGATCCACAAAATCATTGCTGGTAAATTTAATGATGTACCAGCCCTGCTTCATTGTAACTCCAGTGTTGCTTTCTCCATTCCAAATTACGCTATAAAAACCGGCTTCTTGATTATTACTGACAAGCGTTTTGATTGTTCTGCCAAGTTGGTCAAGAATTTCCAGCTTTACAAAGGAATCTTCAGGAACCACATATTCAATTGTTGTGGAGATATTGAATGGATTTGGAAATGCTTTTAATCTATCATTCTGATGATAAGCAAAAACATTATTCCCTGATAAATTAATGTCTGGCATACTTTGATTGTTCAAATTAATATTTAGTAGGTTGATCTGTACTCCATCCGGAAGTGAGTTAAGACGAAGAATAATTGAAATGTCGTTTGTCATGACTCCATGAGGATTTATAACTGCAATCCTTGTCGTGGTAGCGTTTACAGGATTACTAAACATAATGTAGCCATCGGGCAGATCAGGCATAGAGAAGCTTTGAATACTGGCGTATGGGCTAACAATATCAAATGAAACAGCGTAAACTTTTCCTTGTTCTTCGATGCCAAATAACTTAATTTCAGCAGTGGTTGTAAGCCCTGATTGATCCAACTTATGGATTTTGGCATTGAACTTATAGCTTTTCGGCAATTCACCGGCAAAGCCATTTTTATCATCAAAACAGGTTGCTACTCCTGCAGGCATTGGAAGCCCAATTGCTTCTCTCAAAATTAATGCTGCATCAAAAGCAGTAACCTCACCATCTTCATTCACATCGGCATTGATTTCACCTTGAGGTGGGAGTGTAATCAAACCTATTGCATGCTGCAAGGTGAGCGCTGCATCATAAGCCTGAATTACACCATTTTCGTCAGCATCCCCACATACTTTAGGTTGTATGGTAACATTACCATGAACAAGTGTGACAGGCGGTATTCCATTATTAAACTCGAATGAAGTGAAATTTACTGATGTTTGCTCACCCAGATTACCAATAGCATCAAAATTGAGCTTAATCATTTTGCCGGCTCCAGTCAACGAATTGGCGCCAAATCCACCAACCGTAAGATGACCGGGATTGTTCGGGTTAGCCATAACTGTCCAGCCAGTAGCACCAGACAGTGTTCCGGTAGTGACAACGAATGGATCTGCCGGAACAATCACTGTTTGATTAAAAGAAATGTCGAATTGAAATGAAATAATTCCTTTTCCTGAAACATCAGTGACATAAACAGGTAACTCAAGTACTGTATTTTGCAATACCGTAGTATCCGGAATTGTAACGATTGGAATGCCTGGCTGGGTGTAAAAGGCGGAATAGTTATCGTTAGCCGTGATGTTGAATGTAATGGAAGAATTTGTAGAAAAGTCTGTACCATTTTTCAGCCATTTCTCAAAAACATTTCCACTCGCTGATGCAGGAGCAGACAAAGTAACACTTGTGTTGTTGAAGTATCTTCTTTGAAATTGAGTTACGCCATTCGTATTTCCGGATGTATCAGCCGGACTTACTGTAATTGGAACGCCAACGGATGGATTCTGTGAACTGACAGTCAATGTTCTGATGATTGGGTATTGATGTACCCAAACAGTATCATTTGGAACATCAGCACCCACTGCAATAATACGGGCTGATCTGATGGTATTGACGGAATTTGCTGTATAGGTAACATTTAGGGTTGCATTGTTGCTTCCACTCGATGGACTCACTGCCAGCCAGGATACATTATCCGATACCGTCCAGGTTGTGTTTGATGTCAAAGTAAATGTAGTACTTCCGGAAGTAGATGCTACTTTACGCTCACGAGGTGAAATTGTCAGGTTTTTTGGGGACTCTTGTGTAACTGTTACTGTTACTGGATTTGCAATACCTGTACCTTCAATTGTTATCGTTGCCACACGATTTGCCGGGTTTGTGTTTTGTGTAAAGGAAGCAGTTAATGTCCCGTTATTGCTTCCACTGGTGGGCGAAACAGTTAGCCAGGCAGCGTTATCCGAAACTGTCCATGATGTATTGGAGGTGATGGTAAACGTTGTAGAACCTGCACCAGAGGAAACATTACGATTTGCAGGATCAACGGATAATGTGGCCGAAAGGAAATTATAAACCACGTTCGGATTATTGTATCCCGGCATCGGAGCAAAATTTGTGTTTGCCCAGCCCGATAAACCCTGACCGTAATCAATAATCAAGTCCTCAGAAGCATCATAGAGTTTTAGGTAAAAAAGTTCGCCGGGTAGCATCCCATTGTTATTACCGGTGTTATCATCACCATAAATTACGAAATTAATATATCCCACTCCCTGAGAGATAATTAACTCTGCTGCCCCTACACACATGCCGCCGGGCCTAAAGGCAGCAATTATATCCCCTGCAACACCGGGAATACCGTTGATCTGGGCATGCCCCTGCATATAACCCCCTGAATTGGTTGGGGTAAAGGTGAAGGGACCGACTGTTGTTGCCTGTAACCATCCTGCAACCAGCAGGAATAAAGCGATCGAAAAGCTAAATTTTAAAGTTTTCATAGAATATAATTTTAAATGATTAAGTATTTGTTTCATTTGTTTTTAAAGATTATTGTGGAAAAATAAAACTGGTATTGCTGTTAACCTTCACCCAATACCCAAAGCCATTTTGTATTTCGGTTAATGTATTAAGAAAAGGTGGCCCATTGGGGTCAAAGTAATTGCCACCCTGGTCATAGCCGGTTACCATTTCTAACTGACCGGCGTTGATGAGGGCGGCAAAGGCTGCTGCTGGCGTTGTTGTACTTTGAGGCCAGTATGCAATAAGGTTCCAACCGGTTAGCAGGTTGATACTAAAACCTGAAGGAATCGGAACGCCCTCCTTGCTCAGTGTGGCTGCACTCTGAACCTTTACCCAATATCCTTCGCCATCAGCAAGATTGAGCAGTGTATTTAAAAAAGGAGGCCCATCGGGATCAAAAAACTTCCCCTGCTGCCCCTTATATCCGGTTACCATCTCAAGGTTGCCGGAACTAATCAGTGGGGCAAATACCTGGGCGGGCGTGTTGGGATTGAGGGTAACATCAAACGAAATAAGGTTCCATCCGGCGTTGAGGGTAATAAGATCACCTGATGCAGTACCGGCAGCAAAACTCCAAATCTCAGACCAGGGGCCGGTTTCATTGATCATGTTGAAGGCTCTTACTCTCCAGTAGTAGGTATTGCCAGATGTTAGACCTGCAACGGATTTTGAGGTAGAGGTTATCGTTGATTCGTCAAATACTATTTCACCGGCATTGAAAGAATTGGCTGTAGCCACCTGCAATTGATACCTGGGAGCGCCGGGGCTTGCATTCCATGAAAAATTAACCGGTATGGCAACATTTGCAGCTCCATTATTGGGAATAAACAATGAGGGCGCGAATTGTTGTTCACTGATTAAAATGTCATCAACATAAATCAGCCACCAATTATTCGGTGTTCCTCCTGCACCTATACGTATCAATACATTCGAAGATTTAAAGTCGGCTATATCATATGTTTTCTTCTCCCAAGACGTTGATGTGTGTGGTTGTTCTAAAATATTCCAGTTTAAACCAGCATCAGATGAAATTTCAATACTACTTTTAGGAACAGTTCCAGAAGTATGATTCCTTCGAATCCATAAAGACAATTGAGGGTTTGCAGAATTTGAAAGATCTAACGGGCCGGCAATAGTCATATAAAAATATTCATTCTCTTGACCTGAAGTTTTACAAATCCATGATTTGTTACCAGTAGATCCATCAATATTTGTTGTCCAACCGCCTGGCAACCATTTTGAGTAGCTTAACGAATCATCTTCAAAATCATCAAAAAATGGGAAAGGAGTCGTTTTCGTATTATTGTAAACTTCCACATCGTCAAGACGCCAACCATCTTTTTGTACCGTACTGCCTGAAATCATTCTAAGCCTTACATAAACATTTGGCTGATTTTGCATGGGACTGAGGTCAAATTCAGCCTGGCTATATGTACCCAGTTTATTTCCGGTAAATCGCCCCATATTGATCCAATTAATGCCATTGGTTGAATAAGATACTTCTCCATAATCGTTTGATGACTCATCAAAATCATAGCGGTGACGAAATCGAAGTGCCGGCCTTGCTAGATTGCTGAGGTTAGATTTAAATATCAGCCATCGGTTTGCATCGGCTGGATAATTACCTGAAGGACTATCTTCATAAATGTGCGTTTGGCTATGTCCAGGAAAACCGGCATCGGCTTCGGTAACTGCCCAGGGTTTATCCGCAGCCCACAGGTATGTACCCTCAAAGGTCTGTAGAAAAGGTGCAACTTCTGTCATCATATTAAACGTAGTGAACGATGTGGCTGTGTTGGTTCCTTGATTCCATAAATTTGTACTATTCAATTCGTAGAGTTTTGCATAGTACTGCATATTGGTAAAAACCAAATCATTAAATACCTGACTTGTAACATTTTTGTCAGTTATGTCAATTACCCTTGTTTCGGTGCGGCCGACCACAGTTGTGCCAACTGACTGGTTCCAGGTGTTCAGATTGCTTTCAGAGGTAGATAGGATCAGACGATACCGGATGAAGTTTGAAGCGGTTGATGCCTGCCATGAGGCAGTCATTCCATTGTTCGATGCATTGGTCAAAACAAGCCAGCCCGGTACTGATGCATCTTCAATCTGGATGTCATCAATGATGCAATGCACCGTTGTAGCTGTGGCTTCTGTTTTATAAACCCCAATCCGGATGCTTACATTTGGATAAATATAATCCGCGATGTTCCATTGAAAACTTGTCCAACTGGTAGATGTGACAGTTTGATAGCCAAGGGATGTCCAGGTTATGCCATTATCCAATGACACTTCTGGTTGAATTCCAAAATTATGATTTTGCTTTCGGCTCCAAAGCTTTATAAATGGATTATTTGCAGCAGACAGGTCTAATGACCCAGCTAAGCTAAGATAGGAGTATGTTTGACCTAAAATCGGTTTGCACTCCCAACTTTTTGTACCACTGTAACCTGCATTGGTAATGTTCCAGTTGCCCTTTATCCACTTTTGTGCAGATGCCAACGAGTCCTCTACATCATCAAAAAATGGAAAGCTATGAGAAAAAGGGCGATTGACAATTTCTACATCATCAAGGTTCCATCCATTAAAATGAATATCACTCCCGCTTTCTGTTCTGAATCGGATAAAAACTGGCGAGTTATTGTGAAGCGCTCCAATATCGAATTCTTCAGGTCGGTAAGCATCATAATTGTACGAAGAAAACCAACCGATTGGCGTCCATGTTAAATTATCGAATGAATAAGCCACTTCGCCATAATCCGATGTGCTTTGATCAAAGGAGTACCGGTGGTTAAACTTTAATACAGGATTTGAAACTGTATTACAATTGGCCTGAAACACCAGCCAACGATCAGCGTTTGGGGGGTAAGTAGTCCCCGGACTATCTTCAAAATTGTGAACAGGGCTGTGACCGGGCATCGAAGCATCATTAGTGGTTACAGCCCAGGGAATATCGGCTGCCCATTGAAATGCTCCCTCAAAATTCTGCACAAATGGCGCATTTTGAGGTGTAACATTAAAGGCAGTATTTAAATCGTAAGTGTTGCTGTTCGGCGAAACCAAACCAAGCGTATCTATCACCCACATCCTTGCATAATACTTAGTGTTGGTAAATGTCAAATCGTTAAATACCAGGTCTGTGGTGTTTTTATCAAAAATGTCAATGATACGTGTTTCTGTCCTTGCTGAAACGGAACTTCCCGGTTGTTGATCCCAATAGAGTAAATTTGTAGTTGTTGAAAAAGCAATCCGGTACTTTGCAAAAGCATTCGAGGTTGATTTATTCCACAAAAGCTTCATCCCGTTGTTTGTTGGTTGAATTAATGAAATTGTAAGCGAAGGGGGCGCATCGCTTATTATGATATCATCAATCGAAACCGTAGCAGTCCAACCAAAGTATCTTTTAAAACCGATTCTAATCAGAAATTGATTAGAACCATTGGATGCAAAGTTTAGCTGGATGTTTTCCCATGTACTATTGCCTACGTTATTGGCGCCAACAACATTCCAGGTTGCACCATTATTTATTGACACCTCAACCCGATAGCTTACTGTAGAACTTTTCATCCAAAACGACACATTTGGGTTAGTTGCATTGACGCCATTCAGATTAGACGAAATAGTAAGATAGTTATACACAGAAGTGGAGGTTGGTGAACACTCCCACTTTTTTGTGCCACTGTATGCGTCTCCAGTAACAATTTGCCATTCGGGATCGCTATTCCACCAGGCCATTGATTGTGCAGTGTCTTCTACGTTGTCGTAGAATGGAAGCGGTATTAACAATTTGTTGTCGGTTGGCGGGGAAAACCCTTCCTGCCATTCAAATGAGGACGGATCAGCTTCCTGACCAAACAAGCCAATCGTCATCACCGCCATTGCTAAAGACGTTGTGAGAAAAAGAAATTTTGATTTCATAAAATTTTTATTTAGTGATTAAAATGAATAATCAATTACGGGAATGTAAATCCAGGGTAATCAGCGTTTACTTTTACCCAATACCCCAAACCATTCTTAATCTCAGTAAGGGTATTGAATTGCGGCGGGCCGCTGGGATCAAAAAATTTACCGCCCTGGTCGAAGCCGGTAATCATTTGCAAAACTCCGGCAGCGATAAGCGGGGAAAAGGCAGCCTCAGGTGTTGTTGGAGAAGAGAGGCTGTAACCAATCAGATTCCACCCTGGATGTAAATCCACAGGCCGTGAAACACTCATGATCTGCGCATTGTAAATAAATCTATAGTAAAATGGATATCCATAAAATCTGCGAGTTCTCACAACCAAAACAGAATCATATAGAGGTTGGGAAAAAGATGCGGTATAATGCGTGTTTACAGATTGCCCCGGATCAAGGCAGATAGTTTCAGGATTGATGTTAAACCAGGATTTATTTACCTGTTCATGCTGATTAATCATGAGGCAACCAGAAAAATAGTAGTATTGATTAACATCCTCCCAAAAGAGATAAAGAGGCGCTGTATAATTACGCTCGATCACAAAATTTTCGTGAGTTGGAACAGTATTGTAATAAGTAAGGTTTGGTGTGGGTGTTTCAGTAACAGTTAAAGTGATAATAATACTACTCCAATGTCCATTTGCGTCGTCCACCGATGTGGAGTAAAAACCTGGTGCAGTAGGTGCTGTAAAATTAAAATCCACTTTTGTAGCAATGCTGTCATTGTATTCAACAAAAGTAGAAGGTGTTACAGTAAGCCATTCTACCTCGGGATTTTCCACCAAATTTCCGACCTTGTAATTACTGCTACTTTGATGATAATACCATGATCCTGTAAATTCCATGCCTGGCAGTAATTCCGGATCATAATAAACGGCCTCTTTGGAACCAGTGTATGAAAGAGCTTTACCATTTTCATCTATTCCACTAATCTGACAGGTGGTTGAAATCTTTTCGTTGGCTGAATTTGGAACATTGCTTATCTGGGCAATTAATGTGTTGCAGCCCATCCAGATTGCGATAAGTAAAATTATTTTTTTCATAGTTTTAAATATTTAGTTAATTAAATTATTTTCAATTTATTAAAATCCGAAATCCTGATAATCAATATTTACCTTCACCCAATATCCCAATCCATTCTTAATCTCAGTAAGGGTATTGAATTGCGGCGGGCCGCTGGGGTCAAAAAATTTACCGCCCTGGTCGAAGCCGGTAATCATTTGCAAAACTCCGGCAGTGATCAGCGGTGCAAAGGCCTGCGACGGTGTTGTTGTAGCCTCCTTCCAATAGCCAATCAGGTTCCACCCTTCTTTTAGATCAATAGTAAAATTCGGAGGGTATTTAAAGCCTTCTACAGTCAGTGTGGCTGCGTTTTGCAATTTCACCCAGTATCCCTCTCCCGCAGTAATGCTCTGCAATGTGTTAAGGAATGGCAATCCGTTGGGATCGAAAAAGACCCCTTTCTGGCTTTGATAACCGGTAATCATCTGCAGATTGTTGGATGAAATGAGCGGCTGGAAGTAGCTTTCCGGTGAGTACTGGTATTTCATCACATCGAATGAGATAAGGTTCCAGCCGGAGGATAGGGAAAGCTGATCTGTATTTGAGGTGTAATCAACTGAAATATCATCAATATAAAATCCGGCGTGTTCGTAATAATTATCACTATAGAAATAGAATGCAACCTGAACGGTTTGATTAGAATAATTGTTGAGATTTATAATATAGTTTGTCCAGATTTGACTAGCTCCGGAAAATTTACCAGACAAATCATTCCATGTGCTGCTGCCATAAACTTTCACCTGTACTTTCATATAGTCATCATTGACCTCTGAATTGAACCAATTCCAGAACCTGAGTCTGGGGTTCTGTGATACAGAGGGTACAGTAAAAGGCGGACTGGTCAACCTGCTGCTGGAATAAGCCTGATAGATACCCCCAAGTCTTGTACCTATGCAATGTTGGCCACTATGAGCTGTGTCGGGTCCACTCGTTGGAATTCCCCACTCCCAGGTACCACTTGCTGCATACCAATCTCCATATCCTGATTCAAAATCTTGTGGACTTAGTGTGTAAGGACCTGTAATTAAACGAATATCATCAATGTAAAATCCGGCGTGTTCGTAATAATCATCACTATTGAAATAGAATGCAACCTGGATGTTTTCATTAGCATATCCGGCTAAAAATACGGTGCAATCAGTCCAGGCTCCGCTTCCACCGGAAAATGTGCCGGGCAAATCATTCCATGTGCTGCTGCCATAAACTTTCACCTGTACTTTCATATAGTCATCATTGACCTCTGAATTGAACCAATTCCAGAACCTGAGTCTGGGGTTCTGAGATGCAGCCGGGACAGTAAAAGGCGGACTGGTCAACCTGCTGCTGGAATAAGCCTGATAATTGCCAGCAATTCTTGTCCCAACGCAATGTTGTCCGCTATGAGCCATACTTGGTCCACTTGATGGAATTCCCCACTCCCAGGTACCACTTGCTGCATACCAATCTCCATATCCTGATTCAAAATCTTGTGGACTTAGTGTGTAAGGACCTGTAATTAAACGAATATCATCAATGTAA
>Ga0116152_10004696_pt1 | contig 10753 bp, 10 predicted proteins | sample AD_UKC119_MetaG_FD_89894 | JGI IMG/M metagenome (GOLD analysis project Ga0116152, IMG submission 89894) | Active sludge microbial communities of municipal wastewater-treating anaerobic digesters from Hong Kong - AD_UKC119_MetaG | ecosystem: Engineered > Bioreactor > Anaerobic > Digestate...
AATGAGATGGTTAGAAATAAAGAAGTTGGACCAATCATGTTGGGTAGAGACCATCACGATACAGGCGGAACTGACTCTCCATTTAGAGAAACTTCAAATATAAAAGATGGGTCCAATATCATGGCTGATATGGCAACACATGTTGCTTTAGGAAATAGTGCTAGGGGTATGTCTTTGGTAACATTACATAATGGCGGTGGAGTCGGAATCGGAAAAGTAATCAACGGAGGCTATGGAATGGTCTTGGATGGTTCAGAAAAAGCTGATGAAATCCTAAAGACCGCAATGCTTTTTGATGTGATGGCTGGGGTTTCTAGAAGAGCGTGGGCACGTCAAGAAAATTCAATCACTACAGTTGAAGAGTACAATACTCTTGATAATAATTCTTATATTACATTACCGGTTCTTACCGAAGAAGAAAAGATTAAAGAACTAGTAAAAAAACATTACGTTAATGGAGGCAAATAATGGCTAAAATAGTAGAGTGCGTACCTAATTTCTCAGAAGGTAGAGATAAAGATAAGATTCAAAGAATCGTTAATGTATTCAATAATCTTGAAAAAGTGAAAATGATCAATTATGAAGCTGATCAAGATTATAATCGTACCGTAGTAACATTAATCGGAGAACCTGAAGCCGTCATAGAATCAATCATGAAAATGGTTGAAGTATGTTTGGTAGAAATCGATTTAAATAATCATACTGGCGAACATGCAAGAATGGGAGCCATCGATGTTATACCTTTTATACCAATCTCCGATGTAACTATGAAAGAATGTGTTGAGTATGCAAATATGCTTGCAGAAAGAATAGCTGATGCATTTGACATCCCATGTTTTACTTACGCTGAAGCTGCAAAAGAAGAAAAAAGAATTCTTTTGCCGAATATCCGTAAAGGCGAGTTCGAAGGGATGAAAGAAAAGATTAAATTGCCTGAATGGTATCCTGATTATGGTAAGCCTGAGATACATCCTACTTTCGGTGTCATCGGAGTAGGTGCAAGAGACTTTTTAATCGCTTATAATATTGATATTTTAACTAAAGATGAGAAGAAAACAGGCAATTTTGCTAAAGCAATAAGAGCTTCAAGCGGAGGCTTCCAATTCGTTCAAGCTGGACCTGTCTATTTAGAGAATAAAGGCCACACACAGGTCACAATGAACATTTTAAATTTTAAGAAAAATCCAATCTATAGAATTTTTGAGACCGTTAAGATGGAAGCTAAGAGATATCACATGGAAGTTCCTAGCGCTGAGATAGTCGGATTGATTCCAAAGGATGCTTTAGTTAAGTCTTTGAAGTATTACACAGACCTAAACAATGAAGAATTAGCTGATGATTTAACTCTAGACGATATCGTTAAGTTAAGTGAGAAGTATTTAAAATTAAGAGACTTCACAAAAGATAAGATCATCGAATATTTTCTATAAAAAGGAATGTCTTATGGATAAGTTATTGATTTATAATATAAAAACTTTATATTCAAATAACCATATACCGCCTGTCAAGGGAAAACTTATGCAAGACATAAGTATTATTGACGATGCTTTTATCTATATTGAGGATTCAATCATCAAGCATATTGGTTCGGGAGAATATAAAGATTATATAAATGATGAAACTAAATTGTTTGATGCAAAATATACAATAGCAATCCCTGGGCTTGTCGATAGTCATACTCATTTGGTTTTTGGCGGTTCAAGAGAACATGAGTTTTCTAAAAAGATAGCTGGTGTTGATTACTTGGATATCTTAAAAATGGGTGGAGGAATATTAAGTACAGTTAAGCAAACAAAAGAAGCTAGCTTTGATGAACTTTATAATCAAGCTTTAAAGTCTTTAGATATAATGCTTAGTTTTGGAGTAACAACCCTAGAAGCAAAATCAGGATATGGTTTAGACTTAGAAACAGAACTTAAGTCTTTAAGGGTTTTAAAGAAACTACATGAAGATCATCCGATTGATATTCATATTACTTATCTTGGAGCTCATGCTCTACCGACTGAATATAAGTCAAGAAGAGCTGAATTTATCGAAATTATACTTAATGATTTAGAAGTAATCAAAAACGAAAACTTAGCAGAGTACGCAGATGTATTTTGTGAAACTGGAGTTTTTACTGCTAAGGAAACAGAAAAGATACTTAAGAAAGCCAAAGATTTGGGATTTAAGTTAAGAGTGCATACTGATGAAATCGATTCTATTGGCGGTACCGAAGTAGCGCTTAATTTGGAGGCTAAGACGGTTGACCATTTGATGGCTATTACAGATGAGGATATAGCTATAATCGCCAAAACAAATACTATAGCTAATCTTTTACCTTCAACATCGTTTTTCTTAAATAAAGAGTTTGCACCTGCAAGAAAGCTTATTGATGCAAACGCAGCGGTTAGTGTTTCGAGCGATTACAATCCTGGAAGTACTCCGTCTGAGAACTTCCAGTTGACCATGCAAATATCAGGAAACAAGTTAAGAATGTTACCACAAGAAGTGTTAACAGCCGCAACAATTAATCCAGCTTATAGCTTGGATGTTGAAAATTTAGTTGGAAGTTTGCAAGTTGGTAAAAAAGCTGATATTTTATTTTTAGAGTGCAAAAATCTTGATTATTTTATCTATCATTACGGAATCAATCATACGAAATATGTTTTTAAGAATGGAAAATTAGTTTTCCAAAAACAAGAGCTTAGATAATGGAGGAATGAAAATGAAGTTAGTAGATATGCAAGTTAATACTTTTTTAGATGAATTAGCATCAAAGTCACCTGCACCAGGAGGTGGAAGTGTGAGTGCTCTTGCTGGGGCGAATGGATGCAGTTTGATTTTGATGGTAGGCAATTTGACAGTAGGTAAAAAGAAATTTAAAGCCTTAGATGAGAACACGCAAAACGAGTACTTAAAAAATTTAGAAATATTTAAATCAGCAAAGGAAGAGTTTTCTGATTTAATCGATAAAGATACAGATTCTTTTAATGCTTTGATGGCAGCTTTTCAATTGCCTAAAGAAACTCCTGAACAAATCGAATATCGTCAAGAAGAGATTGATAAAGCTACATTAGGTTGTATTAAAATCCCTCTAAAGGTTTCTGCTTTAGGTTTAACATGCCTAAGAAGTGTCGAACCACTAATTCCAAACTCAAACCAAAATACTATTTCTGATCAAGGCGTGAGTGTTCTAATGTTTTATTCTGCAATTCAAGGAGCAGCAATGAATGTATTAATCAATTTACCTGGAGTTACAGAAGAAAGTATGAAAAAAGAGTTTAAAAAGACAATTGATGATATAATAAAAGAAACAGAAGTAATTAAGGATAAGTTATTAGAAGAAGTTATGTACTTGTTAAAGAGTTAAGTTTTTTTCCCTTGAATATGGGAGTATATATCCAACATTAAGAAAGGGAGAACTATGACCAATTATCAAGAAATTATCAACTCATATACAAATAAACTAACTGAAAAACTACAGAAGCAATTAGATTTGCAATTACTCGTTAGATTGAATGAGAAATTACTTGAGGAACAAAACGAGAATATAGAACTTCTATTAAAAGAAACGGTTGATTTTTTAAAAATCGCCTCAAGCGGAGACAAAGCTGGTAGGAAAGCTTATAAAAAACAGTTTAACAAATTAAAGAAAGCGGTCAGAACTGAATATGGGTATATACCAAAAGGTACCTTGGTCGGAGAATATATGGCATTAGGTATTGCAATTGGTATTGGTTTTGGATCGGCTTTTATCGCAATCAATCCAGCGCTTATGATTATCGGATTACCGATAGGTGTTGCATTGGGTCTTTCAATTGGGCAAAATAAGGAAAAAGAAGCAGATAGCGAAAACAAACTCTATTAAGGTTACACTGTAGTGTTGATAGTTTTCTTTCAACATTATCAAATATATATGAGGAGGGTATTATGAAAATATTTGCTGATACAGCAATAATTAAAGAAATTGAAGAAGTATCAAAATGGGGGATTATATCGGGCGTTACAACTAATCCTTCACTAATAGCAAAATCAGGAATAACACTCGAAGAAGCAATTGAAAAAATAGTAGGCTTAGTTGATGGACCAATCAGTGCCGAAGTTCAAGAAGGCGATGCAGTTAGCATGGTCGAGGAAGCTAAAATTTATGCGGCTATGCACAAAAACATCGTGATTAAAATTCCAATGACGATCGAAGGTGTTAAGGCAGTCAAAACCTTAACTGCAATGAATGTAAAAACTAACGTAACCCTAGTGTTTTCGGTCTCTCAAGCTCTTATGGCTGCTAGTGCAGGAGCTACTTATGTATCACCGTTTTTAGGAAGACTTGATGATTTGTTAAATCAAGAAGACGCAGGTTTTAATCTATTGAAAGACATCAAAGATATGTTTAAAACTTACAACTTTAAAACTCAAATTATTGCCGCTTCAATCAGACATCTAAACCACGTTAACCAAAGTATAAAGTCTGGAGCTGATATTGCTACCATACCTTATAAAGTACTGCAAGAAATGGTTAAACATGAGCTTACTGATAAAGGTTTAGAAATCTTTAGAGAGGCAGCAAAAAAATAAATTATGTTGAATGATGAGATTCGTAGTTTAGCTACACAAGCATTTAATCAAACTTGGGATTATATTGAAAAAGATAACCGCACAGTTGAAGAAACTCTGAAAATGATTGACCTTACATTTAAGTCTAAATATTATTGGTCTTTAGTTGGTAATCATGTTCATTTCATTAGAAGCAACTGGCAAGTTTCACGAGTTTTCGCAGAAGCTAATCTTTTGGAAGCATCATTATATTATGCTAAAAGAGTATTAGATGATACGATTAAACTCAATCTACAAGATTTTGACTTATTCTTTGCCTATGAAGCTAACGTGAGAGCCTATCATTTACTTAAAGACTTTACCCACAGGGATCTTATGTTAAAGAAAGCTAAAGCAGCAATTGCCAATATCGAAAAAGATACGGATAAGAAATATTGCATGCTAGAGCTAGAAAAGATTTTAAAACTATAAAAAAACAATGCCAGCCTAACTAGCTGGCATTTTTGTTTTTTTTGTGATGTCAAGCCAAAAAAATTGACAACTGACAGTTTGTCATATACAATGTTTACGAGGTGAAAAAACATGCCAAGTACAACATTTTTGAATTTGTCAAAGGTAAAACAAGATAAAATTCTTGATTTTGCCTTAAAAGAATTCTCTGAATATCCTTTTTCCGAAGTTTCTTTAAATAAAATTATAAAAAACGCAGAAATTTCAAGAGGTAGTTTTTATACATATTTCGCGGATAAATACGATTTGTTAATGTATCTATTATCGATATTTAAAGAAAAGATTATTGCTAATACTCTTTCTGATATTGAAGTGAAAAAAGGGTCTCTTAAGCAGTTAGTATTAACTGTTCACAGAGAAATCTTCTTATTGTTCAGTGAAGAAAGAAATAAAAAGTTCTTACTTAATGTCATAAGTTATTTCCAGAGTCATATTGATGAAGAATCCAAAGGAAATAGAGATCAATTACCCTTCTTAGGCGACTGTGAAATGCTTATAAACTATATTGACTTGAATCAGTTCAAATTTACTGACAGAGTAGCAATCAACAAAACGATAGATATTGCTTTTGCAATCTTAAAGCACACTCTATTTTTAACAACAACAAATAAACTAAATTACGAAGAATCAAAAATACTATTGAAAGAATACCTAGAAATTTTGCAGTTCGGGTATATGGTGGATGAAAATGCTTAGATTAGAAAATATTTCCAAAACATATGTTATCGGAGAGTTTAGTCAAAACGCTCTTGATAACATTAGTGTAGAATTCAGACAGGCTGAATTCGTTACTGTTTTAGGGCCTTCAGGTTGTGGCAAGACAACTATGCTTAATGTTATCGGTGGACTTGATCATGCCGATAAAGGGGATTTGATTATCAATGACAAATCAACCAAAAACTTTACAGATCAAGAATGGGATATGTATCGAAACAATTCAATCGGTTTCATTTTCCAATCTCACAATCTTATCTCACACTTAAGTGTTTTACAAAACGTCGAGATGGGACTATCGTTAAGTGGAGTTTCTCAAGCAGAGTCGAAGAAAAGAGCGATTGAGGTTCTAGACCGAGTTGGTCTTAAAGAACATATTCACAAACGACCAAATCAATTGTCTGGAGGCCAGAGCCAAAGAGTTGCTATTGCTAGAGCTTTAGCTAATAATCCGGACGTTATCTTGGCTGATGAACCGACAGGTTCATTAGACTCAGAAACTTCAATTCAAATTCTTGACTTAATAAAAGAAATTGCCAAAGATAAGTTAGTAATCATGGTTACACATGATTCTGAAATGGCTTATAAATATGCAAATAGAATTATTAAACTTAAAGATGGAATCATAATTGATGACTCAAATCCGGTTTCTAAAGAACAAAACACTAATTCTAAGTTAAATTTAAAGAAGACCGCAATGTCATTTAAAACTGCTTTGATTTCTTCAATAAACAATATTAGAACTAAGTTCGGTAGAACCTTATTAACAGCTTTCGCCGGTAGTATCGGTATTATCGGAATCGCTTTGATTCTATCTTTATCAAATGGACTTGATAAAGAAATCCAAAAGTTTGAAAGAGAAACGCTCTCAGGTTATCCGATTTCAGTTAGTGAATCACGAATTGACATTGAGAAAATTAGACAATCTACTGAGGAAGATTTGGAAGAGTTTCCTGATCAAGATTTTGCGACAATGTATGATGAAAATCGTTTCCAAAGCTTCTTGACTCCTAACAATATTACTGAAGACTACATTCAATATGTTGAAGATTATGTAGCTGGTGAAGGTCAAACTACTTTAAGTGGTGTAAAATACCAAAGAAAAGTCAATATGTCATTATTAAAGTATATGACTGTACCGGGAATCGGAGACACTTACATTCCGATTTATCAAGAAACTATTGAAGAAAATGAAAATACAAACCCTGGTGATGTATTTGGAGTGAACTTTTCATTCTTTACACTTTTACCTGAGGGTGATGTATTTACAAACAACTATGAGTTAATCTATGGTACTGAACCGGTTCAAGATTTTGAAAACGAAAACTTCCAAGTTTACTTAGTTGTTAACGAGTATAATCAAATCTTTAAATCAACTTTAAGAGTATTAGGTTTTGATACCGAATCAGAAACACAGTTTCAGTTTGAAGATATGATTGGCATTGAATTCAAGCTGTTTATGGGAGAATACTATCCGGTTACTTCTAACGTGGAAGATGCTTTAACAGTCGAAATATCAGGTATCATTCGTTCTAAAGAAGGTTCTAACGTTTCATTATTATTCAACGGCTTAGGATATCCAGCAGAAGTGGCTGATTATATCTACACGAGTTATCCAGATGAAGTTGGCGGAATAGATGCTATCTCTCTTTATTCAAGTGATTTCGAAAACAAAGAATTAGTTAAAGAATATTTAGATGCATATAACATTGATAAAGCAGATGAGGACAAAGTCGAATATGTTGATCAAGCAGCTACTATTACATCAATGGTTGGCGGTGTAATTGATACAATTTCCATCGTTTTAATCGCATTTGCTGCTATATCATTGGTTGTATCGTCAATAATGATTGCGATAATCACTTATATCTCTGTAATTGAAAGAACAAAAGAAATTGGTGTTTTAAGAGCTTTAGGAGCTAGAAAAAAAGATATTTCAAGAGTATTTAACTCTGAGAACTTAATTATCGGTTTTGCAGCTGGAGTAGTTGGTATTATCGTAAGTTACTTGTTAATAATTCCAATTAATCTAATTATTGAAAATTTAGCGGATATGCCTAATGTAGCAAAGCTATCAATTTTCCATATCATCGCTTTAATTTTAATCAGTATTTTCTTGGCTTATATTGCTGGATTTATTCCTGCTAGAATGGCCTCAAAGAAAGACCCTGTAATCGCTTTAAGGACCGAGTAAAGTTTAAAATAATCAATATACAAAAATAATCATATATGGTATAATTGCTTAGATGATAAGCTTTTTACCATATATTTTTTTATGGAGGTAAATTATATGGATTTATTTAAAAAATGTGACGATTTCACTTTAGCTGAAGAATATAAGGAATTAGGTATATATCCATATTTTCATGCTTTAGAAACAAAACAAGATATTGAAGTTTTTATGGAAGGTAAAAGAAGAATCATGATAGGTTCAAACAACTATCTTGGTCTAACCGGAGATGAAAGAGTTATCGAAGCGGGAGTTAAAGCTTTGAAGGAATTCGGTTCAGGCGTTTCTGGATCAAGATTCTTGAACGGAACTCTAACAACTCATATCTTGCTAGAAAAAGAACTAGCTGAATTTTTAAACAAAGAAGCATGTGTTACTTTTTCAACGGGATTTCAATCTAATTTAGGAATTCTTTCCGCTATTGCCGGAAGAAATGATTTGATATTTAGTGACCGTGAAAATCATGCGTCAATTTATGACGGAATAAGATTATCTTATGCAGAAATGGTAAGATTCCATCATAACGATATGGAAGACTTAGAGCAAAAACTAGCAAAGGCTGATCCTAACAAAGGGAAATTAATCGTTACTGACGGTGTTTTTTCAATGAGTGGAGATATTTGCAATTTGCCTGAAATAGTTAGATTAGCGAAAAAATATGACGCTAGAGTAATGGTGGACGACACTCATGGTTTTGGTGTGTTAGGAAAACATGGTAGAGGAACAGCTGAGTATTTCGGATTAGAAGACGATGTTGATATCATCATGGGTACTTTCTCAAAATCATTAGCTAGCTTAGGTGGATATATGGTTGCCAGCAAAAAAGTTGTCGAGTATGTTAAACACAAGTCAAGACCATTTATTTTCTGTGCCGCAATTACCCCAGCTAATGCAGCTACTGCACTTGAAGCTTTAAGAATTTTAAAGAACGAACCAGAAAGACCAAAAGCTTTGCTTGAAATTGCTAAATATGTAAGAGAAGGACTAAAAGCAAAAGGTTTGAATATTATGGAAAACTCAATTGCACCGATTATTCCAATCTACACATATTCAATGCTAAGAACAATTATTGCCTGCAAAATCCTTTACGAACGCGGTGTGTATGTCAATCCGGTTTTACCACCGGCTACACCTGAAGGCGAATGTTTAATCAGAACTTCTTATACATCTACACATACTAAAAAATTAATGGATGAAGCTATTGAAATTATTGCTGACGTTTTGAACAATTTACCTGAAAAAGATGAAGAATTGATGGCTTTGTTAAACGCAAAACATGAATAAAACAGTCGTAATAAGCGGCGCTTCAAGCGGAATTGGTTTCGCTACCGCTGAATACTTAGATAGTCTTGGTTATAACGTAATTGGTCTTTCAAGAAAATATCCTACTAATGAATACAAATTTAAATACTATTTATGTGATATTACTAAAGAAGACCAGATTATCAAATTAGTTGATAGTTTGAAACTTGAAAACGAATCTATCGATGTCTTAGTTAATTGCGCAGGTATGGGTGTATCTGGAGCGATTGAATATTCAAGCGAGAAAGAGTTCAGAAAAATCTTTGATGTTAATGTAATGGGACAGTTTCTATTAACTAAAAACCTAATCCCATTATTAAGAAAGGCAACTAATGCCAAAATCATCAATATCGGTTCAGTTGCCGGTGAACTTATCATTCCATTTCAAACCTTCTATTCAATGACCAAAGCCGCAATCCATGCTTTTTCTGAAGGATTAAGAAATGAGTTAAGACCATTTAATATTCAAGTGGTATCAGTGCTTCCTGGGGATATTAAAACCGATTTTACCAAGAACCGTGAGATGCCATTATTTCTAGAAGACGAAGTTTATAAAGATAGAATTAAGAAATCTCTAGCTAGAATGGCTAAAGATGAAGAAAACGGAATGCCGGCTATTTCTGTGGCGAAAGTCATAAAAAAACTAATCGACAAAAAACGGGTCCCTGTCGCTAAAACAGTAGGGTTTCAATATAAATTGTTTGTATTTTTACAAAGGGTTTTTCCAAAGTCATTTGTTAACTGGATAATTAAAAAAATGTATGGATAATCATACATTTTTTCTTTTTGTGATATAATATTTTTGAGGTGAAAATACATGAAGATATTTATTGATAAAAAAATGATGGGAAGAAAAAATTATCCACATCTTCTAAAGAAATTTCCTAATATAGAGTTCGTGGAAGAACTAGATAAAGCACATGACGTTGAAGCAATGGTGATTATGAACTCTAGTTTAAAACAAATTAACATTGATGATTATCCGAAAGTAAAATGGATTCAATTATTAATGGCTGGATTCGATAATATCAATATCGATAAAATTAAAAACAAAGGAATTATGATTGGAAATGCTAGAGATATCTTTTCAATCTCGATAGCTGAAGACGTTTTCTCAAAAATTCTTTTATTCAATCGCAACTCTAAATTCTACTTAGAATCAATGAAAAGTAAAAATTGGAGTCCGATAAAGAAAGAACCAGAAATCAATAATTCTGTTGTTTCTATTTTAGGTACCGGATCAATCGGACAAGAAGTCGCGAAAAGAATGAAGGCTTTCGGCGCCAAGAAAATACTTGGCTATAAGCAAAGTAAGACGACAGTTCCTTATTTCGATGAAATCTACACTGACCAAGACGGTTTAAATTATGTCATAAAGGAAGCCGATTATTTGATATTGGCTCTTCCATTGAACAATAGCACTTATCATATAATTGATGAAGAAAAACTTAACTTAATGAA
>Ga0116152_10004697_pt1 | contig 10751 bp, 6 predicted proteins | sample AD_UKC119_MetaG_FD_89894 | JGI IMG/M metagenome (GOLD analysis project Ga0116152, IMG submission 89894) | Active sludge microbial communities of municipal wastewater-treating anaerobic digesters from Hong Kong - AD_UKC119_MetaG | ecosystem: Engineered > Bioreactor > Anaerobic > Digestate...
ACCACCGCGAACAGGCCGCGCCGCGGCATGATGCAGTCGCCGGCGCGCTCGCGGATCGTGCACGCGTGGTGGCACTCCTTGCCGATGCGCGAGATCTCCAGCTCGGCCCCGCCCACCACGAGGCGCGAGCCGATGCCCAGCGCCGCCAGGTCGAGGCCCGCGATCACCAGGTTCTCGCCGAAGGCGCCGGGCGCAAGGTCGGGCACGCGGCGCTTGAAGTCCTCGATGTCCTCGTGCGCCAGGATGCTGACCTGCCGGTCGCCGGGGCCGGCGTGGGCGTCGCCCTGCAGGCCGTGCTGCACGACGAGGTCGGCGCGCGGCACCGCGTCCTTGGGCGTGCCCTTGGCCTCGCTGCGGCAGACGGCGATGACGGTGCCGTTCACGGTCATCCCCCCAGCTCCTGCATGGGCAGCGTCTGGTCCATGGCCGCGGGGGCGCGCTTGCCGTCGAGGTAGCACGCCAGGGCGGCGACGTCGTCGTCCGCGACGACGGGCACCAGGTCGAGGTCGCCGGGATCCATCAGGCAGCGGCGCAGGCGGCCGCCCGCCGACAGGCGCAGGCGGTCGCAGGCGCCGCAGAAGGGGCGGCTGACCGGGCTGATCCAGCCGACGGTGAGTTTGCGGCCGCGCCAGGGCATGATCGAGAGGCGCGCGGGCGCCGCGCCGGTCGCCTCGGGCGCGGTGGCCACGCCACCGTCGGCATGCGCCGCGAGCCAGCCGCGCACCTCGTGCACCTCGACCCGCTCGTCCTGGCACCACCGGTCGGCGGTGCCGGTGCGCATGAGCTCGATGAAGCGCAGTTCGAGCCCCTCGGCAGCGGCGAAGTCCAGCAGCGCGGGCACATCGCGGCGCCACGTGCTGCGCCTGAGCACGGCGTTCAGCTTCAGGGGGCCGAGGCCGGCCGTGCGCGCGGCATCGATGCCGGCGAGCACGCGGTCCAGGGCATCGGCACCGGTCAGGGCGCGGAAGTCGTCGCGGTCCAGCGTGTCCAGGGAGATGTTCACCCGGTCCAGGCCGGCCCGCCGCAGCGCGCGGGCATGATCGGCCAGCAGCACGCCGTTGGTGGTCAGGGCCAGCTCAGGAGGCGCGGGCAGGGCGGCCAGGCGCGCCACGAACCCGTCGACGCCCTCGCGCAGCAGCGGCTCGCCGCCGGTGATGCGCACCTTGCGCAGGCGCAGCCGGGCGTGCAGCCAGCCCACCAGGTCGGCCAGCGGCCCGAGGTCCAGCGGCGCCGCGCGGCCAGGCGCCATGCCCGCCGGCGCGCAGTAGGCGCAGGCCAGGTTGCACCGGCCGGTGACGGCCACGCGCAGGGCGGTGGGGCTGGCGAGGTTCGTGTCCATCCCCTGACGATAACACATGGGCCGGGCGCGGTCGAAGTCCGGCTTGGGCTACGGGAAACCCGGGCACCTTATTGCCTTCACCGACCGGATGTGATAGACGTTGATCGCGATGTTCGATTTCAAGTCATGTCCCCCAGGATCCCGACCCGAGGTTCGACCCATGATCCGTCTGATCCCCGGATGGCGAGGCCCCTTGCGCCTGGCCGCAGGGGTCCTGGCCGCCGCACTGCTAGGCCTCGCCGGCCCGGCCCTGGCCCGGACCATCACCATCGCCGTCGTGCGCGACGGACCGGACGCCGCCGACTCGACCGTGGCCCTGGTCCGCGCCGAGCTGACCCACATGGTCGGCGACGCCCACCGCATTGTCTTCACCGAGGATGCCCGCTACGACGCCGGCTGGCAGCCGGGCCGCGTCGCCGGCGCCCTCGATGCGGCGATGACCGCCCCTGGCGTGGACTTCGTGCTGGGCGTCGGCCGCCTGGCCGCGCAGGAGGCGGCCCGCAGCGGCCGGGTGCTGCCGCGGCCGTTCGTCGGGGCCACGGTGCTGACCCGGGGCGTGCCGGCGGTCGAGCTGGGCGACGACGGACGCCCGGCGAAGGCGAACCTGGCGCTGACGATCCTGCCGCGCACGGCGGCGGACGAGGTGGCCGCGGTCAAGACCGCCTTCCGGCCCGCACGCGTGCACCTGCTGTTCGACGCCGTCGAGTTCGGCGCCATCGAGGGGTTCACCGCGGCGCTGGCCGGGCTGTCGCGGGAGACGGGCCTCGAGCTGGTGCCGGTGCCGGTCGCCTCCGACTGGCGCGGCGCGGCGGCGGCTCTCGACTCGACGGCCGAGCTGGTCTACCTGCTGCCCACGCCGCAGCTGACAATGATCGACCGCGGCGCGCTGATCGCGGCGCTCGCGGCGCGCGGCATCCCCACCGTCAGCGGCGAGGGCCCCCGCGACCTGGACCGGGGCGCGGTGGCGACCTTCCGCCAGGACGTCGCGCGCGAGGCGGCGCGGCGCACGGCGCTGAACCTGCAGCACCTGGCGGGGGGCGGCCGCACCAGCGAGCTGCCGGCGCTGTTGACCTCGGACCTGCGCTACGTGATCGACGGGAACGCGGCGGCCGCCGTCGGCTACCGGCCGCGCTTCGACGCGCTGGTGCTGGCGGAGATCCGCCATCCCGAGGCCCTGGACCGGGACGCCGTCCCGCTGGACCTGGCCGGGCTGATCGCGCTGGCCGACACCGGCAGCGTATCGCTGTCCATCAGCCGGCAGCGCACCGCGACCTCGGCCGAGGAGCGCAAGGCGGCCCTCGGCCCCCTGCTGCCCCAGGTCGGAGCCGGCGCCGAGCTCGACTACTACGACACGCCGTCGGTGGGCACGCTGCTGCCCGAGCAGCTGGGCCGATGGGGCCTGACCGCGTCGCAGATGATCTTCGACGACCGCGCCATCAGCGGCTACCGCCAGACCGGCCGCTATGCCGACGCGGCCGCGGCCGTGGAAGAGGCCGACCGCCTGGACGTGTTCCTGGCCGCCGAGCAGGGCTACTACGACCTGCTGAACGCCACCATCCACCGCGACGTGCAGCTGGACAACCTGCGCGTGACCGGCAGCAACCTCGAACTGGCGCGCACGCGCGCCGCGGTGGGCCAGGCCGGCCAGGACGAGGTCTTCCGCTGGGAGGCCGAGGTGGCCAAGCAGCGGCGCGCGGTGCTGGATGCCGAGGCGGCGCTCGAGTCCTACCGCATCTCGCTGAACCGCGTGCTGGGCGTGGCGCAGGACCGCCGCTGGCGGCCGCAGCCGGTCGACCCCTCGGCCGTCGGGCTGCAGGTCCTGATCGACCTGGCCGACCCGATGCGCGCCGAGCCCGACGCCTTCGAGCGGTTCGTCGACGCCTCGGTGAGCCTGGCGGTGGAGCAGGCGCCCGAGCTGCGCGCGGTCGACCTGGCCGTCGAGGCCCAGGAGATCGGCGTCGGGGCGCGCCAGCGCACCTTCTTCCTGCCCCGCGTCTACGCCGACGCCTCCCTGGGCAGTTCGTTCTACCAGGACCCCGACGTGCCGGACGTGTCCGGCAGCTCGTTCGAGGCCCGCATCGTCGCGTCGCTGCCCCTGTTCGAGGGCACGCGCCGCATCCACGAGCTGAAGCGCGACAAGTCCGAGCTGGCGCGCCTGGGGTACGAGCGGCGGCTGACCGCCGACGCCGTCGAGCAGCGCACGCGCACCACGGTGCACCGCCTGCGCAGCGCCGTGCCCGCGGCCGCCTACGCCGCCGAGGCCGCGGAGAACTCGCGGCGCAACTTCGCCGTCGTCCGCGACAAGTACGCCAACGGCATCGTCGGCATCACCGACCTGCTGGACGCCCAGAACGCCCGGCTGCGCGACGAACTGGGCGCCGCCGCGGCCCGCTACGACCTGCTGCGCGTGGTCGCGGCCTACGAGCGCACGATCGGCTTCTTCTTCGCGTCCGCGCCGGCGGACAAGGTCGAGGAACTCGCCGCCCGGCTGCGGGCGGACATGGATCGCATGGAATAGCCATCACCCCGGCCGGACCCGCGCCCGTGCGCTGACAGCCGGCCCCGAACGGGAGGACCACGATGCACTCTGTCCACGGCCACCCCGCACGCGGAGGACGCCCCGTCGCGGCCGCGCTGCTCGCCCTGGCGGCGCTGGGCGCGTTCGCCGGCTGCCGCAGCAAGGAGCCGGCGGCCGCCGCCCCGGTCGTCAAGCCCGTCAAGACGGCCACGGTGCGCGGCTTCGAGCTGCCGCCGATGGAGTTCCCGGCCTCGATCGACGCCGGACGCAAGCTCATCGTCTCGTTCCGCGTGCCCGGCCGCCTGGTCGAGCTGCCGGTGCGCAAGGGCCAGGCCGTCGCGCAGGGCGACCTGATCGCCCGCCTGGACCCGCGCGACTTCGAGATCGCGGTCGAGGAGGCGCGGGCCAACTGGCAGAAGGCCACGGCCGACTACGAGCGCTACAAGACCCTGTACGAGAAGAACGCCGTGCCGCTAGCGGACCTGGACCAGCGCCGCTCGCAGCGCGACGTGGCCCAGGCCCGCCTGGACGAGGCCCGCCGCAACCTCGGCTACGCGACCGTGACCGCGCCGTTCGCCGGCATCATCGGCAACCGCTACGTCGAGAACTACATGGACGTCAGGGCGCAGCAGGAGATCGTCGACCTCAACGACACGACCACCGTCGAGGTGCGCGTCGACGCGTCCGAGATGGTGATCGCCACCCTGCGCCGCTTCCGGGACGCCCTCGACCTGCACATGAACGCCGACTTCGACGCCGCCCCCGGCCGCGAGTACCCGGTGACGGTCAAGGAGATCGCCACCCGCGCCGACCCGCAGACGCAGACCTTCCAGGTCGTGTTCGCCATGCCGCAGCCCCGCGACATCACCCTGTTGCCGGGCATGACCGGACGGGTGCGCATCACCGCGCAGCCGCGGCCGGGCGCCGAACTGGCCCGCCAGGTCACCGTGCCCGCCATCGCCGTGGAGACCGATCCCGCCGGCGCGGGCGTGGCCTGGGTCGTCGATCCGGCCACGATGACCGTGCACCGCCGCCAGGTCGCCATCGGCGGCATGCAGGGCGACGCCGACGTGCTGGTGCGCGACGGCCTGGCGCCCGGCGACGTCGTGGTGACGGCCGGGCTGGCGCAGCTGAGCGAGGGCATGCAGGTGCGGTTCTGGGACGAGCAGGAGAAGTGATGAACATCGCCGAGGTCGCGATCCGCAAGAAGGTCATCACCTGGACCCTGACCGCGGTCCTGCTCTACCTGGGCTTCCAGTCCTACATGGGGCTGCCCAGGCTCGAGGACCCCGAGTTCGCCATCAAGGACGCCGTGGTGCTGACGCCCTACTCGGGCGCGTCGGCCGCCGAGGTCGAGCTCGAAGTGACCGAGCGCATCGAGAAGGCCGCCCAGGAGCTGGGCCAGCTCAAGCGCGTCGAGTCGTACTCGACCCGCGGGCTCTCGGTGGTGAAGGTCAAGATCAAGGACTCGTACGACAAGAACGCCCTGCCGCAGGTCTGGGACGAGCTGCGGCGCAAGATCGGCGACGTGCAGCGCCAGCTGCCGCCGGGCGCCGGGCCGTCGCTGGTGAACGACGACTTCGGCGACGTGTACGGCGCCTACTTCGCCCTGACCGGCGACGGCTACTCGTACGCCGAGCTGAAGAAGGTCGCCGAGCTGCTCAAGCGCGAGCTGACCGTGGTCAAGGACGTCAAGAAGGTCGTCTTCTTCGGCGAGCAGCAGGAAGCGGTCTACGTCGAGATGTCCCGGTCGCGCATGGCGTCGCTGGGCATCACGCAGCAGGAGATCTTCGACGCCCTGCGCGCCAAGAACCTGGTGGCCGACGGCGGCCGCATGCGGATCGGCAGCGAGTTCGTGGCCATCGTGCCCACCGGGGCGTTCACCACCGAGAAGGACTTCAACGAACTGCTGATCGGCAGCCGCGAGGGGCGGCTGATCTACCTGGGCGACGTGGCCGACGTGCGCCGCGACTACGCCGACCCGCCGTCGAAGCTGCTGCGCTTCGACGGCAAGCCGGCCGTGGGCATCGCCATCTCGACCGTGCTCGGCGGCAACGCCGTGGACATGGGCCAGGCCGTGAACGCCCGCATCGCCGAACTGCAGGAGCTGATCCCCGTCGGCATGACCCTCGAGACCGTGTCGATGCAGTCCGAGACGGTGAGCCAGGCGGTCAACGGGTTCCTGGTCAACCTGGTCGAGGCCGTGCTGATCGTGATCGTCGTGCTGCTGGTCTTCATGGGCCTGCGCAGCGGCCTGATCATCGGCTTCATCCTGGTGCTGACCATCGCGGCGACCTTCGTGGTGATGGGCAAGTACCAGATCACCCTCGAGCGGATCTCGCTGGGGGCGCTGATCATCGCGCTCGGCATGCTGGTGGACAACGCCATCGTGATCGTCGACGGCATGAAGGTGCGCATCGAGGGCGGCCAGGACGGCATCGCCGCCGCCCGCGAGGTCGTGGCCCAGAACGCGGTCCCGCTGCTGGGCGCCACCGCCGTCGCGGTCATGGCCTTCGCCTCGATCGGCGGCATGAAGAACGGCACGGGCGAGTACTGCCGGTCGCTGTACTACGTGATCCTGATCTCGCTGTCGCTCAGCTGGCTGACCGCGCTGACGACCACCCCGCTGATGACCTACCAGCTCATCAAGCCGAAGGCCGGCGCCGCGGCCGGCGGCGGCGATCCGTACGGCGGCCGCTTCTACCGGATGTACCGCGGCTGGCTGACCGGCGCGATCCGCTACCGCTGGATCACCCTGGCCGTGGTCGCCGGCGTGTTCGCCCTGGCCCTGTTCGGCTTCCGCTTCGTGCAGAACATGTTCTTCCCGCCGTCGACGCGGCCGCAGATCATCGTGGAGTGCCAGTTCCGCGAGGGCACGCACATCCGCGAGACCGAGGCCCAGGTGGCGCGCATGGAGCAGTACCTGGGCGGCCTCGAGGGCGTGACCGCGGTCACCAGCGCCGTCGGCGCCGGACACCCCCGCTTCCTGCTGACCTACTCGGTGCCGGTGGACGCCGGTTCGCAGTACGCCGTGCTGCTGGTCTCGGTCGACGCGTTCAAGACCGTCGACCGCATCTTCAGCGCGATCCAGGACGGCCTCGAGGCGCGCTTCCCCGACGCCGTGGTCAACGCCAAGAAGTTCGCGCTCGGGCCCGGCGAGGGCGGCAAGATCCAGCTGCGCATCAACGGTCCCGACCCGGACGTGCTGCGCGAGCTCGCGGACAAGGCCATGCAGGTGCTGCGCGAGGACGGCGGGGCCAAGGCCGTCCGCACCGAGTGGGGCAGCCGCGTCAAGGTCATCGAGCCCGTGCTGCGCGAGGACGTGGCCCGGCGCCACGGCATCGACCGGCCCATGGTCGCCTCGACCATCAAGTCGACCTTCGAGGGCCTGCCCGTCGGCGTCTACCGCGAGGGGATCGAACTCATCCCCATCATCGCCCGGGCGCCGGACGCCGAGCGCGCCTCGATGGCCGACATGACGGCGCTGCAGATCTTCAGCCCCATGGCCCATGCGCAGATTCCCATGGCCCAGGTGGTCAGCGGCTTCGAGACCGTGACCGAGAACCCGCGGCAGTCGCGCTACAACCGGCGGTCGATGATCAAGCTGCACGCCGACGCGCGCACCGGGCTGTCGTCCGAGCTGATGGCCCGGGTGAAGCCGCGCATCGAGCAGGCGCTGGGCGTGGACGTGGACGCCTACACGGGGCGCGTCACGCCGCCGGGCGAGGATCCCTACGCCGGCTATACGGCCAAGACCATCCCCGTGAAGTACGACGACATCATCCCGCTGGCGGGCCGGCCGGGCTACTTCATGGCCTGGGGCGGCGAGGCCGAGGACTCGTCCGACTCGATCGCCAACCTGAGCGCGTCGATCCCGATCTACTTCGGCCTGATGGTGCTGGTGGTGATCTTCCTGTTCAACGCGTTCCGCGAACCCCTGATCATCTGGCTGTCGGTGCCGCTGTCGCTGATCGGCGTCACCGCGGGCCTGCTGATCTTCAACCAGCCGTTCGGGTTCATGGCCCTGCTGGGCCTGATGAGCCTGTCGGGCATGCAGATCAAGAACGCCATCGTGCTGATCGACCAGATCAACCTGGAACAGAAGGCGGGCAAGTCGCCCTTCGAGGCCATCATCGACAGCGGCGTCAGCCGCATGCGGCCGGTGTCGATGGCGGCACTGACGACCATCCTGGGCATGGCGCCGCTGATCCAGGACGCCTTCTTCGTCTCGATGGCCGTGACGATCATGTTCGGCCTGCTGGTGGCCACGGTGCTGACGCTGGTCGTGGTTCCGGTGATGTACGCCGCGTTCTTCCGGGTGCGGATGCCCTAGGCCCGCCGCTCGCGAGGGAGGTGCCCGCATGGCGAGGGAGCAGCGGCCGGCGCCGGCGTTCGAGGGCGTGGTGCTCGCCGCGGGCCGCTCGCGGCGGGCCGGCGCGTTCAAGCCCGCGCTGGCGGTGCGGGGCCGCACCCTGGTGGTGCACGCCGCGGGATCGCTGCTGGCGCACTGCCGCCGCGTCGTCGTGGTGACCGGCCACGAGGCGGCGCAGGTGAACGCGCTGGTGGCGGGCCTGGCGCAGGTGGACACGGCGCCGAACCCGGATCCCGACGGCGACATGTTCAGCTCGGCCCGGGTCGGCCTGGCTGCCGTCGCCGCCGACGCGGCCGGCGTGTTCGTGCTGCCGGTGGATTGTCCCTTCGTCGAACCCGCGGTGCTCGACGCGATGGTCGCGGCCTTCGCCGCCGCGGGCGGCTGCCGCGCGGTCGTCCCCACGCACGGCGGACGCGGCGGCCACCCGGTGCTGCTGCCGCCGGCGGTCCGCGCCCTGGCCGCCGCGGCGACGGCGGGAGCGACCCTGCGGGACCTGGTCGCCGCCTGCGACCCGATCCGGCTGCCGGTCGACTCGGCCGCGGTGCTCACGGACCTGGACACGCCCGCGGACCTGGACCGCCTCTAGCGCGCGCGGCGGAGTCGGCCCTTGCCGAATCGGGCCGCTGCGGGCACAATGTCCCGCAACCCCGGCCACCGCGGCGCCCACGGGCGCCCCACCGCTTCGCCTGCCCGGTCATGCCCTGCGGAAGGAGCCCCCGTGCACGTCTTCGAATCCCTGGTCAGCTCGCTCAACTCGTTCATCTGGGGCTTCGGCATCCAGGTGGGCGACCAGACCATCCCCGGCGTGGTGATCGCCCTGCTGGGCACCGGCGTGTTCCTGACCCTGCGCCTGGGCTTCATCCAGCTGCGGCGCCTGGGCCACGGCTTCGGGGTGACCAGCGGCAAGTACGACGATCCCAACGAGCCGGGCGACGTCCCCCACTTCCAGGCCCTGACCACCGCGCTGTCGGCCACCGTCGGCATCGGCAACATCGCCGGCGTGGCCATCGCCATCCACTGGGGCGGGCCGGGCGCGCTGTTCTGGATGTGGGTGACCGCGAGCCTGGGCATGGCCGTCAAGTACACCGAGGTCACGCTGGCCCAGAAGTACCGCGAGGTCGAGAAGCCCGCGGGCGCGGAGCACGCCCAGCTGCTGGGCACGGTCTCGGGCGGCCCCATGTACTACATCGAGAAGGGCCTGGGCTCGGGCTGGCGCTGGATGGCGCTGTTCTTCGCGGGCATGCTGGGCTTCACGGCGTTCCTGACCGGCAACGCGGTGCAGGCGAACACCGTGGCCGACACCATGCAGACCACCTTCGGCGTGGCGCCCTGGATCACGGGCCTGCTCACCTCGGCGGTCGTCGCCGGCGTGGTGCTGGGCGGCATCAGGCGCATCGGCAAGGTCACCGGCTACCTGGCGCCGGCCATGGCCGGCATCTACGTGCTGGGGGCGCTGTACATCATCCTGACCAACCTCGGCGAGCTGATGCCGTCGCTGGCGCTGATCGTGAAGGAGGCCTTCAACCCCACCGCCGGCGTGGCGGGCACGGGCGTGGGCGCGATCCTCATGACCATGATGTGGGGTGTCAAGCGCGGCCTGTTCTCCAACGAGGCGGGCCAGGGCTCGGCCCCCATCGCCCACGCGGCGGCCAAGACCGACGAGCCGGTGTCCGAGGGCGTGGTCGCGCTGCTCGAGCCGTTCATCGACACCCTGGTCATCTGCACCATGACGGGCCTGGTCATCATCATGACCGGCGTGTGGAACGACGTGCACCCGACGGCGATGACCGTCACCGGCGGCGACAGCGGCTGGGTGACCACCGACGCCGGCGGCCACCGCCACGACGCCGCCGCGCCCGAGCGCTTCGCGATCCGCGCGGGCCGCCCCGCCGACGACGCGTCCGGCGCCGCGCGCTACGCCTGGCACGAGGTGGCGGTCGAGGAGTTCTTCACCGACCCGGAGATGGGCAACCGCTTCAGCGGCGAGATCATCCCGGCCGACGGCGTGGCCGTCGACGCGTCCGGCAACCGCTTCACCGTGCTCTACGGCATGGCCGTGGAGAACGGCGCGCCGCTGACCATGAACGCCTTCAGCCGCGGCCTGCCCGGGCAGTGGGGCAAGTACATCGTGGTCATCAGCGTGCTGCTGTTCGCGGTGTCGACCGCGATCTCGTGGAGCTACTACGGCGACCGCTGCGCCAACTACCTGTGGGGCGCGAAGTCGATCTTCCCCTACAAGCTGGTCTTCGTGGCCATGCACTTCTTCGGGGCGGTGGTGTCGCTGAACGTGGTCTGGGAGCTGGGCGACATCGCGCTGGGCGTGGTCATCCTGCCCAACCTGATCGCGCTGGTGCTGCTGTCGGGCAAGGTGCGCGAGATGACCGACAGCTACTTCACCCGCAAGCCGTGGGTCGAGAACGCGGCCGTGCACAGGAGCCTGAAGAAGCCTTGAGCACGGCCCGCGGCGTCCCGGACCTGTACCTGGGCCCCGCGGGCGGCGAGGCCCTGATCGCGGCCGAGCT
>Ga0116152_10004699_pt1 | contig 10751 bp, 11 predicted proteins | sample AD_UKC119_MetaG_FD_89894 | JGI IMG/M metagenome (GOLD analysis project Ga0116152, IMG submission 89894) | Active sludge microbial communities of municipal wastewater-treating anaerobic digesters from Hong Kong - AD_UKC119_MetaG | ecosystem: Engineered > Bioreactor > Anaerobic > Digestate...
CCCTCTCCGGGGCCGTTCTGGAAATTCCCGATGAAGTCATCAAGATTATTGAGCAGGCTTCCGTCATGGTCTTTGGCCAGAGCCTGATCCAGAGATTGGGCGCCTTCCTTCCGGGCTGTGTTTTTTGCCAGCGCTCCCACCAAAAGGCTCAAGGCCTGGGGGACGGCGCTTTGCGCCTTCCGTTCATCCACTCCCAGCTGGGAGCTGATATTTTTCACCGTGTCACCGCTTAACTCCGACGTTAGCATTTTCAGCAAAGAATCCATAAGACACAAACCTCCTTGAGTTTCCGTCCGATTCTACATCTGTAAAATATGAAGAGAATTTCGGCAGGATAATTTGACTATACGCCTGAAACAAGTTCGGGTCAATAGGGAGGAGTCCTGCCCAGCACTCAATGATAACAGGAATAATAAAGAAAAATTTTGGGGAAAGGGTAGAAATACAAGCAGCCGGAAAAACTTCTTAATTCTATTGAGTGCTGGGCACGACCCCTATAATTCCTCCAGAAAAGCGCGCAATCTCTTGATGTTTTCCCGCCCCTCGGGCTTATCGGGGAGACACAGGTCTGTCTCCAAAAAGAGGATATGCCCCTGGATGTCCATGATGAGCTTGGCCGGGAAGGTGGGGATATGAAGTTTCCAACGTTGGAACTCAGAATCCGGGAAGATGTATGCAAAATCCAAGCCGGTTTCCTGGAGATAGATCTTTTCCAGATCCTTATCCTCATGCCCTTGTGTGATTCCAATGAAAATAATTTTATCTTTGTATTCCTGGTAAAGCTTATTAATGACGATTTTTTCTTCTTCACAATAATGGCATCCGACGTTTTTAAAAAGATAGACAAATAAATAGGGAGGATGGCTCTTCTGTTGCATTAACCCGAAGTTATATCGAGTCACATCCTCTCTTGCACAAGTCTGCCCCCATAGGATACTGATAACCGGAAGAAGACTCCCGATAATAATTTTAAATAGAACTGATGTATACTTCATTTTCTCTGAAAAAATAGACAATATCATTACGGATGCAAAAGACTCTGAATTTCTCATCAATCCTATAAATCTTCTGAAGATTCAAATCAAAATCATACACAGACAAATATGTCGTAACCTTTGGCTCATCCCCTTGATTCAATGAACCCATGTCATAACATAAGACATAGAAGTTGTTTTTGTAAACCTGCATTTTCGTAACGTAAAACCGCTCCGGAGTATTTTCAGCTGCATCATAATCGTTTGAATCCATGTTCAAAAACGATTGTTTTATCTCTTTAATCTTTTCACCTGTAATGAGGTCATATTTTGCAATTTTATTTCGAAACATATAGCCGATAAAGAGGTTGTCATCAATACATACTGAATCAGTATAATTCATCGAAAGCTTTTTCATGGGATTATCATATTGATCTGCAGAGACGAGTCCTTCTTCGAACTTTTTTTCTTTCATATTAAAAATGGAGTAAATCTTATCCGTATTCACAGGGATCAAGCCTAAAATAATCCTATCTGTCTTATAGTAGGTGATGTCGTGGGCCAACCCTTCTTTGGGAATATTAATCGTGTCAATGAATCCGGATCGGTTGAAAATGTTGATTCTGTGGAGGCTCTGATCGATAATATAAATATTATCACCTGAAGTCATATATAAGGCCCTTGACCATAATTCACCCGGTCCTTTCCCCCTCTGAGCAATAACTTCAATATTTTTGAACTCTTTATCACTGACAGCCAGACGTCGTGATAATCCATCGAGAAATATAAAAGAATCACCTAATGTTGTAACATCTGTGATTTCACTCAATTCTTTGATTGATGTGACTTTTTCTGTCTTCAGATCTATAAAGTCAAACTGCTCTTTTTGGCAGGAGAAGAACAACGGCAAAACGATTAATAAAAATGCAGCTTTCAGCTTCATCTCTCTTCAACCTCCTGAAATTTCAAGTCATACTTGTCAACACGGGCAATAATCCGAGTTCCGGGATCAAAAACAAAATAAACTTTTCCGTTGTTACTTGTCATATAGGTAATATCATGTTCTCTATCTTCGGCTATTTGAATCACCATAGTTTTACGTGTCTCCAAATTTATTTTGTAGAGAATCAGCTTTTTATTGATCTCTTCACCCACCGTATAATAGAGTTCATCTCCCTCTATGCAAAAAGCCCTTATATGCTGGATTTCATCCTCAATAGAAAACTCGCTTTCGTTAACTGTATCAACACTGAAAGAGTCGACTTGCTGAAATCTTTCATCAAAAATCTCCACTCTGTTTTGAAAAGGCCAGAGCACATAAAGGCTGTCTCCTGATGGGAAAAAGCGAACTGAATTGACTACTTCCGCAACTTGTTTTCTCTTCCCTGTACACTTGACTAAGGACCCGTCCTGCTGATAAATCAATAGAGCAGGCTCCTCTTCCCCTGAATAGTAATTATCTGTAATAAGATAATCATTCCAAAAGATAAACTCTCGGCATTTTTCCTTTAATTTTATCGTCTCTCTTTTCTTTCCTGAACTTAAAGAGATCCTGTGTATTTTTTTAAGGGGAGCGTTCAAAACATACAGATTATTTCCTGAAATTTCCATATCATAGTATTTTCTTTTTTCTTCTGTTTTAAATAATATTTCCCTATTCACCAGATCGATCACATACCCATAAAAAAGAGTCGGCCCCATCAAAAGACGATCTCCACTTATGAGTACTTTTTTTGATGAACCCCAAAGAGTTAAAGAATACGGGAGGTCAACCTGGTAGTCTTTATCCAACTCTCCCTCTTTTTTCTCCTGAAAGAGGATCTCCATAAAAGGAAATTTACTTTTAAACTTGCTCTGTTTGATTTCAATGATTTTATTCATTTCCTCGTGAGCAACTTCTACAAGCGCATCGTTATTCTCAAATAAATCTTCATCTTTTTGACCAGAATTATCATGCCTCCCTTTACATTGTGTAAGCTGGGCTAAAACAAGAAACAATATCAAGACAATAAACTGAAATTTCACGTCATCCCCTTTCGACAACAACCTTCTTCTTAATTTTTTGATTTAATATAACATTTTTTAAGAATCGTTTCAAGCCTGCACACAAGTTCTTTCCTGTCTCATCACCGGGGATATACAACGTACTGTCTGCAAAGAGAATCGTTCCTTCTGAATCACAGATTACTTTCAGAGGGAATGATGTAAACCCATAATCGGTCCATTTTTCAAAATGATTGTCAAAAAGGATATCATTAATTTTTAACCCAGTTCCTTTTAAAAACCTCTCCTGCATTGCATCATCACCACAATAAGACATAATTCCAACAAAGTGAATATCTGTCTTAAACTCATGATAGAGCATATTAATAAAAAAGACTTCTTCCCTGCAGGAAGGGCAATTTCCATATTTAAAAATATAATAAAATGTTATTCCGGGATGAGAACTTTTTAGCTCAGGAATTGTCTCGCCGACAAAAAATTGATCCAACGAGACCTTGTTTTCATAGATGATTGTCTCATCACGGAAAATAACCACAAGTAAAAGAACGATGTTAATGAATATTGAAACCCAAAGTGTGGTCCGCATTGTCATTTTTCATTCTTTAAGGGCAATTTTTCAATTTTATAAATTCCGCTTTCTTTTTCTTTGCCAAAGAGATATATGTTCAATTCAAAAATCTCCATGGATATAATATCTTTAAATCCGGTTTCAATAATGCTGACTTTCCCCGATTCAATATCAAACTTAGCCACAGAACCAGGAATCAATTGGCTGATGAGATAGATTTGGTTATCATCTATTTTCACAGCGATGTTTTGAGGCTTATCAACTATACAATACTCATGTCCTCCAGGTATTCTCTTTACTTTAATATCTGTTTTTGCAATATAGTTTTCCGGAATCCCGGGCAAACAAAACGATTCCACTACATTATAATTTCTATTAAGAAGATAAAGAATGTTACGGTTCTTGCAGGCCAAAACTAAATATTTATCGTAAGCTGTCATGAGCATTTCATTCAAAAAAATGTCTTTTAATGAAGATTCTTCCTGATTTAAAATTCCTTGAAAAGGAAGTTTGGTTTTACTACCATCTTTCCATTCGAAAAGGTACCCTTCTTGGACATCTTGATAAATGAGGCCACTATGAAAAACAGCAAAGTGATTTCTTATTTTGCTTGTCACCATTTTAACTTGATTTTTGGATTTGTCCCACTGGAATAATCCCGGCCCTGAACCTATTCGGCGTAATGTAAAATAAGGATTTTCTTTAAACTCAATATCAATAGCAGTATTGAAAGACTTAACCCCTCGAAAGGGAGGCGTTTTGAATGTTTTGCTGATAACATCATATTCAATAATTATTTTCCCACCGAAACAATATAAATAAAGACTTTTATCATCTGAAATCAACCGGCAACTTTCCGGATTGATTGCCGAATTACTTTTCTCTGAAATGATCTTGATGATATCCTTACTCTCGGGCTTCTCTGATACAGAGAGAGTCGATTTCTTAAATCCCCGGGTTACTGTTCCGGTATACAGTATCGAATCCCGAACATTATAAAGAACATTCTGATAAGATCTGCGAAAAAATTTCTGTATAAACCCAATACATTTCTTCGACGTTTTATCTATGACATAGGATCCCGGCTTGTTTTTGTTGATACTTGGAATAAAATAGTATTCCGTATTATGTGTTATCGGGCCAAAATATACATTTTCAATGAGGTATTCTTGTTGTTTTTTTATTTTTTCTGCTTCATCAAGTGACCACTCTTTGACAATATCATTTTTCTCATAGTCGTAAATCATAAGCTTATTTTTATATGCATAAGATAAAAAAACCTTGTTGTTTCCTATCTCTTTCATCCATACATAATAGTTTGGTATTTCCCTATTATGTTGCTCCAAATTTATGCTTATCGGTATTCCATGATTATAGAACGACTCTTCATCCCAATCATAGATGTGCAACATGTAACCTGCAAAACCCGGACTTCCGGAATATCCGGTTATTAAAACACGATTATTACTGATAACCGCGATATCTGTTCCTAGCGGGAGTAAAACTTCAGAAAAGTTGGAAATCTTCTTTATTTCTCCATCCGGTTCATATATCGTCAACCGAGATAACCTGGCATCATAGATGACTCCGTAACTGGCGTTATTTCCAATCATTGAGATTTTAACAAACTCCCCTGGGCCCTTACCAGTTCCTCCAATCTTTTTTAAAAAATCTCCTTTTCGATCAAATATTTGGATTTCATTGGCGATATCATCAATGATCCAAATATAATCTTCAAATAACAAAAACTCTTCCCCTTGAACTATCTTACTGAACTGAACATCTTTAGTTTCAGTCCATTCGAAAGATGCATGAGAAGAACACGACACTAAAGACAGTAAGACAAGGGAAATACCGAAAAGAAAAAATAAGCGGGAGTTAACCTCCCGCCTGTTTTTTAACCAAATAATGAACCGATCCATCCGATAGCATCCTTTGCTTGTTCAGCTAAATACTCCCCCACACAAAACCCTTCTCCTATGGCTGAATCAGCCTTTTCAAGGCAATCCATGAGTTGTTCCCGATTTTCTTCACTACCAATAGCTTGGACAGAAGGAACACTCATCGGATAAGCCAGCACCATAACGATAAGCAAACTCATTACCAACTTTTTCATTCGATACCTCCTTTTCTCACTTCCCCTTTTGCGCGCTTAAGGAGTGATTATTCCTATCAATGTTAGTAGACTGAAATCCCCTGTCAATCAGGCAATCCCCTGAATTTTCGGGATTTTTGGGGTCGCGTCTTGTATTTAGTATTATGCTTATTATGGAGACAGTGAAGATTCCAATAATTCAAAATAAAAATCGAGCATCACAAAAACAATGACTGTGGATATTCTTTTCACTGATACCTCTATAATACTAAATGCAAGACGCGACCCCTATTCCCTACAAGCGCATCGTTGTTCTCAAATAAATCTTCACCTTTTTGACCGGAATTATCATGCCTCCCTTTACATTGTGTAAGCTGGACTAAAACAAGAAACAATATCAAGACAATAAACTGAAATTTCACATCATCCCCTTTCGATATTAAATTCCCCCTCCGTTTTTCTACAACGGAGGGGGAAAAGGGTCAACTGAATCGGAAACTTTAATCATCTTTTTAACTTTAGCGGAATAAATCAACTTTTTATATGTTCTGAATAGGATTATTTACAAATACGAGACCTGAAAAATTCTCCTCGATATCTAATAAATGGAATACCAGGGTATCTCCAATCTGACCGATAATCGATAAACCACCCTTGACGTCTCCCAATTGTTCACAAACCAGGTCATACTTATATTGGCCGGTGGTTTTATCAAAAACATGTATATGCGGTTTTTTCTCAATAAACGGTTCTTGCGTCCCGCTGATATGATACCCAGTCGGGAGGTAATAATAGTCTTTTCCTGCATAAAATGACATAGCAGCTATATCTCCAACAATATTTCCACCCATACCCCAGGTTAAGTTCTTTTTCTCATGGCCCTTCTTGGTAACGATCTTTTTTAGCACCAAGTCTGTATTGTAGATCTCAATTTGAATCGGGTAATCCATAAACACATAGACTAATTGATTTTGAAACTCATCCGCTCGTATCCCCCCGGCCCTGACTTCGCCGCCGACTTCAATTTCCCTTATTGATTCATAAGCAATTTCCTTCTCAAGGGACATTGTATTCAAATCAATTTTGATGATTTTCTTTTTTAACATACATGTCATATACAATTTATCATTCATAATAGCAATTGTTGACGGCATATCTCCAATATTTGTCAAATCGTACTCATTTATATAATTTCCTTTCAAATCATAAACATTGACACGCTGCATCGCAATATCCGCTGCGTATATACGTTTGTTATTAACTACAAGAGCAAGCATTTGAACAATTTCGCCGGGCCCTTTGCCTTTATTGATTACTATTGTTTCTTCACGAGACCCATCTATGTGCTCGAATACAATTTCATATGATGTTTGCTTATCAAGGGCATAGTAAACCAAATTGTTATAAATACCCATTATGGATTGTGTATTCATTGATGGTAACCCTGGTATGTTTTTTTTCTTCTGAATCTGAACATCGATCATCCCTTTTTCGGGTTTAAAATCATTCTTAACATGTTCTGTTTCAGAACTATTTTTTACACATCCAACAAAACTTAAACAAACCAAAATCATCATCAAGCTCAGAGATCTCATGCTAATGACTCCTTTCAAAAACGTTTTTCCAGAAGATAAACCTTTAGAAATCTCCTATTAATAAAGAAGCTCAACATCACTATTAAACCAATCAAATATACATAATCCCAAATAATAATGCCGTCATACAAGCCAATCGCGTATCTCAGCAGTTTAACGCATGAATTCAACGGATTGATACTGAAAAATATTGAACTTTTAGCTTGGTAATATAAAGGTGTAATAAATAAAAATAGCCAAGATAATAGTGGCAATACTCCCTGAGCTACGAAATAATTTTTAAAGAAAAAGCCAAGAAACATCCCAATCCCACTCAGTGTTACCATTGTCAGTATAACATTAACAACAAATAGTCCCCAAGCAATAGAAGACGAACTGATAATCGCTATAACGATCAAAGCTACTATTATCTGTGGTAAGACATAAAGACTATATGTGATCAAATATGATAATGCAACCGTTCTCATCTTTATAGGGAAAGCGGCATACATTTCGAGAACTTCCGGCATCATTAAATTACTTACTCTTAAGCCTAGTAAGCTGACATAGGTCCCTATTAATGATGCCACAACAAAACCAGTCAACAGGTATAATGATGCCTGTTGGTCCCCGCCTGTATTGAGTAAGATTATGAGCATATAGGACAATGGCATTATAAATAAGCTGATTAAAATCTGTATCTTAAATACTCGAAACGCCCGAAATTCAAAAAAAATTGCGTGGAGAAGCCTATTCATAAAATTCCTCCATTATTAGCTCGATGGCGTTGTCAAAATCAGGAGCGATTAAAGATAAATACTCGAAGGTATATCTTTGTAAACTTTCTATTAATTTCATAATTTCATTGATATCTTTGGAAAAAATAGTGAATAGACCATCTCTCGAATCGGCAATCATAAAATGACTCAATAATCCTTCAGGTATTTGTTCTTTCACTTTGATCTTTAATGTAACGGGTAGCTGATTTACTTGAGGGATCTCTTGTTTGTTTCCACTGAATACTATTCGGCCGTCTTGTATAAAATATATATAATCACACAATACACTGATTTCTTTTATATCATGACTTGTAAGGAAAACTGTCATTTTACTTTCCTTTAAGAACCGCCACAATTTCTTTTTTGTTACAATATCAAGCATATTGGACGGCTCATCAAGAATTAATATGCTCGGCATTTGACAAATTGCAATAACTAGCATAACTATTTTTAATTGGCCTCCTGAAAGCTGATAACCATACATATTTTCCCATTTGTTAATATGAAATATTGAATAGAGTTGATCCAAAATATTATCAGCCTTTTTATTATCTATTACTCCTTTCAACCTAAGGGTATATTGAATTAATTCTCTAATTGTATGTGATTGGAAAACTAATGGGTTTTGAGGAACATATCCAAAGTAATTATCTTTCAGCTTCACTAAATTTTTTCCTTCAATAAAAATACTTCCCGTTGTTGGTTTGAGCAGGCCAAGAATTTGACGAATTAAAGTTGTTTTCCCCGCTCCATTAGGTCCCACCAATCCAACAATTTGATCTGATTCTATTTGTAAAGAAATCGAGTCATTCGCTTTCTTCCCATTAGGAAAAACTTTTGTGACCTCTTTTAAACTCAACATAATTTCCCCTTTTCTATTTTATCCCCATAATTTGCTTTAACATACATTTTTAAATAATCTTTCAAATGACGGTCATAGAACTCCTTGTTACATTTTGAGTTACCCTCTTTTGCCATCCATCTGCATCCTCCATAGCATATTGGAACATATTTGCAATTAGAAAGACATTGGTATGGTACTTCATTGATTATCTCAAACCATCTATTATGTATTATCTTCATCTCTCCATTATTATCTATTAGTCCTTCAGGCTCTTCATATAAAAACCCAGGACAACTATAAATATTTAAGTTTTCATCAATCGCATATCCATTTATAGCTAAACCCATACACGGTCCATTAACATAATTTCTACTTATACGATACCCTTTGCTGGCAGCATATTCAAATAACTCCTTAATCCTCTCATCTCCTTCTTTACTCAGCAATGTTTCACACTTATTCTTTTTAATATTTTCTTGAGACGAATAAACATGCCCAATATCAACCCCCGTTATAAGATCAAAGAGAGACTCTTGTCTAAAATAATTAAACAATTTTTTTATAGATTCAAAATTTTCTTTATCTGCATTACACCTTATTAGAATATCATTATTATAATGCTCTCGTAATAGTATTAAATTATTTATAATAATATCAAATGTTCCCAAACCAGTGCAATACACGCGCCTCTTATCGTGAATATCCTTTACACCATCAAGTGTAATTTGAATCATATTTATTTTATTAATGATATTCATAAGTTTATCATTATTGATAAGTGTCCCGTTTGTTATCAGAGCCATATTAATAGAAGTATCTTTTGTTCTTAAGCTATGCAAATCCTTTACTGCTTGTACTAAAATATCGATATTTAACGTGGGTTCGCCACCAAACAAAACTATACTGATTTCTCTTATACCATGGGCTGTCATCTTTCTTTTTATATGTGAAAATATTATTCTCCAATTATCCAGACTAAGAAAAGTATTTTTCTTGTTAGAACTATCTTGATAACAATAGCTACATTTTAAATTACATTGAGATGTAAAAGATATGAATATTGATAAAACTTTATGATTATGTTTCCACCTATTGATGTTATAAAGTAACACATCTTCTTCGTTTAGATTTTTGCTTACCAGTATACTATTTTTCTGTAGCGCAGCATTTGTTTTCTCATCAATAATTGATGCTTTAGGGTTATCCCTGATGATATCAAATTCATCTTTGTTGATTAATATCAAAGCCCTTGAAATCATATTAAAGATTATCATTTCATCACTTGACTCAACATACACATTATACTTGGATAATTTCACCATTTCCTCCTTCTAAGAAAGGGGCATAGCAAAGCTATGCCCCTTTACCAGTTCTTTAATGCACCATTTCAGCTGAACCTTTTATCGGATTACAAAATGCACATAGCCCGCAAAAATTCGGTTCTTCATGGTGGCTAAAGACACTTCCTTTTTCAAGGACAACAACGCTGCTTTTCATAGAACTGCTTTTTTTCTTATCTTTTTGACCAAGCATTACCATTCTCTCACCTCCTTTCTTCCTTTTGCGCGCTTAAGGAGTGATTATTCCTTTCAATGTTAGTAGACTGAAATCCCCTGTCAATCAGGCAATCCCCTGAATTTTGGGGAGCGCGACCTTTGTTTTAACCCTTACGGCTTTTTAAATAGCGGGTTTTTAACAAATATTAATCCTGAAAAATTCTCCTCGATATCTAATAAATGAAATATCAGAGTCCCGTCAATCTGACCGATAATCGATAAACCGCCCTTGACGTCTCCCAATTGTTCACAAACCAGATCATACTCATATTGGCCGGTGGTTTTATCAAAAACATGTATATGCGGTTTTTTCTCAATAAACGGTTCTTGCGTCCCGCTGATATGATACCCAGTCGG
>Ga0116152_10004701_pt1 | contig 10742 bp, 10 predicted proteins | sample AD_UKC119_MetaG_FD_89894 | JGI IMG/M metagenome (GOLD analysis project Ga0116152, IMG submission 89894) | Active sludge microbial communities of municipal wastewater-treating anaerobic digesters from Hong Kong - AD_UKC119_MetaG | ecosystem: Engineered > Bioreactor > Anaerobic > Digestate...
AACCAAAATAGATTTCATTGTAGAGGACAAAAATGTGGTTTTTATAGACGATGTGCTTTTCACCGGAAGAAGTATCCGCTCCGCATTAACTGCCATGCAATCCTTTGGAAGGCCTTTGGAGATAGAACTCTTAACATTAATTGATAGGCGCTTCAGCCGCCATTTGCCCATTCAGCCAGATTATCGCGGCAGACAGGTAGATGCAATCAATGGCGAAAAGGTAAAAGTGTGCTGGAAGGAGAATGATGGCGAAGACGCTGTGTACCTTGTGAAAAATTAAAAACGAAATCGAAATTGAAACGAAAAAAATAGACCTTTTTGGAACTTATAACCTTGAACCTGAAACCTGAAACCAAAAGATGGAACTAAGTGTAAACCACTTACTGGGAATAAAATACATTACCGAAGCCGATATCCAACTCATCTTCGAAACGGCAGATCATTTTAAGGAAGTAATCAACAGGCCCATTAAAAAAGTTCCCTCTCTTCGCGACATAACCATTGCCAATCTTTTTTTCGAAAACAGTACCCGAACCAAGCTTTCTTTTGAACTTGCGGAAAAAAGACTTTCTGCGGATGTTATAAATTTCTATTCGTCAAGTTCATCGGTAACTAAGGGCGAAACGCTGATTGATACCGTAAACAATATTCTTTCAATGAAGGTTGATATGGTGGTAATGCGCCACCCCAATCCGGGCGCCGGGGTATTTCTCTCAAAACATGTGGATGCGAGTATCATCAATGCGGGCGATGGCGCACACGAACATCCAACGCAAGCATTACTGGACAGCTATTCCATTCGCGAAAAACTGGGAGATGTTGCTGGTAAAAAAGTGGTTATTGTTGGTGATATACTCCATTCGCGGGTTGCGCTTTCAAATATTTTCGCGCTACAAAAACTTGGAGCCACGGTTAAGGTCTGTGGCCCTAAAACACTTATTCCTAAATATATAGGAAAACTTAATGTAGGTATTGAAACAAACCTGCGAAATGCATTGGAATGGTGTGATGTAGCAAATATGCTTCGCGTTCAAAACGAACGGATGGATATCAGTTATTTTCCAACGACGCGGGAATATACGCAGCAATTCGGACTGAACAAAGCAATTCTTGACTCGTTAAATAAAGAAATTGTAGTAATGCACCCCGGCCCAATAAATCGTGGTGTGGAAATTACGAGCGATGTTGCAGATAGCAAACAATCCATTATTTTGGAACAGGTACAGAACGGCGTTGCCATACGTATGGCAGTAATCTATTTATTGGCTTCAAAAATAAAACATCATGAAGATTGAGAATCACCCAAACTATGTGGTCCTTGAAGATGAAAAGGACGATATTATTGATTTTGCATCGTTTATAGAAAGTCAGGTCCCTTCAAAATACAAAGGGCAAAATGTAGTATTGAACCTTTTGAAGTACGATACGCTGGAATTGCCGCATTTATTGCAATTTCTTAAAACATCAAACCTTCACCGTAAAACCAAACAATCTTTTGTTATCGTGAACGATGCTATTGATGTAGATGAAGTTCCTTATGAAATGATCGTTGTGCCAACACTTCAGGAAGCCGGCGATATTGTGGAGATGGAAGAGATTGAAAGAGACCTCGGGTTTTGAAAAAGTTCAAAGTTCCCACAACCTGCATTAATTTTGAATCTTAAACCTTAAATCTTGAATATTACGATTCTCGGCTGCCATTCAGCAACACCAACAGCCTCAGCCCACCCAACGGCACAGGTTTTGGAAATTAAAGGACAACTGTTTTTGATTGATTGTGGAGAGGGCACCCAAACCCAACTACGGAAATGCAAGATTAAATTTTCTCGGATTAAGCATATTTTTATTTCACACTTGCACGGGGATCATTTTTTTGGATTGCCGGGGCTTATTTCTACTTTTCTTCTTTTGGGAAGGGAAGCTGAACTTCACATTTATGGGCCAAAAGGGATTAAAGAAGCGATTTTACTTCTTCTAAAACTTGGAAAAACCTACACGAATTATCCATTATATTTTCACGAATTGGAAGACACTTTGCCTCAAATGGTTTTTGAGGATGAAAAAGTTTCTGTGGAAACTATTCCGCTAAACCATAGGGTTTATACCAACGGGTTTCTTTTCAAGGAAAAACCAGCCGACAGAAAATTAGACATTGAAAAGGCCCGAAAACTCAATATAGATTTGAGTTATTTCAACAAAATAAAACAAGGTTTCGATGTAAAAAACAAGGAGGGCAAACTTATCTCCAATAAAGAGATTACTTTTGATCCGGCCGCACCCAAAAGTTACGCCTATTGCAGCGATACGGCGTACTATCCACAGATAGTCCCACAGATTGAGGGCGCAACAGTTTTATACCACGAATCCACCTTTTTGGAAGAGCACCACCATCTTTGCGAAAAAACCAAGCACAGCACTGCAAAAGAGGCAGCGGCAATAGCTAAAAAAGCAAAAGTTGGCACCTTGATTTTGGGTCATTATTCGGGTCGCTATGGTACGTTGGAATTTTTCAGAAAAGAAGCACAAGAGGTTTTTGAAAACGTGGAATTGGCCGAGGACGGGAAGACCTTTTCTTTTTGAAATCGAAATTGAAATCGAAAAAGAGCCAACACATCACGCCATAAATTTTAATACATATTTAATAAGCCACTGTTTCAAAGAATTTTTAAAACGCTTAACTTGCGTTAAAACTGAAACGATGGCCGAAAAGCTTCACGATTACCGAAAATCATACGAAAAAGGCGAACTTTCTGAATCCTCGGTAGATGAAAACCCGATGCAGCAGTTCCGTTCCTGGTTTTTTGAGGTGAAGGATAGCGGGGGCGTGGATGAAGTGAATGCAATGACCATTTCCACAATTGGCACCGATGGTTTTCCTAAAGGACGCGTAGTTCTTTTAAAAAAATACGATGAATACGGTTTCTATTTTTACACCAATTACAATAGTGAAAAAGGCAAATCAATTGTCAATAATAAAAATGTTTCACTTTCCTTCTTTTGGCCAAATATGGAACGACAAGTCATCATTAAAGGAGCTGCCGAAAAAACTTCCGAAGCAGATTCAACCAACTATTTTCATTCACGGCCAAAGGGAAGTCAGTTGGGTGCTGCGGTTTCGCATCAAAGTGAAGTTGTGGCTTCACGCGAGGTTTTGGAAAAAAACTTAGATGCGCTTGAAAAAAAATACGCAAATAAAGAAGTGCCAAAACCCGATGATTGGGGTGGTTTTCTTGTAAAACCTGTTTCAATTGAATTCTGGCAAGGCAGACCAAATAGACTTCACGACAGGATTCGATATACTTTGAGGGACGACGACTGGATTATTGAACGTTTGGCGCCCTAGTTTTAAAAATTCCAAAAACTTGAAACAATTTTATGAAAACACTATACTTAGTAAGACACGCCAAGTCATCCTGGAAACACGATGTGGATGATCATAAACGCCCTTTAAAAGGAAGGGGAGAACGTGATGGAAAACTAGTGTCAAAAAAAGTGGGAAAGGATATTGATCCACCCCAACGAATAATCAGCAGTGATGCTGCCCGTGCACTTTCCACAGCAATTTTTTTTAAAGATGCTTTAAAAATAGATGACTCAAACTTTGAAACCAATCATGAGCTTTATGACTTTAGCGGCCAAAATGTGATGCGAATTATAAAATCATTGCCAGATAGTCTCGATAAAGTAATGATCGTGGGCCACAACCACGCTTTTACTTCCGTTGCAAATATGCTTGGAAACCGTTATATTGACAATGTTCCCACTTGTGGTTTTGTGATGTTGCAGTTTGACGAAAAAAAGTGGAGCGATATAACCACGGGTAAAACCGTTAAAACCATTTTCCCACGGGACCTCAAATAATGACCGAAAAAGTTGACACACATACTCATACTCGCAACCAATACAACAACAGGGAGCTAAGCTGGCTACAGTTTAATGCACGTGTTTTGCAGGAAGCGAACGATAAAAAATTGCCCTTATTGGAAAGACTTCGTTTTTTGGGTATTTTTTCAAACAACCTTGATGAATTTTTTAAAGTGCGCTATGCCACTATCAGAAGAATTGTAGAGGCCGGGAAAACAGGGCGTAGCTTTTTGGGAGGTATTTCGGCAAAAGACCTTCTGGAGAAAATAACCCTTATGGTAATAGACCAACAGGCGCACAGTTTGAATATACTCAGCAATATTCAAAAGGAACTTCGGAAAGAGAATATCTTCATCATAGATGAAACCGAAATTACCCCAGACCAAAGTAAGTTTATTTCTGAATATTTTGTTCGCAATGTAAGCCCCGCAATGATGACTATTATGATAGGGGAACTGGATGAGTTCCCAAGTTTGCGGGACAGTGCGGCCTATCTTGCCGTGACGATGATGATGAGCAAGGAAGACGATACTTTTGAGGCAAAGCATAATTATGCGCTTATCGAAATTCCCCGAACCATAGACCGCTTTGTGGTGCTTCCGCCGCAGGGAGAAAAGCAATATGTTATTATCCTTGACGACCTTATCCGCCATTGTCTTCACAACATTTTCAGCATTTTCAAATATGAAACCATTTCGGCACATATGATTAAGATTACACGTGATGCCGAACTGGATATTGACAGTGATTTAAGCCGAAGTTTTATTGAAAAGATTTCAAAGAGCGTTAAAAATAGAAGTGTAGGCGATCCCGTACGTTTTGTATACGATAAGAGTATTGATAAGAAAACACTTCAGTTTTTATTAAACAAGATGGGAATTGACAAAACCGATAGTATTATTCCCGGTGGGCGTTATCACAACCGTCGCGATTATATGAATTTTCCCAGATTGGGAAGACCTGATTTGCAGTACGAGCCCCAGGAACCATTGCCCATTCCCGGGTTGAGCCTACAGGGAAGTCTTTTTGACAGAATAGCTGAAAAGGATTATTTGCTGCACGCTCCCTATCAAACCTTTATGTATGTGGTGAAGTTTTTGCGCGAAGCGGCACTAGACCCAAAGGTTAAATCTATTAAGATAACTATTTACCGTCTTGCAGAAGTATCTCATATTGCTAGTTCATTGATTAATGCGAAGAAGAACGGGAAGGACGTTACGGTACAAATAGAGCTTCAGGCACGCTTTGACGAGGAAGCAAATATAGAATATGCCGAATTGCTTCAGAGTGAGGACATCCGTTTGATATTTGGCGTAAAAGGATTGAAAGTACACTGCAAGGCGTGCCTCGTGGAAAGAGAGGAAAACAATAAGAACGTACGATACGGAATTTTAAGTACCGGTAATTTTAACGAATCTACCGCCCGGCTTTATACAGATTACACCCTTTTTACCGCAGACCAGCGTATTTGCAAGGAAATAAACAAGGTTTTTGAGTTTTTCGAGGTAAACTATCAGGTGCGAAAATATCGTCATCTTATAGTATCGCCCCATTATACCCGCAAGGCAATCTATCATTTAATAGATACAGAAATAAAGAATAAAAAAGCAGGTCTGCCCAGTGGCATAAAATTGAAGCTTAACAGTCTTTCCGATTATAAAATGATTGACAAGCTATATGAAGCAAGCCGGGCAGGGGTGAAGATAAAAATGATAGTGCGCGGTATTTGTTGTCTAATTCCTGGAGTAAAGGGAATGAGCGAAAATATAGAAGCTATCAGTATTGTTGGAAAATTTTTGGAGCACCCGCGATTGTTTATTTTTGAAAATGGAGGCGACACCAAGGTATATATTTCCTCTGCAGATTTTATGGGAAGAAATTTGGATAACAGGGTAGAGATTTCCTGCCCCATTTACGAAGAAGACATAAAGAAAGAAATACTTGAAAATTTTGAAATTGGTTGGAGCGATAATGTAAAGGCCCGTGTAATAAGTATTAAAAATGACAATGCTTATCTTAAAAATAACAAACCGCCTGTACGATCCCAGTTTAAAATGTATGATTATTATTTAGAAAAACTTGAAGTAAACTAGATTTGTTAAATATAGAAAAATACGGCGCGGTAGATATCGGCAGTAATGCCATACGTTTGCTGGTAATGTCAGTAATAGAACAGGAGGGAAGAGATACCATCTTTAAAAAGACATCTTTGGTGCGAGTGCCCATACGCTTGGGTGCCGAAGTTTTTCTGGAGGGTAAGATTTCTGAAAACAGTGCCAACCGCATGATAGATGCTATGACGGCTTTTAAATTACTGATGAAAACCCACAACATTAACCGTTATAGAGCGTGTGCCACTTCGGCGATGCGTGAGGCGAGCAACGGGCGCCAGGTAGCTGAAGCAATTGAAAAAAAGAGCGGACTCTCAATAAATATTATTGATGGCAATGATGAGGCGGCCATTATAGCTTCTACAGATTTAAAGAATTTGATACAGGATGACAAGGTTTTTCTTTATGTGGACGTAGGCGGCGGTAGCACTGAACTTACCGTTTTTGCCAATGGTAAAAATGTGGCTTCACGAAGTTTTAAACTGGGAACTGTCCGTCTTTTGGAAGACAGAGTGGATGAAAGTATTTGGGGAGAGATGGAGGTTTGGATAAAAAACGAACTCAAAGACTATAAACACGTTTCTATGATTGGAAGTGGCGGAAACATCAACTCTATCTTTAAAAAGAGTGGCAAGAAACTCGGGAAACCTTTAAGCTACCTGTATCTTTCTTCTTATTACGAATTGATGAAATCGCTTAGCTATGAAGAGCGCATTACCGAGCTGGATATGAACCCAGACCGTGCCGATGTGGTAATCCCGGCTACTCGCATCTACCTATCTGCGATGAAATGGAGCAAGGCAAAAAATGTGTATGTTCCCAAAATTGGGCTTAGTGACGGTATTGTTCGGAGCCTTTATAACGAAAAGGTTGCTGCTGAGATGGAGGTTAACTCGTGAATTCCTCTAATCTTCAGTAGTTTTATCTGTTGGGTTTTTATCTTCTTTGCGAGGGGAGAGCTTATAGATTAACCAGCCGAAACCGACCACTAAGTGTAGCACAATGACAATGATGACAACAATGGAAAGGGTGCTCATGGTTTTCTAAATTTACGGTGTACGGCTAAAAAGTTTTACCCGTGAATGGATTGGTGTTTTCCCAAATCTTTCATTACTTCAGCTTCAAAGGAAAGCAGATCGTTCCATTTTTGGTCAACTTCCTTTCTATCGCCGTATTGGCGGGCAAAACTGAGAAACATTGTGTAGTGGTTTGCTTCACTAACCATCAATTTTCTATAAAACTCTGCAAGTTCCTTATCTTCCAGTTCTTCGCTGAGCAATCGGAAGCGCTCGCAGCTGCGCGCCTCAATCAAGGCAGCATATAGCAATCTGTGGACAAGTTGTGTGGTGCGGCTTCCGCCTTTTGGGAAGAATTGAACAATCTGTAACACATATTCGTCTTTTCGGTCGCGGCCCAAAACCCAGCCACGTTCCAAGATTTTATCGTGCACCATTTTGAAATGGCTTATTTCTTCCTTCACCAAAGCAATCATTTCTTGGATGAGCTCTGTATATTCGGGAAAACTTACGATGAGAGAAACCGCAGTGGAGGCAGCCTTTTGTTCGCACCATGCGTGGTCGGTAAGAATGTCTTCTATATTTTTCTCAACAATATTTACCCAGCGTGGGTCTGTGGGAAGTTTTAATCCTAACATTTTAAAAACTGTTTAAAGTTAAAAGCCTACAGCTTAAAGCTTCTGGCTTATAGCAATCAAATATCCAAATCAAATTCTCTCCGTAGTTTTTCTATCAGCGGGTTTTTCTCCTTCATTTTTTCAAATTTTTCACGCGCGGTGTATGCATACCGCTTTTCGATGGTCTCGTTTACGGTTATGTCCAAATCTATATCGTAATTCTGAAGTTTTTCGCGCAGAAAGCCGAGAAGCTCATATTTGGCGCGTTCCACTTCGGTTTTGATGGTTTGGTTTGGAAATTCAAGGTGAATGATAGCGCCATCCAGTTTGGGAACACCCATCGTTAAATGTGAAAGCAGGTTGTATTTGCCGTCACTTTCAACGTTTGCAGTATATTCCGTCCAGACTGCTTGCATTTCTTCTTCGGAAAAATCATTTGAAGGAAGATTTTCTGCATCGGGCTGGTTTGCAACCATTTCCTGCTTTATTTCCTGCTTTTTCTGAATGCTTTTTAGCGACAATGCCGAAATTTTTTTGGCGTTGCGTTCTGCCAATATTTGGGGACGTTCTATTACTTTTTCAGCTTGTTGGCCTTTGGTTGTTGTTGGTTGCGCGTCTTTTGCCACGAGTTCTTCCGAAGGTTCGCTCACTTTTCTATTTTCAATCTCGATTTCGGTTTCGATTTTTTTAGAAGGTTGGGGTACAATACTCCCGGCAGAAGTTATCTTTTCCGAAGTAAATTTTTCACTCTTAAAATAGGAGGGAGGTATTACGAAACGTTGGCTGCTAGTGGAGTTTTTTTTTTCGCCCTGAAAAGTCAGGGAAGCAAGCTGCATTAGGCAAAGTTCAACAAGAAGCCGTTGATTTTGGCTGGTTTTATACTTTAAATCGCACGTATTGGCAATGTCAATTCCCTCAATCAAAAACTGTGTATCGGTTTTTTGGGATTGTTCAAAATACATGGCTTTTACCTGTTCGCCAACTTCCAATAAATCTATGGTTTGCTGATTTTTGCAAACCAACAGGTCTCGAAAATGGGAGGCAAGGCCCATAACGAAATGGTGTCCGTCAAACCCTTTTGATAGAATATCGTTATAAGCAACCAAAACCTGTGGAATGTTGTTTTCCAAAAGCAAATCTGTCATTTGAAAATACCAAGTATAATCAAGTACGTTCAGGTTTTCGGTAACAGCTTCACGAGTAAGTTTTTTTCCGGCGAAACTTACAACCCTGTCAAAAATAGAAAGTGCATCGCGTAATGCTCCATCTGCTTTTTGGGCTATGATGTGAAGTGCGTCGTCTTCGGCATCAATGTTTTCTGCTTTTGCGACTTCAGCTAAATGTTCCTTAATATCTCGAACGCCAATTCTTCTGAAATCAAAAATCTGGCAGCGCGAGAGTATAGTAGGTATAATTTTGTGCTTTTCGGTAGTAGCCAAAATGAAAATGGCATGTTTTGGCGGTTCTTCCAATGTTTTCAAAAAAGCGTTGAAAGCCGCTGAAGAGAGCATGTGCACCTCATCAATAATATACACTTTGTATTTTCCAACCTGTGGCGGGATTCTAACTTGGTCTATCAAGTTCCGAATGTCATCTACGGAATTGTTTGAAGCTGCATCCAGTTCGAAAATGTTGAAAGCGAAATCTTCGCCTTCCTTTTCATTTCCGTCAGAATTTATTTTTTTGGCAAGAATTCTTGCACAAGTTGTTTTTCCGACGCCACGAGGGCCCGTGAAAAGCAACGCTTGGGCAAGATGGTTGTTTTCTATGGCGTTTTCCAAAGTATTGGTAATTGCCTGTTGCCCAACAACGTCTTTAAAAACGGCGGGGCGGTACTTTCGGGCTGATACAATGAAGTGTTCCATAGTGCGGAAACAAATATAAAGATGTACAACGGGTTTTAAAAAAATAGCTGTTCGTATTTTCCCTTATTTATTAACATTGGAGTACTTTTGCACAGCAGGCCGCCTTATCGCTGCCGAATTTGAATTCGGGAGAGGAAAGTCCGGACACCACAGGGAAGCATAGCGGCTAACGGCCGTCGTTATTACTGCTTAGGCAGGAATCTCAGGACAAGTGCAACAGAAAGGATGTACAGGTAATGCTGTAGTGAAACCAGGTAAACTCTATGCGGTGAAATGCCACGTAAACCTGTGCTTGAGGGTACCCGCCCGATGCAGGAGGGTAGGCAGATGGAGCGTTTCGGTAACGGAATGCCTAGATAAATGATAAGGATTCGTCTTTTTGATGAATACAGAACCCGGCTTATAGGCCTGCTTTTTTTTCTTCTTCGTCTATTAATGTAGCTACCCATAGTTGGGCTTCCTCCAAGGTCCTGAATACCTCAAATGGCCAATCGTAAAATGTTTTTTCGAAATTGGCACTTTTAAAAGCACTTTCGGTATAACAAACTACAGCAATGCAGACCATTTTAGGGTACTTTGTTTTGTAGAGTTCAGGACTTAAGTTTATGGCATATTGGTTTATGCGATTGTCAATATATCCAAAATTATTTTCGGGATAATATTCTGCAAAAATCTCGTGAAGTATCGCAATATGATCTAATTCAATTAAAACACCTTCTTTCACTGAAGCAACTATACAATGTTCAGAAAGGTCCATGAGAACGAAATCTAAATCAATAGTTTTGTTTGAAAACGACAAGGTATTCTAATTTAGTTAAAAAAACTGAATACGGAACTTCCGTATTTTCGGGCTTCTACAAAATGTGGAAGTGAGGAAAGATCATTTTGTTTTGCGTGTTCAATGATAAGCAATCCTTCGGGGTTCAACAAAGAATTTTCGAAAATTTTTTCTATTAGATTCTTTAAGGTTTCCGAAGTGAAGTCATACGGCGGATCTGCGAAAATAACATCATATTTTCCTGAAGCGTTTTCCAAATACTTTTTAACGTCTGACTTTATTGTTGTGATGGGAAATTCAAATTCTTCAGAAATTTTGTTGATATATTGTACACAGCCAATGTGACCATCTACCGCCGTAATATTTGGCACGCCACGCGAGGCAAACTCAAAGCTGATGTTTCCTGTGCCACTGAAAAGGTCCAGTACAGTGAGTTCATCAAAATAATACCGAACCCGTAAAATGTTGAAAAGCGCTTCTTTTGCAAAATC
>Ga0116152_10004702_pt1 | contig 10739 bp, 6 predicted proteins | sample AD_UKC119_MetaG_FD_89894 | JGI IMG/M metagenome (GOLD analysis project Ga0116152, IMG submission 89894) | Active sludge microbial communities of municipal wastewater-treating anaerobic digesters from Hong Kong - AD_UKC119_MetaG | ecosystem: Engineered > Bioreactor > Anaerobic > Digestate...
CTGGATGCTCGAATACAACGAGGAGCGGGACCACGACAGTCTCGGTGGGATGACACCCATTGAGGCACTTGAGAACGCCAAGTCTTCTACCTTTGAACTGTCCACTTGACGGGGAAGCTTACGAATGAAGAATGGCAGCGCAGCTTGACTCCGATGTCGTGGGGCGAAGCTCCCGACTCATTAAGCCGGTAAATCTCATCTCGGAGGTCCTCCTCGATGACCGCCAATTCGGCAAACCACGACGCTAAACCATGAGTCGTGTAGATCCGTATGAGGTCTTCAAACCCCCTTCTGTGTCCGAACCAACGCCCCATCTGAAGCAGCGTGTCGGCCATCGTGCTGGTTCTCAGAAAATAGCTGACAGTCAAACCTTCCAGGGTTAGCCCCCGTGACAGTCGATTTCCGCCGACTGCCACTATCTGACCGCCTTTCTTCTCAGAGTAATTCAGCTCATCGCCAGCCACACTGTTCAGCTCCAACACCTTTACCGACTTCATCACTGAATCGATGTAAGGAACCAACGCGTCAAAAGCCTCTTCAGACATGTCATCCAGATGATGACGATACTCCTCCTCCCAGTAATTCCTCAGGTACTGCCGATACGCCCCCGTTTCACGATCTTCATACCTCCACAGCCCCTGCAGTTCCTGGAAATACTCTCTGACAAGTTCGACGATCAGGCCCTGAGCTGGCGTCAGGTGGGTTGTATGAATCAGCATCGTGTTCGGGTCGTGTTCCTGACCACGAAACATGCGCACTGCCCCTGCGATAAGAAAGTCTCTGATCGCTGCCTTGAGGCTCGCTGTGACATTTGGCCGGAAAGGCCCCCCTCCCCGCGTTCGAAGCGCAGCCGCCTCTTCCGGCGTAACGAACCGAAGCACGTCCCGTCCCTCACCAGAAAAATCACCGAACAGTTCCCGAGTACCCGTATAGCCCGCCGGCCGCGGTAGCTGGACTACGAAGTCGGAGGGAAACAGGTCCCTGCCCACCTCTCTGTCCCTCACATCGGGGTTGATTAAGACGTTAGCAAATGGCGTCGCCGTATAACCGACGTAGGAAACGCGGGGCAACGCCTTCAGTATCCTGCGGATCAGTTCGTTTGTTTTCGAGGGAGAGGTGTCATCATCATCTTCCTCAAGAAAAGCCTCGTCTTCGTCCTCGCGATCTGCAAGGGGTCGATCACCACCGGTATTTATCGAAGCCTGATCAGCCTCATCGTCAATAAGAAGTATCGGGGTAGAACTCAATGCGACGGGGTCCGCGCTTTCGAACCATGCAGCAAGCTTTTTCAATGTCGGCACCGTCTTCTTGACGACAGCGAGCTTTGGTTGACCGCCCTGTAGAATTTCCGGCCCTATCTGGTCTGAAAAATCTCTTGCACTGTCAGTGATTCTTATCCACTGACGTCCATGCGGAGGCTTCTCTACGCCCGGCGACTCCTCGCCTGTCAGCTCCCGATCCAAACGTACCTGAGTCTGTTTTCGAAGGGAGTTATGTACCCCCGACATCACAAGTATCAGACGATAACCTGCATCCACAGCCCTGGCTGACAGCGCAGTGTAATTTGCTGTCTTACCGGCCTGAACGTAACCGATAACCAATCCCTGCGACCGGAAACCGGGAGATAGAGGATCTGGCATCCGTTCAAGTATTCTGAGCGACCACAAACTGATGGACTCGACGTCACTTTCATCCCAGCCTTTCCCGGCGATCATGTAGTCATGGAGGCGATCCCAATAGAACCAGTCTTCACCCCGGATCCGCGACACCCACTTTATATCCGAGCCGGTTTCATCCACCAGGACCACTGGTTGAACTGCACTTCTTATCTCGGCACGCCATGCCGGATCCACTTCGTAAAAAGCGAAGAAGCTATCCAGATCTTTCTTGGTCCGCAGGTGCATTCGTGCCGCTTTAATGGCATCAGGCAACGTTGGAAATGACACAGATCAGTCCTTTGATTTCGAGATTTCGTCGTAAAGGTTGTTTTGGACTTCCCGAGGATCGTCAACAGACTTGTCGATCACACCAAGAAGCATTGAAAAAAGCCTTTGGCCTTCTGAATTTCCCCGCAACGACTCGTACAGCTTTCTTGCAAATGCAATGTTGGAGTTCAACGCAACAATTTCTGAACCAGCCAAGTCTTTCCGGCTTAGCCATAGGCGACTTCCGTCCATATTCTTAAGTTCAAGAAAATGTGAGCCCGAAATAAGACCAGTGGCGGGCCTTGGCTGGCCTGAGGAATCTACGCTGGAATTCTGAGAAGTCGCGGCTTCCCTCCCTTCACCCGACGACGCCGTGCCTCCACTGCTACGACCGGAAGGACGAGCCGCTCCACGTCTACTGTTGGACGTTTTCGTTGCGTTGTCATAAACGTTTCTTGCCTGCTTTCGCGCCGCCTTCAGTCTAGTTTTGAGCTCGGCACCAAGAGCTGTCGGCAATTTCACTTCCATCTTCGCGACATTGATATCGAACGCCTCATCAAGTGCCGGATCGAATTCAACCGCCACACGAGAAAGCTTCATGTGCTCGTCCAGCTGCCAGATTCCACACCAGTCTCCCGCATGAATCAGCCGGTCGCCGCGATATACATACAAGCCTTGCATCTTGTTCCATTGGTTCCGGTGACCAGCTCGTTGGTGCTGCTCATCGGAAAGGTCTGTCTTTGCCGGGAGCACGTATGGCTTGACACTGACATGGAATTCTTTGCCCTCCTCCGACATGAGCGGGACGCTAAAACCGTCCAAAGAGAGCGTCTTATCATGCGAGGTAAGGAAAGGGTCCCAAGGGGTGAGCTTGTTCTTGTTCAGCAAAATAGTGAGTTTAGGATACCCCCTGGCCTCGCCCTCCAGGAACCTGTGAAAAACCATTTCCAGATGTATTGCCAGCTCTTCTAGCTCGCGTCCAAATGGAGTGGCGTCAGAAGAACCACGTGCACGCCGAACAGCTAAGGGAGAATTCATTTCAGACCAGAGCACTGCCGTCCCGCTTTTCTTATCTCCGAGCTGGTCAAGTAGGTACTCTGCCTCCCAGTTCTCAAGTTCGGGCTGTACTAGATTCCACGTGTTGGTTTGCTGAACCAGATTTCTGTCCCAACGGAAAACCTCAACATCAGACTCGCGGCTTTTCGAACTTACAGTGAGGACCCGCGCCTGACTGAATGATGCTGCTTTCATCCCGACGCCGAACTTGCCCAGTTCGAAACTCTCGTATTCTCTTTCTGAGCCGATGGTCATTGCTTCGAGAAGCGTATTTTTGTCCATCCCTCGGCCATTATCTGCGATTACGAGATGCCGGCCACCAACCCCATCTGGTTCCGGGAAGAAAATCTTTACCTCGGTTGCACCGGCTGCGATGGAATTGTCCACAAGGTCGGCAACTGCGACTTTCAGCGAATGCCCGATATTCGCGAATATCTGCATAGTTCTCGCTGGATTTGGTGGCCTTTCGTGCGAAAGCACGCGATCCACTTCTTCTCGCTCAGATCGCTTCGGCGTCATGGGGGCGGAATCGTCCATGGGAAACAGCTCCATGTCGTGCTCGGCAAGGATTCTGAACGCACGGCCTGCCTCACCTTTATCAAGGGCGATCATTCCGTTTTTCAGAAGCTCCGACGTTTCCGGAATCGATAGTAGCTGCAAACAAGTCTGTGAGTCCGCCGGCAGAACATCGAAAGCGCCTTCTACATTTGTCCTGCCAACGTTTGCAGAAAGGACAAAAAGGTCACCGGGATGAACGAAGCCGTATCGCTTATCGTCGACCTTGTCACCGGTCATCCTCCAGTTCTTTTGCTGTCTTCTGAGAAACTGGGTTCTATCCTTCAGCAGCTCGCCATCTCCTCTGTGACGGAGACTTAAAGTTATTACATCGGCTTTCCTGGATAACGGAAAAACACGATCCACCACGATTGCGTCAAAATTTATGGCCCGCTGCCTACTGGTTTCCTCCCCAGAACGTCGAAACTCCGCAAACCATCCCAACTCAGACTTCTGAAGCTGTCGGAGAATCAGAAATTGCATGCCTTTTCTCGCTTTTCCCGATGCGCATTCTCGCTTCCAGCATCCCATAGGTATCCATCGCGGATATCAGGCAGTAGTGGAAGCCCCAAAGAACAACGGACTTCCCGAGCGATTGAATATGAAACCAATGGAGGTACGGCATTCCCTATCTGCCTGAAGGCAGCGTTCATACCCCCCGAGAAATGAAATCCATCCGGAAAAGACTGGAGCCTTGCCGCCTCTCTAACCGAAATTGTCCTGGCTTGCGCGGACTCATAGTGGATATGGCTGTAGGAGTCTTTCCCCAGATGAGCAAGCAGCGTACGAGATGGCTCGTCAGCCCGGAGCTTCCACCACTTGTTTGGAAACTTGGACTTGTCATACGGCAGTGTCCACTCTTCAGTCAGCCGCCGGACTTCCGGATCGGACATTTTTGTGCTCAACCCCACCCTCGAACGCCGTGCCAGAAGTTTCTTTTTTTCCTGCTCAACGCGCTCCCAGATCTGCGGATACTGCCAACCGGGCTTCATCATTCTGAAGATCTTGAAATCTCTGGGCAGATATCTGATCACATGACCAGTTACGGCTTGGTCTGACGAAAACCCCGGCCATTCACGCATTAGCGCCGCATATCCGCTACTAGCATCTTGGGTATACCGCTGGGTGGTACTGAGATCGCGAACCCCCCTACGCAAGCAACCTGCCTGAAAGTCCCTTAATGCCAATATCCTTGGCAGGTCAGCGAGAGCATCTTTGGCCGACACAGCAGAAACCAGAAAATCATCGGGAGACGGGAATTGGAAGTGATGGAAGTTGTGCTCAATATCTTCCAGCAGCCCCTTCTCATCAAATTTCAAAATGTGTTTTAGCGCAGTCGCCCGGGTACCGTCATAACCACGTGGAAGGTCGAAATAGTGGGTCGGTTTCGGCCAGCGAACAGCTACCCCCAGCTCCTTTCTGTATGCGAGCAGAAACATCCGCTCCCTGGTCTGGGGCACACCATAAAAAACAGAATTGAGTAGAGTGTATCCGGCTGAATAACCCTGCCGGTCTAATTCTTCACAAACCAGTTCTGCAACGTTCTGTCCCCCAAAGTTGAGCATATCGGGGACATTCTCGATGAGGATGACAAGGGGCTTCGTTTCCTGAACTATCCGAAGGTACTGCCAAACGAGATCAGCCCTTTCGTCGTTCAGAAAGGCCTCATCAGCCGACCTCGAATTCAATCGACGGGCTTCCGATCTGAGCTTTGCCCTTCCGATACGGGCGAAAGCTTGGCAGGGCGGCCCGCCAACCAGCACGTCCACGACGTTTTCTGGACTGCTACGCACCTTGAGGTCCGAAAATAGTCCCGAAGGCTCATCATGAACGTCTCGTGAGGACTCATGACCCTCTGAATAGCCATTTCCGAAGAAATTTATTCCGTGCGTCCGAGCCGCATCTTTATCGATTTCAGCAGCGCCAAGGATTTCAAACCCCGCAGATCGGAACCCCAGACTTATCCCACCACATCCAGCGAAAAGGTCGAGTACACGAGGCTCGCCACCATCACGCAATCGTTTCCATTTTCGAACAATCGCCGGTTCAGATTTCTTGCTTCTTGTTCCGTTCATATCACTACTGGGCCGCGCTTTGTGCTCGACCGCGCTTTTTTCTCCTTCAGTTCAGGAAGGTCTCCGTAGAGATCAACCAGGATTCTGTCTTCCATGTCCTCAGCTTGCGGATCTGATCGTACTTCTACGACCCGGTATTCATTCCTGTGGCTGGCCTGTCCCCCATGCAGAACTGACGAAATTTGCGCTACCACCGATTGAGGGTCTGCTTCAATTTCGTGTTCCCAGAATCTCAGCACAATCCAGCCATGCTCAATGAGCACCTGTGTCTGCCTGATATCCCGCTCAACGTTGGATCTGAGCTTGGCTGACCATCGTGCCTCGTCTGTCCTGGGACGTGCGTAATGCTTAGGACATCCATGCCAGAAGCACCCGTCAACGAAAACGAGGGTTTTTCTGCCTATGAAGGAAATATCGGGCCGGCACCCGAGAATCCGTTTGTTCAGTCTGTACCGTAAACCCTCGGCCCAAAGCAGCCTGCGAAGCAGTACTTCCGGTTTGGTGTCCTTCCCCCGGATTCTGGACATGTTTTCGGATCGACTAATGGCCACTGATGAGAGAATCCGACTTGCGGAGTACTGGCGGTGCAATTTTTAATGATAAATGACAATCGCCTGCAGCAGCCAGCAGCGAATCATCCTTGTTAGGACTCTGATTTAATTGAAGTTAATTGCTGGCGCTCACTGGGAATTGGTGGATTGTTGCGACTCATTCTCCCTCGGTGGTCGCCGATGCGATGGTTGCGGATTCCGCGGATGGCGTCGCCGCGTGATGATCGCGCGCCAGCAACAGGTAGACGGCCGGCACCACGAACAGCGTGAACAACGTGCCGATGCCCAGGCCGGTGGTGATCACCAGGCCGATATGAAAGCGGCTGACCGCACCCGGGCCGCTCGCGGTGAGCAGCGGCACCATTGCGACCAGCATCGCGACCGTGGTCATCAGGATGGGACGAAGGCGGATCGTCGAGGCGCGCTCTATCGCCGCACGCCTGTCCAGACCCTCCTCGATCTGCAGCTGGTTGGCGAACTCGACGATCAGGATGCCGTTCTTCGCGATCAGTCCGATCAGCGTGATCAGACCGACCTGGGTGTAGATATTCACCGTGGCGAAACCCAGCGTCAGGAAGGCCAGTGCGCCGGCGATCGACATGGGTACCGACACCAGGATGATCAGCGGGTCACGCCAGCTCTCGAACTGCGCCGCCAGCACCAGGTAGATCACCAGCAGCGACATGAAGAACGTCAGCACCAACGCGCTGCCCTGCTGTGCAAACTGCCGGGTTGCCCCTGTGTAGTCGAAGGTGAAGCCGCGCGGCAGCACGTCGGCAGCGATCTGTTCCATCGCCGCCATCGCCTGCCCCTCGGAGACCCCGGGTGCCATCAGGCCCTCGATCGTTACCGCATTGAGCTGCTGGAACTGGGTGCGCTTGCTCGGCTCGACCGCGTGCTCGATCCGCACCAGCGACGACAGCGGCACCTGGTCGCCGCTGGCGCTGCGCAGGTAGAAGTCACCGAGCATCTCAGGGGTCAGGCGGAACAGGCGTTCTGCCTGCGGGATCACCTTGTAGCTGCGGCCCTCGAGGCTGAAACGGTTGACATCATTGCCGCCGAGCAACGTCGCCAGGTTACGCCCGATGTCGGCCATCGAGATGCCGAGGTCAGCGGCACGGTCGCGGTCGATCACCAGGATCGCCTTGGGCCGTGAGAACTCGATCGACTTGCGCAGGAACAGGAACTGACCGCTGCCCATACCGCGCCCGACCAGCTGGTCGGCGACCGCGTCGATCTGGCGGAAATCGGCGTCGCTCTGCACCACGAACTGGAACGGCAGGCCGCTGCTGCCGGGCAGGCTGGGGCGCGGAAACACTGCCAGCTGGAAGCCGGCGATCTGGCTCAGCAGCCCCTGCACGTCGGGCAACACTTCCATCTGTGAGCGCGCACGCTTCGCCGGTTGTTCCATCTTGAAACCGCCGAACACCACGTTGTCATCGCCACCGAATCCGAGCAGCAGGAAGCTCTCGTGATACTCGGGGACCTTCTCGAACGCACCGATGATCTCCCGTGTATAGGCCTCGTTGTATTCCAGCGATGCGGTCTGTGGCGCGACCGCCTGGAAGAACAGGATGCTCTGATCCTCGGTCGGTGCCAGCTCGGTCTTGCTGGTCACGAACATGAAATAGATGCTGCCCAGGATCGCCGCCGCGAACAGCAGCGTCGCCGGCAGGTAGTCGAGGGCGCCTCGCAGGCGACGCAGGTAGAAGCCGGCCAGGCCATCGAAGAAGTGCTCGACCCCCCGCTCGAAGCGACCCGGGTTGCCGGCCGGACGCAGCACCTTGGACGACAGCATCGGTGACAGCGTCAGCGCGACCACGCCGGAGATCAGCACCGCACCGGCCAGCGAGAACGCGAACTCGGTGAACAGGGTGCCGACGAGGCCGCCCATGAAGCCGATCGGCGCATACACGGCCACCAGCGTGGTGGTCATCGCGATGATCGGCAGGCCGAGCTCACGGGCGCCGTCGATCGCTGCCTGAACGCGCGACTTGCCCATCTCGATGTGGCGGTGCACGTTCTCGACCACGACGATCGCGTCGTCGACCACCAGGCCGATCGCCAGCACCATCGCCAGCAGCGTCAGCAGGTTGACCGAGTAGCCGAGCAGCAGCATCACGAACGCCGCGCCGACCAGTGACAGCGGCACCGCCACCCCGGGCACGATCGCCGCGCGCATCGAGCCGAGCGACAGGAAGATCACCACCAGCACGATCAGCACCGCCTCGACCAGCGTCGTAAACACCTCGTCGATCGAGTCCTGGATGAACGCGCTGGCGTCGTAGGGGATGTGCGCCTCCAGCCCGGACGGCAGCTGGCTGCGGATGTCGACCAGCGCCCTGTGTACTGCCTTGGCAACCGTCAGCGGGTTGGCCCCCGGCGCCTGCGACACACCGACGAAGATCGCCGGCTTGCCCTTGTACCAGGTGGCGGTGTCATAGTCCTCGGCTCCCAGTTCGGCGCGCGCGACATCACGCAGGCGCACCAGGGTGTCGCCGCTGCTGCGCACCACCAGGTTGCGGAAGTCCTCGACGTCGGCCACGTCGGTGGTCGCGCTGAGATCGATCACCGTATAGTCGCTGCGCGCCTGGCCTATACCCGACAGGTAGTTGTTGGCGCGAAGCACGTCGGCAACGTCCTGTGCGGTCACGCCCAGTGCGGCCATGCGCCTCGGATCCAGCCACACGCGCATCGCAAAGGTCTTGTTGCCGATCAGCTCGGCCTTGGCCACCCCGGGCAGCGCCTGCAGCTTTGGCTGCACCACGCGCAACAGGTAGTCGTTGATCTGCGAGGCGCGCATCGCCTCGCTGTAAAAGGCCATGTACATGAGCGCGGTACGGTCACCAGTCTGCGAGGTGATCACCGGGTCCTGCGCATCCTCGGGCAGTACGTTGCGTCGGCTCGCGACCTTGGCCTGGATCTCGGCGACGGCATCGTTGGGCGGATAGTTCAGGCGCATGTGCGCCTCGATCACTGACTGGCCCTGACGGCTGGTCGACGACAGGTAGTCAATGCCCTGCGCCTCGGCGATCGCCTGTTGCAGTGGTGTGGTGATGAAACCCTTGACCAGTTCGCTGCTGGCGCCCGGGTAACTGGTCGTGACCGTGATTACGGTGTCTTTGGTCTCGGGGTACTGGCGGACGTCCAGCGACGTGATCGCCCGCAGACCCACAACCAGGATCAGCAGGCTGACCACGCTGGCCAGTACCGGCCGCTGGATGTAGATGTCGGTGAACTTCATGTGCTGGGACCTGCCCCGGCATCGCGCTCAGCCGGGGCCGGCTGGCTGTCGATGGCCACTGTCTGGCCGTTGCGCAGCTTGTTGTGGCCGGCACTGACCACCTTTTCTCCGGCCTCGAGACCGGACAACACGGATACTCGGCCGTTGCGTGTCGGCCCGGTCTCGATCTGGCGCCGGGTGACGATGCTCTGGCCGTCCCGGTCCTCGATCACGAACACCGAATCGCCGTAGGGTGCGTAGCTGATCGCGGTGTCCGGCACGGTGACGACGTCTTCCTGCTGCGGCAGCAACACACGCACGTCGGCGAACATACCGGGGCGCAGCCGTTGCTCCGGGTTCTGCAGCTCGGCGCGTACACGGAAGCTGCGACTGCCGATATTGACCCCGGGGTCGATCGCACGGATCTTCCCGGCAAAACGTGCCTCCGGGTAGGCCTGGACCTTGATCTCGATGGTTTGATCCACGTTGATTCGCGCAAGTTCGCGTTCCGGCAGTGTGAAATCGGCGAAGATCGGGTCAAGTTTCTCCAAAGGCACTATCGCAGCGCCTGGCGTCAGGAACTCGCCGACATCGATGCGCCTGATACCCAGGCGGCCGTCGAACGGCGCACGTATGCGCTTCTTCTCGACCAGCGCCTGTTGTGCGCTGACCGCTGCATCAGCGGCATCGAGCAGGGCGCGCGCCTCGTCGTAGTCGGACTTCGACACCGACTTGTCCTTGACCAGGGTCGCCAGACGCTCGTACTTCAGGCGTGCCAGGGCGCGTTCGGCCAGCAGGCCCTTGAGCTGTGCCTGATCGGTCCGGTCGTCCAGTTCGACCAGCAGGTCGCCCTGCCCGACCGGTTCGCCGGAGCTGACATGGATCGCGCTGACCTGGCCGCTGACCTCGCTGGTCACCTCGATGCCGGCGACTGCGACCAGGCTGCCCACCACCTGGATGAACGGCTGCCAGGTCTCGTGCTGGACGGAGGCCGCCGCAATGACCGGCGGTGGCAGGCCGGCGGCCTGGGCCGCGGCCATCTGCTGGGCAGTGTGTTGTTTCCAGCCGAAGATCCCGCCGAATATACCGGCCAGGACCAGGGCCACCAGGATCAGGCGCATCACCATGGCGTGTTCCTTCGCGAGTTGCGTATTTGAAGCGCAAACCGAGTTTGGGTTATCGAACGTGCCCGCAATACCATGCGCACGCAGGGTTGTCGGGCCAAAGTAAACTACACGGTGTAGTATATGCTTAACACGGACGTGCGGAAGTATTGATTTTTGGTAGCTGCCGGCACTGCTGCGATGCGCCCGGCTCGGTGGAACAGGCACAGCAAATGAACGAATCCAGCAGA
>Ga0116152_10004703_pt1 | contig 10739 bp, 1 predicted proteins | sample AD_UKC119_MetaG_FD_89894 | JGI IMG/M metagenome (GOLD analysis project Ga0116152, IMG submission 89894) | Active sludge microbial communities of municipal wastewater-treating anaerobic digesters from Hong Kong - AD_UKC119_MetaG | ecosystem: Engineered > Bioreactor > Anaerobic > Digestate...
CCGCCGAGTCCGCGGCATACGACCGCACGGCCGCGTTGCGCATCGAGGAAAACAAGGCCCGCGCCGATGTCGAGCTCAAGCAGGCCGACATTCTCATCAATCAGGCGATCAAGAACGCCGAAATCCTCATCGAGCAGTTGAAGGGCAAGGCCCAAGTGCTCGCCCAGTTGGCCGCGTCGGTGCTGTCCGGCGTGCACTTCGGAGCCAGCTACACCGGCTCGCTCGGATTCAGCTACAGCAAGAGTTTTGGTTACGGCGGCGAAACGCCCGACGCATCGCCCAGCTATTGACGGAGAAACGATATGGCAGTTCAGGACGACTTTGATCCCAATAGTGGGCGGCTCGCTCGATACATTGGCGATGCCTATTCAGGATACAAGCAGCGCCAGAATGCGAAGGCTGACTTTGCTACTGGCTACAAAGCGGCGACACATCCGAACAATCCGTTCTTTCAAAGCCCGAAGACCGAGAAAGCACGGAGCGCGGTCACTGGTGCTATCGACAGCGCCAGGGCGCTGTCCGGAAGCGTGGCGCGGGCGACCGGTGTTCCGGCATTGAACCTGAGTCGTCCTTCCGCGCCGGCAGCCGCGCCGGCAGCGCCGCCAGACATCACCAACATTCCGCCAGCAGAATCGGCGCCTGCCACGACGCAAGGGTCTGCGGTAACGCCGACGGCAACGACAACGGCCGCCGCCACACCGAACGCTGGCGCTGATCGCGTGCTTGGGACATTCAACGGTCGCGAAATCACGCAGAGCATGTCGGATGAACTGCAAGGCAAGCTGCCGATCAGCAATGCGCCACCTGTCGCCGGCCCGAATGGTGGCTTTGCACTGTCGCGTGGCGCTGCGCCGGCTCTCGGTGCTGCGCCGACTGCTGATGCCGGAGCGGCGCCTGTGCTGGCTCGTTCTGGCCGCGCGGCCGGCGCACGCGGCGTCGGGTTCCGTGGAACCGGTGGCGGCCCGGCCTACGGCACGGATGCGAACAGCCAGATCGACTCGGCCCTGTTCCGGATCGGCATTCAGGGTGCCAACACGCCAGGCAAGCGGCGCATGGTCGAAGGCCTGTTGAGCGCCAAGGCCGGCTTGGAGCGTGGCACCGCTGATCGCCAGTTGGCCGCCGAGCAGGGACGGATGGCCGCTGACAACCAGATTGCGCTGGCCAATGCTGGCGCTGCGAACCAGCTCGCACAGGGCCGTTTGCAGCGTCAGACCGCGCTCGAAACCGCCGGGCTCAACTCGGATTCGCGCATTGCCGAGCAGATCCTTTCCACGCAAGGCCGACTGGCCGAGCAGGAGCTGGCAAACAAGGGCGCGCTCGACGTTGCGAATGCCCGCGCTCCGGCTATTGATCCACGCGGCCAGATCGCCGCCCTGAAATCGCTCACGGCCGCCCGTGAACAGCTTGCATTGACCGGTGGCGACGTAGGCGCATTCGACAATAGCCCACAGGGCCAAATGCTGGCGCAGCTACAGAGCGGATTGGCTGGCGTGCAGGCGCCGCAGCCTGCCCCGACGCTTCAAGAGTTCATGGCGTCGCTGAAAGCGAAGGGCTCAAAAATGAGCGATGCAGACCTTACAGCCTACTACAACGAGAACTACGGGAAACAGTAAATGGCGATCAAGCTCGACGTTGATGACCCGTTTGCCGGAGGCGGCCAAAAGCTAGACGTTGAAGATCCATTCAAGGCGCCGTCATTGACTCGCCCAGCGCCTGCTGGCCATGCGCCGAAGCTCGAACGCACATGGGGCGAGGCCTTGGAGGACACTGGCCGCGGCGTCATGTCCGGACTTGCCGGGCTCGGCAAGGGTGCTGGCGACCTGTACGGGCTGGCCACGGGCGACATGGACAACGGCCTTTCCCGTGCCGGGGCGCGTGCGCAGGAATATTGGCGCGAGGGTGAGTCTGCCGCGCTGAAACAACGTCGCGAGCTCCGCAGTGAAGCCATCAACCAGGCTGACGGCGTGCTCGGAAAGGCCGGAACCGCCATTGCGGAGACGGTGACGGATATTCCGCTGCTGTTCGACACCATTGCCGAGAACGCGACCACGATGCTCCCGGGACTTGGCGTCGGTGGCAAGGTTGCGCAGGCGTCGCGCGCGGCGAACGTGGCTCGCGGTGTCGACGTGGCGCTGGCGGCCGAGAAGGCCGGCGCGCTTGGCACCAAGGCCGCCATCGGCACCGGAGCCATCCAGCAGGCGACCGACGTCGCATCCGGCGCCTATCAGGACGCCATGTCGCAGACCGACGAGCAGTGGGCTGCCAATCCGGATTTCCAGAAGCTCGTCGCGGACGGCGCGGATCCAGCCGAAGCCAAGCACCAGCTTGCGCTGGGCTCCGCGCGACTGGCGTTCCCTGGCGCTGCTTCCGTGTCGCTGGCGTCGCAGTTCGTCCCGGGCGGCAAGAAGATCGAAGAAGCCGTGACCGGCGTCGCCAGCAAGGCAGGCCCGAATCTTGGCCGGCTCGTCAACGCCGGCAAGGGCGTGCTCGGCGAAGGCGCGCAGGAAACCATCGAGGAAGGTGGCGGCCAGTTCGTCGCCAACATGGCCCAGCGCTACGGCGGCGCAAACCCGAATCGTGACCTTGGCGACGGCGTCGGCGAGGCGGCAGGCCTTGGCTTCGTCGGTGGCGCTGCGCTGGGTGGTGGTGCTGGCCTATTGCAGCGCCCGGCGCCGCCGGAAGCGCGCAACGACAAGCCGAACCCGGATGCAAAAGCCGGCGACATTGACCGTAATGAACACGACCTGTTCCGGAACACACAGCCGCTTGATCCGGAGTCATCCGGCAGCGCGCCTGGCGGTGGTGTTCCGCCAGGGACGTCGCCGATTGACGCGCAGCGCTGGAAGGGCGATCCGGATCCGAATGCCCCAAGCATCGAGGAGATCCGCAACAAGCCGGAGCGCATCGTTGAGGATGGCGTAGAGAAGGAATACGACCCGTTCGATGACGCCTACTATCCGGTTGGACAGCCGGCGCCAAAGACCGCAAAGGTCTATCCTGACGCCAAGCCCGGCAGCCTGTCGGATGCCGTGAACGCCGTTTCGGAACAGGCTGCACCGCAAGCACCAGCCGCGCCGGCAGCCGGCTCGCTGACTGACGCCGTTGCTGCAACAGCGCCGATCCTGACGCGACCGGTCGCCGAGCCGATTGACCAGCTTCCGACCAAGGTGCGCGACGAGCGCGGCAACGACATCGAGGTTGACCCGGCGACTGGCGAGGTTCTGTCGGTCACGCCACGCACCGATGACCAGATCAAGCAGGCCATCCGCACGCAGTTTGACGCCGGCAACGCGCCGCCAGCCGGGCAGGTCGCCAAGGCGCTCGGCATCGACGAAGACCGCGCCGCCGCTCTGCGCAAGCAGGTCGCCACGGAGCGTCGTCGCGAGGCCGCAGCCGCGAAGGCGCCGCAAGATGACGCCGAGGCGACCACCAAGGCCGAGGAAATCCAGCCGATCAGCAAGGCTATCGAGCGCGGCATCCCGTACCAGATGCGCAAGCGTGCCGAGCGCGAGGCGCTGGAAAACAAGCTGGATTCGCTGGGGTTCCAGCGTCAGGAGGCGGAAGACGGGTCAGTGGCCTACTCGCGCGCCGGGATGACCGTGAACCTGGGCGCCAAGAGTGGCAACACGTACCGGCAGGTGTCGGTCAGTCGCCAGCCGGAAGCCGCCACGCAGACGGCGGAATCTCTCGCACTTCCAGCCCCGAAGGGCCAAGAAACAGCGCCAGAATTGCAGTCGACTCCCCCGGCTCAAACCGAGGCATCGGCGCCGACAGCAGACGTTCGTAAAACCCCGGTGGAATCACAGGGTCAGGTTCAGTCCGAATCGGTCGCGGCAGTGGAGTCTTCATCGCCCGCCAACAATACCACCGTCGATCAGTCGCCGGACGTGCTGCCGGACGACATCACCGCGCCAAGCGGCCCGTGGACGATCCGTGAAGCGGCCGAGAACGCGGCCAAGCGTGCCGGCGAAGGCGCGCAGGTCGTTCCGGTCGATGGTGGGTTCGTGGTGCGGAAGCCGGCTGCAAGCGCGGTTTCCAGCGCCGCCGCCGAGGCCGCCACCAGCCCGACCAACGACCTGACGGAGCCGACTGACGCACAGAAGGAGGCCGGCAACTTCAAGGTCGGCCGCATGAAGATCGCCGGCATGGACGTGTCCATCGAGCATCCGGCTGGCGTAAAGCGGAAGGCCGATCACAGCCAGAATCTCACGCGCGCCTACGGCTACATCCGCCGCACGGAAGGCGCGGACGGCGAGAAGGTCGACGTGTTCCTTGGCGAGAATGCCGCAGACGAGAGCCTGCCGGTGTTCGTCATCGACCAGAACAAGCAGGATGGCACCTTTGACGAGCACAAGATCGTGCTTGGCGAGCCGAACGAGAAGGCCGCGCGCGAAGCGTACCTGGGCAACTACCCGAAGGACTGGAACGGGCTCGGCGCCATTCGCCAGATGACCATGTCCGAGTTCAAGGACTGGGTGCGCGACGGTGACGCGACGAAGAAGCCGGCGGCCACTCAGCCGGGAACCAACGAGGCCTCCGGTAGCAATGCGCCGGACTTCCGAGGCGGTGAAATTATCCGGCTAACCGATGCAGTCAGGCGTGGTGGAAAACTCTACCAGCTATCCCGTGACGGCAAGTTGTTCGCAATGCGTGCCGAGAACGGAACTGCAAAGGCAAAACGATATTCGCAAGATGACTTAGCCAAGCTGTTCGATGACGGGAAGCTGGTGCTCGAAGGTTCGCCAACCAAGCAGACCGCGGCCGAAAGCGCGCCTGCAGAGTCCAGTATCCAGAACGCCGAATCCGCGACTTCAAGACCGTCCGCCGACCCGTTTGCAGCCAACACCCTGTTCACGTCTGACAAGGTGGCCGCGGCGAAGGAACGGATGCGGAAGAAGCTCGGCACGCTCAACAGCGGCATTGATCCTGAGTTGCTTGTCGATGGTATGACCATTGCCGGCGCCTACATCGAGTCTGGTGTCCGTCGTTTCAGTGACTATGCAAAAGCGATGGTCGCCGACTTTGGCGAGAGCGTTCGCCCCTACCTGCTTTCGTTCTACGAGGCCGCGCGCAACTACCCCGGGCTCGACACCAGCGGCATGAGCAGCGTCGATGACGCCAGGCAGGATCACGCCAACGCTTTGACGAAGGATGCTCCGGCATCTCCGGCCATCGGAAAGACCGCCAATGCTCCGGCGAAGCGCGCACCGAAGAAGGGAACCAAGGGGCCGCAGCGCACGTTGCGACAGGATTGGGGCGTTTCCCACATCGACGGCTGGACAGAGCTACCCGGAGGGAAAAACCAGGGCGGCGACTATGGCCTGAAAGGCGGGCTCAAAGATGCGTTCTTGGCTGATGCGAGGGCATATCTGAAAGAGGTGTCGGCGATTCTGCAGCGCGCCGGATTCGAGCCGCACCAGAAGAAAGCCAACGGGGTCAGCGTCAATAAGGCTGGGCCGGCCGTGAGTGGTGAAGTATCGCTGACGATGACTGGCAGCGGCGGGCGCGGTGTCTACGTGCAGATCGGCGCGGGTTCGCTTCGCGGCATGGTGCCGTCCAATGATGCTGGCGTCTCGGTCATGTTCCGTGTGCCTGACTTGAGCAACATATATGGCAGCGGGCAGAACCAGTGGGCGCCGCTTGACCTGACTGCCGGCGAGTTTGCCGAGACATTGCTTGACGAGCACAAGAAGTATGCGAGGAAGCCGCAGCCAGAGGAAGCCGAACCGGCTGACGCAACGATGGCTGCAGAACCGAGCGCCGAGACACCACAATCTGCCGAATCCGCAACTCCGAAGCCTGGCGAGGCCATGCCGACCGCGACGGCAACTACAACCGACCAGGAATCAGGGGTAGACTACGCCCGTGAAGAAGAACAACTCCAATCAAGGCTTGTTCAATGGTTTGGCTCCCTTCGTATCGGAGGAAGCCGACCGCGCACAGTTGAATCGCGGCCCGAAACTGTTGGGCAAGTCGCTCGCAACGAGTCTGGTGCGGCAGAACAAGGCGGTGCCAGCGCCGAAGAAATCCGAGGGCAGTCGCAACGACTGATCGACCGGGCGAAGGCCGAAGGTTTCTACTGGGACGCCGACAGCCCCATCCTCCCCGAGCTTGATAAGGCGTTCACGCTTGGTGGCGCTGAACACCGTGCCTTCATCGTCGGTGAGGGTGAAAACCGCATAGTCATCCGCGCAACCGACAACGGCTTTTTCGGCAATATGTCGGACATTTCCCCGGCGCAGTACCTTGCCCGGCTGGAAGACTACAACCGCACGTTCCCCGCGCTGCAAACCCGCGTCATCGGCGTTTCCGAGTCCGCAGAAATCGAAGGCAATGCCGTCATCTGGACGGTTCAGCCGTTCGTGCGCGGCAAGAAGTTCCGCGATCAGCGCGCCGTGCAGGAAATGATGGCGGCGAACGGATGGGAAGTTGACGGAGAAGACCTGACGCCGCGCTACCGGAACACGGAAACCGGTGTTGTCATCGACGACGCTCACGAAGACAACGTGTTCTACGACGATGCCGGCAACGTCTGGCCGTTCGACGTGCGCGTTGAGGCGCTGCCAGGGGAGGCGAAGGCTGCAGCAGGCTCGATTGATACCAAGGAAACCAAGGCGCAGAATGAGGCTGCCGCCACGACAGAGGACAACGGCGATGCAGTACCAAGCGTGGATGCAGCAGGCGCGGGAACACTGGAAGGAGCACCTTCCGACAATGTACCGCAACCTGCAGAGCAGCAACCGACTGAGGAAGGCGCTGGAAACGGCGGCGCAGTCGACGGCAAGCGAAATGGAACAACTCGTCGGCGAGGGGTTCGACCGCAATCAGGCGTGGGAAATGGTGCGGGAGAAGTACCTGTTCCTGCCAAGCGAGGAAAGCGCAAGCAGGGAGAAAGTCGGCAGTCAGGGCTATTCGCTGATGCTGGCGCTTCAACAGATGCGCGAGACGCTGGCCAGCCAGGATTAGAAACCCCGACCCCGCCGCAAGTTACGGCGGCGGAAGACTTCACCATCACCGACGATGTCGGGCTTGGCGAAGGCGGCCAGAAGACCAAGTACCAGCGCAACGTCGCCGCCATTCGGCTGCTGAACGAGATTCAGGAGCAGGGCCGCAACGCGACACCGGAAGAACAGCGCACGCTTGCGCTCTATGTCGGCTGGGGCGGACTGGCCCAGGCCTTCGACGAGTCGAACGACAAGTGGAGCAAGGAGCACGCCGAGCTCAAGGCGTTGCTGACGCCAGAGGAATACGAGGCGGCTCGCCAGTCGACCCAGTACGCTCACTACACCAGCCGCGAGATTATCGGCGGTATCTACGACGGACTGCGCCGCATGGGCTTCACGGGCGGCAGGGTGCTCGAAGCCGGCGGCGGCGTCGGCAACTTCATCGGCCTGATGCCGTCCGACATGCGGACGTCCGGGCGGTTCACGCTGGTTGAGCGCGAGCGCATCGCGGCCGGGATCGCAAAGCTGCTGTACCCGAAGCAGAACGTCCAGATGGCGGACTTCCGAGAGTTCGGTCGCGGCGAGGACGGCGTCTATGATGCGGTGATCGGCAACCCGCCGTTCGGTCGGGTGAACCTTACTGACCTTTCCGGCCGCAAGCACCTGAGCGGGCTTCGCCTGCACAACTACTTCATCGCCAAATCCATCGACATGCTGCGCGAGGGCGGCATTCTGGTGAATGTCGTGTCCAACGGTTTCATGGACGCGGCCGACACCAAGGCCCGGGAATACATCGCGTCTCGCGCCAAGCTGATCGGCGCCATTCGCCTGCCCAACGATGCGTTCAAGGGCAACGCGCACACCGAGGTCACGACCGACATCGTCATCTTCCAGAAGCTGCCCGAGTCGGAATGGGGCGGCAAGGAAGCGAACAAGGCGGCGCGCGAGTGGCTGTCGACTGGAACGGTGCCGGATCCGAACGGTGGCGAGAACATCCCGATCAACCGCTACTTCGTCACCAACCCGACGATGATGCTGGGCGAATACGGCCGATTCGGCAGCATGTACGGGCCGGATCAGCCGGCGCTGCGCGCGCGCCCTGGCCAGGACACCAGCACGCTGATCCGCGAGGCCGTGGCCAACTTGCCGGAGGCGGTCTACGAAAGCTCGACCGTCCAGCGCACGACCAATATGGTCGATGCGCAGGCGCAGAAGATGGCGGACATGGGCGTGTCCGAGGGTGGCCACTTCGTCCGAGACGGCAAGCTGATGCAGCGCCTTCCCGACCGTTCTGGCGAGCAGTTTGCCCGCGAACTGACGCCGGAAACCCGGTGGACGGCGAAGACGGCACTGGGGAAGAATGGCTTTGAGCGGTTGCAGGCGCTCACGGAAATGCGTGGCACCCTGCGCGCCCTGCTGGCAGCCGAGCTCCGCGACGACCCGAAGATGGAGGCGCTGCGCGAAAAGCTGAACAAGCAGTACGACGCATTCGCCAAGGGCGGTCTTATCAACGATGCGGCGACGTCCCGTGTGTTTGCCGACGACCCGGATTACCCGCTGCTGGCATCGCTCGAACTGGATTACGTGCGCGGCATGGGCTCGGCGGCGGCGAAGTCTGCCGGCACCAAGCCGTTCAAGAGCAAAGCCAAGAAGGCGGCCATCTTCACCCGCCGCGTGATCCCGGTGCGTACCGAGGTCACGAAGGCCGATTCTCCGCAGGACGCGCTGAATATCAGCCTTGCCGAGCGCGGCCGCATCGACGCCGGCTACATCGGCAAGCTGCTGGGCCGCGATCCCGAGAGCGTGCTGGTTGAACTAGCCAGCGGCGAAAGCCCGCTGCTGTTCAAGGATCCGGAGCGCGATGAATACGTGCTGCGCGACGCATACCTGTCTGGAAACGTCCGGTTGAAGCTGAATCAGGCGCGCGCCGCCGGCATGATCCGGAACGCGCAGGCCTTGGAGAAGGTCATTCCCGAGGACGTCGGCGCCGCCGATATTGCCGTCCGCCCAGGCTCGCCGTGGGTTCCTCCGGTCGTCTACGAGGACTTTGCCAAGGCAATACTTGGCGAAGGCACATCGGCGTCCCTGCAGTACGTGGCGCTGGATTCGAGTTTCACCGGCCACGTCACCGCCGGATCGAGCATTGCCGACACCAACACTTACGGCACGCGCGACTACCCGGCGTCCAAGCTGCTGATGGCGATGCTCAACAATCGCGAAATCAAGGTATGGTGGACGGATTCGGACGGCAAGCGCTTCGTCATGCAGGAAGCGACCGAGGCCGCGCGCGATAAGGCCAAGGAAATCCGCGACAAGTTCGCCGACTGGGTGTTTGCGGACGCGGATCGCTCGGAGTTGCTGGTGCGTTCCTACAACGACGCCAACAACAACTACGTCACCCGCGTCTATGACGGTAGCTGGCTGACGCTGCCCGGCAAGGTTCCGGACGAAATCATCCGGATGCGCCGGCACCAGAACAACTTTATCGCCCGCGTGATTCAGGATCGCACCGCGCTGGCCGATCATGTGGTTGGCGCCGGCAAGACGTTCAGCGCGATTGCCGCGGCGATGGAGTTGAAGCGCACTGGGCTGGCCAACAAGCCGATGATCGTGGTGCCGAACCATCTGGTGAAGCAGTGGGCATCCGACTTCTACCGGCTGTATCCCGGCGCCAACATCCTGACCGCGACCAAAAAGGACTTCCAGAAGGGCAACCGCCGCCGATTCCTGGCCAAGATCGCGCAGAACGACTGGGACACGGTCATCATTGCCCACTCGTCGTATGGCTTCATCAAGCCGGCGCCGGAGTTCGAGCAGTCTTTCATCGAATCCGAAATGGCCGACATCACCAGCGCCATCATGGAATTGAAGATGGCGGACGGGCAGGAGGACAAGCGCAAGGTCAAGCAGCTTGAGGCACAGAAGGAGCGACTGGAAAACCGGCTCAAGTCACTCCGCGACAAGCCGATGGATGACCTGCTGGACTTTGAGCAGTTGGGCGTCGACCAGTTGTTCATCGACGAGGCGCACCTGTTCAAGAACCTGATGTTTACGACGAAGATGCAGAACGTCCGTGGGCTCGGTGACAGCAAGGGCAGCCAGCGCGCCTACGACATGCTTATCAAGACCCGGCAGGTCTTCGAGCAGAACGGGCGCGGCCAGGGTGTCGTGTTCCTGACCGGTACGCCGGTCAGCAACTCGCTCGCCGAAATGTTCCACATGATGCGCTACCTGATGCCGGATCAGATGGACGCGGCCGGGTTCCGTTCGTTCGATGCCTGGGCGAACACGTTTGCCGAAATCGAAGAAACGTTGAAGCCGACCACGGCCGGCGGGTACAAGACCGTCACCGCATTCGAGCGATTCTTCAACACGTTCGAGCTCTTGCAAATGTTCGACCAGGTCAGCGACACGGTGACGCTGGACGACATCAAGGCGGCATTCAGCGAGGAAAACAACGGGCGCGAGTTCCCCATTCCGAAAGTGAAGACTGGGCGCCGGCAGCCGGTGGCAATGGAAATGAGCCAGAGCCAGACCGACTACATGGAGCAGATCGGCGAGCGCGCGCAGCGTCTTGAGCAACGCAAGGGGCCGCCGAAGAAGGGCGAGGACAACCACCTTACGCTGATGTCCGATGCCCGCAAGGCCGCGATGGACATCCGCCTCGTCAATCCGGACATCGTCGAGCGCGAGAAAGGCGCCCGCATCGACCGGTCGGCAGACGAAATCGTCGCGCGCTACAAGCAGTGGGCAAAGCACAAGGGTACGCAGTTGGTGTTTTCCGACCTTGGTACG
>Ga0116152_10004704_pt1 | contig 10734 bp, 6 predicted proteins | sample AD_UKC119_MetaG_FD_89894 | JGI IMG/M metagenome (GOLD analysis project Ga0116152, IMG submission 89894) | Active sludge microbial communities of municipal wastewater-treating anaerobic digesters from Hong Kong - AD_UKC119_MetaG | ecosystem: Engineered > Bioreactor > Anaerobic > Digestate...
CCCGTCGATGAGCACTAGCAGCTTGTTCGCGAATCGACCGTTGAGCCCGCGTGCGCTGACGGCCCAGACACTGGAGCTGATACTGGCTACCTGCAGACCAGGTACCGTCCGTAACAGATCCGGCAAAGTGCGTGCGGTGGAGTGACGGATGTCATCCGCCGTCAGCACGAAGACGGCGGCCGCGGCGCGTGACACTGTCTGCGGCTTTTTGGATGCCGTTGTGATCTCCAGATTCATGACTTCCCGGAGGTCAAGGTCAAAGAAGTCATCGTCGGCCGCCGATGCCTGGCCAGACCAGGCAAGCAGGGCACCGACCGCGCCGATGACGGCGGCGAACTTCAGAGACTTCGTGGTGAGGCACATGATGGCTCCAATATTTTCGAGCAGAGGGACGGCAGGTCTGTTTCGGCCAGACCAAGGCCCTTCTGAAATCGACACGACGTAATTCCGCCGCGCAGCTCCCGGAATGAGACACCCTGCACAAAAGAGCGGTGAGTGCCGCTTCAGAGACCGCGCTCACGCGCCCCTCCGACTGCCTACGACTAAGGCGTTGGCGGCCCGGGCAGCCTGAACCGACTCGCACTCAGCTGTGCCGACGGCAGTCGTCAAACTGGTCGCACCGCCGCTCGCCGAGCAGGCTGTCGATCTGGCGCTGAGCTGACAGATGGTATCGGGGCGGAAAATGGTGAAGTTCATATCCACAAATACCGCTACAGCGCATTCGTGGGCTCGAATCTCGACATGCTGCTCCGCTCGCAACGGATCGAGACCGTCGTAGTCTAGCGATGCGCGGCTGGGGGTCGTAGCGCTCGAAAATCTGGGTCGGCACTTTACGATCGTCTGCAATGCCGCCGATGTACAGACTCGCGTCGTGCACCACGAGCGGCAGTGCAGACCCGGCCATTGAGAGCCCAGGATCTCTCCCGTCAGCTACCTGTCTCGGTTGCGCTGTTCGCAGCTTCGACATACTCGAACGGCACGCGCTTGACGTTGCACAACAACTCGTAGGTTAGTTGACCCGCGTGCGCCGCGACCTCAGCCACGCCGACATTCGCGCCCCACAATTCGACTCGGCTACCCACACCCGCCTGCGGCAGTTCGCTCAGATCGACCGCCAGCATGTCCATCGACACACGACCGACGACGCGCGTACGACGTTCGTCGACGGCCACCGGCGTCCCGGTCGGAGCGCGCGCCGGATAGCCGTCGCCATATCCGATCGCCACGAGACCGACCCGCGTCGCCTGCTCCGCAGTGAACCTGCCGCCGTAGCCCATTGCCTCGCCCGGTGCGAGCAGACGTTCCGCAAAGACCTCGCTGCTGAGCGTCATGACGGCGGGCCAGTCGAGCCGCGATTCACCGGTTGGATCGACGCCATACAGCACGATCCCCGGGCGCGCCCAGTCGCGTCTCGCACTGGGCCAGGCAAGTATTGCGGCCGAGTTGGCCAGACTGCGCGGCCCCGGCAAGCCCGCGGTTGCAGCGTCGAACTCCTCGATCTGCAGCCGTGTCGCCTCGAAAAGTGGTTCGTCGGCCCGCGCCAGATGGCTCATCAACGTAATCGATGCGACCCGGTCGGTCGCCAGCAAACGTGCGTGGAAGTCTCTGACCTGCCCGAGCGACACACCGGCACGCCGCATTCCACTGTCGATCTTCAACCAAACATTGAGCCGCGTGCAGTCAGTCGGCGCTCGCTCGATCATCCGCAATTGCTCTTCTTGATGGACGACGAGCCACAGTCCAAGCTGATGCGCACGCTTGAGCTCGGTCGCGTTGAACGCTCCTTCCAGCACCAGAATCGGCTTGCGAATACCCGCTACGCACAGCTCTTGTGCCTCCGCGACGAAGGCGACGCCGAACGCGTCGCTGACGGACTCGAGAGCGCGGGCGCATTCGACTGCACCGTGACCGTACGCGTTCGCTTTCAACACAGCCACAGCTCGTCCGCCATGCAGGCGCCGGGCCGCCAGATAGTTGTGTCGCAGGGCGTCGAGATCGATGCGAGCGCGAGACGGTCGACTCATGCCGGCGCCTGCAACGAAGGCGCGGTCAAACCGCGCCCACTGCGCGCTGACGGGTAGCGACTGAGTGCGAGTCCATCTACATCGATGGCGGGACGGCGACCGGTGATCAGATCAGCTAACAACTTTCCCGACCCGCAGCCCATCGTCCAGCCGAGTGTCCCGTGACCCGTGTTGAGGAACAGGTTGTCGTAGTGCGTCGCGCCGATGATCGGCGTGCCGTCCGGCGTCATAGGTCGCAGCCCGGTCCAGAACTCCGCCGCCGCCAGATCGTTGCCCGGGAACAGCTCATCGGTCACCTTCTCGAGTGTCGCGCGACGTCGTGCGCCGAGCCGCAGATCGAAACCCGCGAGTTCGGCCATGCCGCCGACTCGGATGCGCCGCTCAAAGCGCGTCAGCGCGACCTTGTAGGTCTCGTCGAGCACGGTCGACACTGGCGCGCGTGACTCGTCGTGCATCGGAATGGTCAGTGAGTAGCCCTTGACGGGATATACTGGAATTCGCAGACCGAGCGGTTGCAACAGGGCACGCGTATAACTACCGCAGGCGAGCACATAGCAGTCCGCGCGCAGCAGTTCACCTTCTGGCGTATCGAGCTCGACCGCGTCGATTTTCCCCGCGTCCTGGCGCAGACGGCGCACCGCAACGCCGTGGCGGAACACCACACCGAGGGCGCGAGCGCGTTCGGCCAACCGCGTGGTGAAAAGGTAGCAGTCCCCGGTTTCGTCGTTCGGCAGCCGCAGGCCACCCATCAGCACGATGCGGGCCTGTGCCAGACCGGGCTCGACGCGCACAAGGCCGGCTCTATCCAGCAGCTCGAACGGCACGCCGCACTCGCGCAGCACCTCGACATCGCGCGCGACGCTGTCGAGCTGTGCCTGAGACCGGAAGAGCTGCAGCGTACCCGCCGTGCGCTCCTCGTATGTGATGCTGATATCGGCGCGCAACTGCTGCAGACAGTGCCGGCTGTACTCGGCGACCCGCATCATCCGCTCCTTGTTGACCGCGTAGCGCCGCGCCGTGCAGTTCCGCAGCATCGATGCCAGCCATTGCAGCTGAAACAGGCTGCCGTCAGGACGCACCGCGAGCGGCGCATGGCGCAGGAATAGCCATTTCAGCGCTTTAATCGGAATGTCCGGCGCCGCCCACGGGGTCGAGTAGCCGGGCGACACTTGTCCGGCGTTGGCGAAGCTGGCTTCAAGCGCTACACCGGGCTGCCGTTCGACAACCAGCACCTCGGCACCCGCACTGGCCAAGTAATACGCCGTGGTGACACCGATCACGCCACCGCCCAGAACGATGACTTTCATGTAAACCCAACGAACCGCCAATGATCCATGCAAACTAATCGACCTGACCCAACAGAAATTGCTGAACTGGCAGGGCAAAACAAGAATAATTGCTGCAACCGCCTCGCCACTACTGGGACCGCCGAAGAAATGCCTGAGCTCGACCGCACCGACCGCAAGATCCTCGACATTCTGCAGCGCGAGGGCCGCATCTCGATGACCGAACTCGGGGAACGGATCGGTCTGTCCACGTCGCCGTGTGCCGAACGCGTCAAGCGCCTGGAGCGCAACGGCGTCATTACGGGCTACCATGCCCGTGTGAATCCGCAGGCACTCGGCAAGGCGATCCTGGTGTTTGTCGAGATCACGCTGTCGCAGAAATCCGGTGACGTATTCAAACGCGCGCGCCAAGAGTTGCTCGCCATACCCGAGGTGATGGAGTGCCATCTCATCGCCGGCGGATTCGACTACCTGGTGAAAGCGCGGCTGCATGCGATGTCTGAGTATCGCGGTCTCCTCGCGAGCATCCTCGCCAAGCTGGCGGTTCCAGCCGAATCGCACAGCTACGTCGTCATGGAAGAAATAAAGGAAACGAGCTTCGTTCCTATCGACACCGCCAAGTAAACCCGCGTCGCTCTGCACTGCGCGATCGGAACGTCGGCGGCGCACGCTGCAGGTGCTGCGCTGTAACCGCAAGCCTCATCGAGGCTCCTTCGCTCGGCATCGTCGGACCGCTGCCGACCTCGTCAAGGAAACGCCTGGGCGCCGCTCCGCTTGGCATCTCGAACCCACTTGCACACGACGTCTTCGTGCAGGTCTAAATCCCTAGCCGCCTGAGCAGCTGTCATGCCACCCTAGCGCACCAGGCTCACCGCCTCGTGCTTGAACTCCACCGTGAAAGTTCGCCTTCCCATCACACACCTCCATGGTGAATGGGGGGCTCAGTGCGCCGCTGAGCCGACTATGTGGTCGGCTCCACAAAGGCTTGGCCAGTCTCCTAACAGACTGATCTGAGCCGGCGCGAACCCAAGTAACGTGCCAAGACTGCGCAGTGCCCCGAGCCGACAGCGCCGCTCGCGGGACCCTAAGCCAGACCTACCGAGTCGGACGCGGCAACAACCGCGGCACTCAGGCCGCGGGCTTCTTCGCTGCCTCGATCACCTCGTCCGCGACATTCCGTGGCACCGGGTCATAGTGCGAGAACTCCATCGTATAGGACGCACGGCCGCTGGTCATCGCGCGCAATTGGCCAATGTAGCCAAACATTTCTGACAGCGGCACGTGCGCCACGACGGCAGTGTTAGTACCGCGCTCGAGCTGATCGAGGATCGAACCGCGACGCCGATTCATGTCACCGATGACGTCGCCCAGGTAGTCGCCTGGCGTCACTGCTTCCACTTTCATCACGGGCTCCAACAGGATCGGGTTGCCCTTCTTCATTGCTTCGCGGAACGCAGCCTTGGCTGCGATTTCGAAGGTGAGCGCATTGGAATCGACGTCGTGGTGGCTGCCGTCGAACAGCACCGCACGGAAGTCCACCGTCGGGTAGCGCGCCAATACGCCCTCTTCTTTCTGCATCTTGAGGCCCTTCTCGACCGCCGGCACGAACTCGCGCGGCACCGAGCCGCCCTTGGTGTCGTCGACGAACTCGAACCCCATGCCGCGCGCCAGCGGCTCGAACTTGATCCACACTTCGGCGAACTGACCGGAGCCGCCGGTCTGCTTCTTGTGTGTGTAATGCTCTTCAACCGGTTTCGTGATCGTCTCGCGATAGGCCACCTGCGGCTCGCCCATCGTTCCTTCTACGCTAAACTCGGTGCGCATCCGATCGAGTGTCACCTCGAGGTGCAACTCGCCCATACCACGCAGAATCGTCTGGCCCGTCTCGCGATCCGTCTCGAGATGCAAGGAAGGATCGGCGCGCACCATCTTGCCCAACGCCGCGTTGAACTTCTCCTGATCGGCCTTGGCCTTGGCCGCCACCGACACGCTGATTACGGGATCGGGAAAGCGCATACGCTCGAGCACCACCGGATGCGCAGAATCGCACAGCGTGTCGCCGGTGTCGGTTTCCGCCAATGAGACCAGCGCCACGATATCACCCGCGCGCGCCTCTTCGATCGGATTCGAGTCCTTGGCGAACATTTCGACCATGCGGCCGATCTTCTCGCGCTTGCCGCGCGTGGTGTTCTGCACCGCCATACCTTTCGTTAGCACGCCGGAATACACGCGGATGAAGGTGAGCGCGCCATAGATGTCGTTGATCACTTTGAAGGCCAGCGCAGAGAACGGCTCGTCATCCGAGCACTTGCGCTCGCCGATCGGGTGACCATCGGCGTCCACGGTCTTGATCGATTCGACGTCGGTGGGCGCCGGCATGTAATCGACCACCGCATCGAGCACTTGCTGCACACCCTTGTTCTTGTACGAGGAGCCGCACAGCACCAGCGTGAAGGCCGATGACAGCACGCCTTTGCGCAGACATTTCTTGATGGTCTCGACGGACGGCATCGTGCCATCGATCAGATGCGCTTCCATTGCCGCATCGTCCATCTCGAGCGCGGTATCGACCAGTTCCGTGCGGTATTTCTCGAGGTTCGCGAGGATGGCGCGATCGCTCGGCACCGTGACGCCCAGTTTGTCGGCGATGTCGGGCGTGATGTCCAGCACCTGCCAGACAGAGTCCTTGTCGTCCGAGTCCCAGACCAGCGCCTTCATTTCGACCAGGTCGATCATGCCCTTGAAGTTGTCCTCCGAGCCGATCGGTATCTGAATCGGCAAGGGCCGCGCGCCGAGGCGCGTCTTAATCATGTCGACGCAGCGCGTGAACGAAGCGCCACTGCGATCCATCTTGTTGACGTAACAGATGCGCGGCACGTTGTAGTTGTCTGCCAGCCGCCAGTTCGTTTCTGACTGCGGCTCCACACCCGCGACGCCATCGAACACCACGACCGCGCCGTCGAGCACGCGCAGGCTGCGGTTCACTTCGATGGTGAAATCCACGTGCCCGGGCGTATCGATGACGTTGATCTTCTTGCCCCGCCAGAACGCCGAAACGGCAGCCGACTGAATCGTGATGCCGCGCTTTTGTTCCTGCTCCATGTAATCGGTGGTCGTCGACGTCTTCAGATCCTTGGTGTCGTGGATGTCGATGATGGTGTGCTTGCGCCCGGTGTAGTACAGAATGCGTTCGGTCGTCGTGGTCTTGCCGGCGTCGACATGGGCGATGATGCCGATATTGCGAATATCAGCCAGGGGTGTTGTGCGTGGCATAGTGGGTTCTGTAAGCGATTGAAAATATTGGAGTTAAACTGGAATTCTTGCCCTTCGAGCATGGGCTCACGCCCGGCCCGCCGCTCAAGGCGGCGGCGCGACGTTCAAAGGGGGCGCGAGTGTACCGAAAATCAGCGCTTTATCGAAGTGGTTTACATCAGGGCCTGGTGCCGCAGCAGTCCCAAGTGGCCTGCGTTCGGTTAGGCATCGTGCCGCGGATTTCATTCTGCTCGCGCGATCATGCCGGCGGAAGGTGCCGGGCGGGCGGAGTCGCCAGTGCAATCAGGTTGCCATCGGGATCACGCAGCTGCACGAGCATGACCATCACAAACTAGTCCGGTTTACGACCGAGCAACTTCATTTGCTCTGCTTCCAGCCAGTCTCGCAATGCTGGATGCCGGCCGTGATGGAGAAGACTTTCGATCCAAGGCAGACGCGTGAAGTTGCCCAACGAACGGCTCAGATTGTGCCTCGCAGTAAAATCACGAACTAGTCCAATCCGTTGGGCGCCTCTGGGCCGAGCAATTGGCGCTCACGCCGCGTGCCAGCTCGGATCTGCGCTGCTCGAGCGCCGTGCACTCGCACTTAATATGCGCTGCTTCAGGCCCTGACCTCAGTCGCCAAGGCCGGCGGTAGCTTGGGCGGGAGCTGATTCCCATGCCGGCTCAGGCCGCGCCACTTACCACCGCAACTCGATGGGTCGCCGAGCAGACACCGATGCAGTTCGCGCTTGGCATGAAAGACGCGCGTCTTGATTGTATTGACCGGCACGTCGAGCCGGGCGCTGATCTCCGAGTAGTCGAGGTCCTCGAAGTACGCCAAGTGTAGTACTTCCCGATGCCTGTCACTCAGGTGCGCCATGGCGCGCAGCGTCGTGCGCTTGCGTTCGGCTGCTTGCATGACGTCGGGCGGCGTCGTGCTACTGAGCGGAACCTGTAGTGCGTGTGCGCGTCGCAGTGTTGTGTCGCGTACGTTCGCTCGCCGCAATGCGTCGAGCGCCTTATGCCGCGCGATTCCCAGCATCCAAGTGGACACGCGCGACCCGGCACGAAACTCGCTCGCTCCCAGCCAAACCGACAACATGGCATCGACCAGGACCTCCTCGGCTAACGCCCGATCGTCGACGAACCTGCGGATGTAGCCCAGCGCGCGCTTTTCGTAACGCCGATACAGGCATTCGAAAGCGCGCACCTCACCGTCGGCTGTTAGCCGGATCAAATCGTTGTCACTGAGCGGTGTGGCGTCCATGAGCCGCGTCACTAGTACGACACGCTCCAACCTTCACCCATTACGTAGCCGGAACCGCCTGACTCGTTTCCGCCGGCACCGGTGATGCCCGAGTACCAGCCGCCATCGCCGCCGCCGCTGGCTGAACTACCGCTGCCGCCCCAGCCCGGTCCATAGAGCTGCGCCTGTCGTTGCTGAGCGATGAACATCTGGTGTAGCACGAGCAGGTTTGCGAGTGGCGGGCCACCCTCCTGGCCCATGTTCCCGCTCGCGTCGAGGAAGTAGCGACCGGGATAGACGTTACCGACAAGCATTTGCAGCGCCATCAGGTCGTAGGGATGCAGCGTGCGCCCGTTGACCACAACGGACGTGCCGCCTCCCGATGCACCGGCGTGCAGCGGTCCACCGAGCGACATATTGGGCAACAGGTAGCCCATGGTGGGTCCACCGTCAAAGCCCCACGCGCCACTCCTCGCGTCGTACCAGTAGACCCCAGCATTCATCCGCAGCCCGTACTGCTGCTGAAGTCGGGCTCGCTCGTCAGCGGCAATTGGCTCGCCGTTCACGACGACTGTGTCAGCGGACGCGCTCGCGGCGGGTAGCGCGGCGGAGGCCGTGGCTGCACTGCGCCGGAGCACGGTACCGATGGCCTCACCATCGTTCTCCTCCGACCCGATTGTCAGGCGCAGCGTGTCACCCTCGATTGTTGCGCGCAGCGGCAGCTGAATATCCATGCCGCGCAGCTCGCCATGGATGTCAGATCCTTGCAGCGTGCCGGTCAGAAACAAGGCGTGATCCAGGCCCGAGAGAGCCCCACTGAGCGGCCCCGGACGCAGCGTTACCAACGTGAGGCGAACAGCCTGCCCATCGAGGTCACCGGCGAAGACGACGGGGCCGTGTTGCTCAAGCCGCATATCGCCCGACTTCGATGAGCTTGTTGCGACCGCCGCAGGTTCGCTTTCCCCCGCACTGCAGCCGATAGTTAGGCCTGTGAAAAGAGTCAGTCCCAATAGCAGTGACCATTTTTTCCATCGTTGCTGGCGCATGGTGACTCCTCGTTCTCGGTGATGTAGGTAGTTGCATTTCGATCGGCTCATTCTGGCGATGCGAGGAACGCCCGTTCCATACCGCCCGCATTCTCGAACACACCGACTATCGTCCCGTCCGCTGCGATACCCAGCGCGCGCGCACTCTTGGCGCCCGCAATCTGGAGTTGGGTCATGCCGTTATCCGGCCGCCACAGGAATGCACGGTGTTGACCGCTGTCATCGTGTGCGACGCCGACGATCCATCCGACATCATTAATCGCCATGGCCTGCGACTGCGCGCCACCGAGCGTGCCCAGATCGGTCATTCCCTCGTTTGTGTGCCAGCGGAAAGCGCGCTTCTGGCCGGCCGTGTTCTCAGCCCAGCCCACGACGACACCGGCACCGTTGATCGCTGTAGCAGCCGACGTCGCACCGCCAAGCGTGCCGAGGTCACGTACCCGAGCCTGGTCCGACCAAAGGACTGCGCGGACATTTCCTGCGCGATCGTGCGACCAACCAACGACGTCGCCGCGCTCGTTCATGCCGGCCGGCGCCGCTTCGCCACCCAGACCGTGCAGCCACTGCTGCGCGCCGTTTGCGCGGCGCATGAATGCCCGTTGTCCCGCGCCGTGTCCGCCGAGCGGCGAGCTGAATGCACCGGGGCGGACGACTGCTCCGGCGATGTCGCCCGCGGAATTGATCGCGTTGGCGCTGCTCCACTGACCCGCTGGCAGCCCAGGCAATTCCCTAACACGGCCCGCGGCGGACCAAATCGTTGCGCGGGGTTCACCGCGTGCGTTCGACGCAGTACCCGCAACATCGCCTGCCTCATTGATCGCTGCCGGTACAGAACCCAGTCCGCCCGCGGCCTCTAGTGCTCGCATCCCGCGCGTAGCAGACCAGGTAAAGCCGACCTGCGGTCCGGCCTCGAGGGTGGTTGCGCCGAGCACGATTCCCGCGGCGTTGACCGCAAGCGCCCAGGTACTCGAAGCAGCCGGCAGCCCCGTGATCTCGCGCGCGGTCGCTCTGGCGGCCGCGCCCAAGGCGCGGGTCAAGCGCACGACGACCCGTTGGTCGGCGCGCGCGAGACGGATCGTCTCGCGATGCGATTGGTAGCCCGGGGCGCTGACTTCGAGAACGTAGTCGCCGACGGGCAATTCGATGCCAGGTTGGTAGGACGGCCCGCCGACTATACGTATGGTCGCGACCGCCGGCTGCGCGTCGACGGTCAATCGCACCATCCTTGCTATGGCGGTCAGCACGAGCTGAACCTCATGGCTCATACCCGCGCGCAATGTCAGCCGTGCCTCTGCTGGCTCGTGCCCTGCCAGCGTCGCTCGCACGAGCACCTCACCCGGCTGCACATCGACTGCGTCTAGCGGCGCCGTGCCCACCGCACGACCGTCGATCGTCACTTGCGCTCCGCTGGGCAGCGATGTCACGCGCAGTTGCGTGCCAGGCACAGGTCGCTCAATCACGAGACTGCCGCCGCCGGCGGCGAGCCGGATCGGCGGCACGTACGATGCGCTCGACCATGGTTCCTGTACGCGCTCGGTGAGGCGCCGCACGTCCGCCGTGACTTCGTAGGGCAGGTCGCGCAGAGTGATATCTGCCCTAACTATCTGAGTGAGCAACGCGATCGTAAACGGTGAGTTCGTGCCTTGGGTGCCCGGAATCTGATCCAGAGCTTGGGCGCCACTGCGAGTCGAGTGCATCACCAACGTCCCGGACTGCGTCTCGACCGGTGCGAGCGAACGCCAGCCGAAGCTGCGTCCCTCGCCAGGCAGGGCCGGGAGCGGGTTGTCGCGACAGGCGTCGACGATCACGATGTTGACACCGCCTTCACCCGTGCCGGCCTCCATTCGCTTGACGACATCGTCGATCGGATAGGCTTCG
>Ga0116152_10004705_pt1 | contig 10733 bp, 9 predicted proteins | sample AD_UKC119_MetaG_FD_89894 | JGI IMG/M metagenome (GOLD analysis project Ga0116152, IMG submission 89894) | Active sludge microbial communities of municipal wastewater-treating anaerobic digesters from Hong Kong - AD_UKC119_MetaG | ecosystem: Engineered > Bioreactor > Anaerobic > Digestate...
ATATACTTTTTTATTATTAGTAATATTTTCTCTTTCTTCTTTATTACGATAAGAATTATAAATATCTTTATATATTAATTTATATTCATCATATAATAAATTAGATTCATAAGGCAAAATACATATTAAACCATCATTATATTTTTTTAATTCATCTACAGTTAATTCTCTTTCAGATTGAATGGTAGATAATTTTAATAAATTTTTATATCCATTATTATTCATTGCATATAGTACTATTTTATTAGTCATAGTTACTTCTAAACCTATTATAGGTTTAATATCATTTTTAAGACAAGCTTTGTAAAACTCCATAACCCCATACATACGATTATCAGTTATTGTTAAGGCTTTTATTCCATTACTTTTAGCATAGTCTATCAATTCATTTATTTGAATCATACTCTCTAATAATGAGTTATTTGTTTTTATATAAAGTGGTGCATACATAAGTTCACCTCCCCTAAGATAATTTTATCATATTTTATATTATAATAAAACTAATTTTTATAAAACATTTTAGTCAAAATGTTTGACATATTTTTAAATATATGATAAAGTTATATAGCGTGGAACAAAATTCGAATTTTGTAAGGAGGATTATTATGGCAAAAAAAGTAACAAACACAACTCCATTATTTGGAAATAGAAGATCACATGCTTGTAATACTACAAAGCATGCACAAAAACCTAATTATCAAAAAGTAAAATTAGATAACGGTGAAACTGTTATTATGACTTCTAGAGAACTTAGAACATTAAAAAAAGCTGCTTAATTATAAGTAGTTTTTTTATTTAATTAATTAAATAAAAAAGGTTAGAATTTCTAACCTTTTTTTGTTATTTTTCAGTATCTAAATAAGTTTCATGACCATTAAGATCAAAGCTTTCACTTAGATTATCTTTTTTAATAATATCAGTTGCTAATGTTTCTTTCATAATGAATTCTTTTTGTGAATCAACAGTATCTTCTACTTCTTTATCACCATTATAATATATAACTATTCTATCTACAATATTATAATCTTTTGTCTTACGCATATTTTGAATTTTAGAAATAAACTCACGAGCTATTCCTTCTTCAATTAATTCTTTTGTAAGTTCAGTATTTAAGATAACAAAATGATTATTATCCATAGCAACATCAAAACCATCTTTTGCTGATATTCTAATATCAACCATATCTTTATTGATAGTAAATTCTTCATTATCAATATTAACTACTATTTCTTCATTATTTTGTAATTTATTTATTTCTTTTATATCTAAATTTTCTAATGTAGTAGTTAAAAATTTAATTTTAGGTCCAAATACTGGTCCTGCTACTTTAAAGTTTGGTTTTACTAAGAAATTCATATAAGAATTTATATCTTTAGTAAATACTACTTCTTTAACATTTAATTCTTCTTCTATTAATGAAACTAAATCACTAATTATATTTTCACTAGTTGCATCAATTAAAATTTCACTAATTGGTTGTCTAACTTTAATTTTAGCATCTTCTCTAGCATTTCTACCTATTGAAATTAAATCTCTTACTAAATCCATTCTTTCTTCAATATGTTCATTAACCATTTTTTCATCATATTTTGGATAATCAGCTAAATGAACAGATTTTTCATTTGTTAATTTAGTATATATTTCTTCACTAGTAAATGGTGCGATTGGTGCGATTAATTTACATAATCCAGATAATACTTCATATGTAGTTTGATATACAGCTTTCTTACTATTATCTAAAGTTGAAGACCAGAATCTTCTTCTATTTCTTCTAATATACCAGTTAGATAAATCTTCTGCTACAAAGTTAGTTATTTCTTTAACTACTTTATTTAAATCATATTCTTCAAATGATTCTGTTACAGATTTAACTAATTTATTATATTTAGATAATAACCATTTATCAATTTCTTCTAAATTATCATAATCAACTTTATATTCTCTTGGATCAACACCATCAGCATTAGCATACATTTCAAAGAAAGTATATGTATTCTTAATTGTATTAAAGAATTTAGAATTAATTTCTTTAATACCATCTTCATCAAATTTAAGTGGTGTCCATACTGGTGATGTATAAAGCATATACCATCTTGTAGCGTCTGCTCCATAATTCTTAAGTACAGTAAATGGTTCAACTGCATTTCCTTTTGATTTATGCATTTTTTGACCATATTTATCTAATAATAAATCATTTACTAAAACATTTTTGTATGAACTCTTACCCATTACGAATGTTGAAATAACAAGTAATGAATAGAACCAACCTCTTGTTTGATCAATTCCTTCTGATATAAAGTCAGCTGGGTATTGTGATTCAAATAATTCTTTATTTTCAAATGGATAATGATATTGTGCAAAAGGCATTGCTCCACTATCAAACCAGCAATCCATAACATCTTTTACTCTAGTCATATTTTTACCACATTCAGGGCATTTTATATGAATATCATCAACATAAGGTCTATGTAATTCAATATTTTCATCTATTTTTTCAATAGATTTTTCTACTAATTCTTTTCTTGAACCTATCATTTCATCATGACCACAAGAACATCTCCATAAAGGAATTGGTGTTCCCCAGTATCTATTTCTTGAAATAGCCCAATCATTCATATTTTCTAACCAATTACCAAAACGTTTTTCACCAACATAATCTGGATGCCAATTAATTTTATTATTTTCTTCAATAATTTTATCTTTATATGCAGTTACTTTTATATATAAACTTGGTTTTGAATAGTAAATTAAAGGAGTTTTACATCTCCAGCAATGTGGATAGTCATGTTCCATTTTTTGTTTTTTAAATAGCTTATCTTGACTTGCTAAATATTTGATTATTTCAATTTCAAGTTCAGGATCTACTACAAATCTACCTTCCCATAGTCCACAAGTATATTTACCCTCTTCATTAACAGGATTTAATACTGGTAAGTTATATTTTAAACCTACTTCATAGTCATCTTGACCAAAGGCTGGAGCAATATGAACAATACCTGTTCCATCTTCTGCAGTTACATAATCATCACAAGTAACAAAGAAAGCTTTTTTATTTACTTCCATAAAAGGTAAGAATTGTTCATATTCTAATCCTTCTAAGTCAGTTCCTTTATATTTTTCTAGTACTTCAAAGTCTTCGCCTAATACTTTAGTTGCTAAAGACTCAGCAAGAATAAAATTATATCCTTTAGAATTTACTTTTAAGTATGTCATATTAGGATTTACACAAGTAGCAACATTAGCCATTAAAGTCCATGGAGTAGTTGTCCAAATTAACAAATATGTGTTATCCATACTTTTTACTTTAAATGGTACATATACAGTATTTACTGATATACTCTTATATCCTTGAGCTACTTCATGTGAAGCTAACCCTGTACCACAACGAGGACAAAATGGTACTATTTTTAATCCATCATAAATTAAACCGGCATCAAAATATTTTTTTAAAATCCACCATTCTGTTTCAATATAATTATTATCATATGTAATATATGGATTTTTTAAATCAATAAATTGACCCATTTTATTTGTAAAGTCTTTGAAAGCAGCCTCATTTTTCCAAACACTTTCACGACATTTTTCATTAAATTCTTTTATACCATATTTTTCAATATCGCCTTTACCATTAAATCCTAATTCTTTTTCTACTTGTACTTCTACTGGAAGTCCATGAGTATCCCAACCTACTTTTCTAAGTACTTTATATCCTTGCATAGTTTTATACTTACAAAAAGTATCCTTTAAAAGTTTGGCTAACATATGGTGAATACCTGGCATACCATTAGCAGTTGCTGGTCCATCATAGAAAACAAAATTTTCTTTATTATTACGATTATTAATTGTTTCTTCTAATATGTTCATTTCTTCCCATTTAGTAGAAATATCATTTTCAACCTCACTTGTTAATCTTTTATCTAATTCTTCAAACTTTTTCATATTTACCTCCCTATAAAAACAAAAAAATCACATCCATATAAGGACGTGATTACGTGGTACCACCTTAATTTATTAGTATTAATACTAACCTTAAAACTATAACGCGTTACCGGTTATTACACATCAAGAGTGATACATATATAAACTATTCAAATTAGTTTTCACCAACCACTAATCTCTCTACACGAATTTGTTATATAACGTCTCCATCATTTGTTTTAAAAATCTACTTTTTCAATTTCATCAACCATATTAAGTTGCTCTTCGATTATGTTCTTTAAGCGTCTCTTATATACAGTTACATTTCTTTTCAAAGTTATTGCTTCATTTTCTATTTTTTCAGCCTTTAATAAAGATTCGTTTACGATTCTATTTGCGTTCTTCTTAGCATCATCCACAATTAATTCACTTTCACGATAAGCATTGCTTTTGATTTGATCAGAAGTTTTTTGAGCTATGAAAAGAGTACTATTCATTGTCTTTTCCATTCTCTCATATTGTGCTAGTTTTTCTCTAACATTAGCACTACTATTAATTTCTGCTTCTAATTTCTTAATCTTAGCATCCTTAACTTTTATTTCATCAACCATTTTTTCCACATGATTAATTACTTGGTCTAAGAAAGCATTAACCTCATCTGGATCATAGCCATGAAGTGCACGATTAAATTTATCCATAAACTCACCTCATCAGGCGCTACGTAGTATTGTAGCACAGTTTTATATTAATTTCAATTATTTTACCATTCTACGTCTTGTTCTTCTTTTTCTGCGTCTTTTTTGTCATTCTCGTCAGTTATTTTACCTTGAATATTGACATTGTTAGGTGTACATAAGAATATTCCTCCACCTATTTTTTGAATATCCCCACCAATAGCATATGCTGCTCCATTTAAAACATCCATAATTCTTTTTGCTTGTGTAGCTGTAACTCTCTTTAAGTTTACTACAACAGGATTTCTAGATTTTAAATGATCTATTATTTGATATGATTCTGAGTAAGCTCTTGGCTCTAAAAGAATCATTCTACTCTTTCCAGATTCATCTAAAGTATCTTCTGTTTTAATACTATAATATTCCTCACTTGTTGTATTAGCACTATAATTTTCTTCATCATTATTGAAAAATTTCTTAATTAAACCCATTGTTATTCCTCCTCATTATAAACATAATATCATTCTATATAAATTTTAGCACAATTTAATAAAAAATAAAAGAGATTTTTGTAAGTAGTATAAAAAAAATAAGAAACTTAGTTTCTTATTTTCATGATTAATTAAAATCTTATCTTATCTTCGATATATTTTACTAATTCATCAACGTTTAATGTAATTTGTTCCATTGTATCACGATCTCTTATTGTTACTGTATTATTATTTAATGTTTCATCATCAATAGTAACACAATATGGGGTACCTATTACATCTTCTCTTCTATAACGTTTACCTATATTAGCTGTATCATCATATGTACACATAAAATATTTAGATAATAAATTATATATTTCCATAGCTTTTTCACTATGATTTTTCTTAATAAGTGGTAAAAATGCAACTTTATAAGGAGCTAAAGAAGGATGGAAATGCATTACTTCTCTTGTTGTACCATCTTTTAAAGTTTCTTCTTCATATGCTTCACATAATAAAGCAAGTGTTAATCTATCAGCACCTATTGAATATTCAATAACTGTTGGAATATATTTTTCATTAGTTTCAGGATCTAAGTATTCCATTGGTTTACCTGAAAATTCTGAATGTCTTGATAAATCCCAAGTACCACGATGATGAATACCATTTAATTCTTCCCAACCTATTGGAAATTTATATTGAATATCACAAGCAGCTTTAGCATAGTGAGCTAATTTATCATGATCATGGTATCTTAATTTATCAAGTGGTAATCCTAAATCATTAATAAATGATAGAGCTCTTTTCTTATAATCTTCATATATATTCATACTATCTTCATTTTTGCAGAATTTTTGTAATTCCATTTGTTCAAATTCAATAGTTCTAAATAAGAAATTACCAGGTGTTATTTCATTTCTAAAACTTTTACCTATTTGTGCAATAGCAAATGGTAATTTTGCTCTTGTTGTTCTTTGAACATTTAAGAAATTAACATATTCTCCTTGGCAAGTCTCAGGTCTTAAATAAACTGTATCTTTTTCACCTTCAACTGTTCCTCTACTTGTTTCAAACATTAATTTAAATTGTTTTATTTCAGACCAATCAAATCCTTTACAACTAGGACAAGTAATATGATTATCACTTATATATTGTTGCATTTCTTCATTAGTCATACCTTCAGCAGCAACTTCACCTTTTGAAAATTCTTCTATTAAATTATCTGCTCTAAATCTTTGTTTACATTTTTTACAATCCATTTTTGGATCACTAAATGATCCAACATGTCCAGAAGCTTCCCAAGTTTTTGGGTTCATAAGAATTGCAGCATCTACACCATAAGTTTTAGGATCTTCTTGAACAAATCTTTTCCACCATGCTTTTTTAACATTGTTTTTAAGTTCTACTCCTACAGGTCCAAAATCCCATGTATTAGCAAATCCACCATATACTTCACTTCCTTGGAATACAAATCCATATTGTTTACATAAATTAACTATTTTTTCCATTTCCATATTATTTCCTCCTTAAAAAATAAAAACTCCTAGGATTGTAAGGGTCCTATTGGACGGTTCCACCTTACTTATTCTAGAAGAATCACTCTTACATATTACTCCGGTTTCCAAGCCATCATCGCATTGATAAACAAATTATATTACTTTTAAATATAAAAGTCAAACTATTCTGAACAATCAGTTTGATAATTATATGTATATTTATCATCTGACTCTATATATTTAACAACTACACATCCAGTCATTTTTTCTTTATTGGTTGGATCAATAATATCTTTATCTTCCAAATATCCATTATCTTTTAAATCATCTAGACTTATATAGAATCCTAATTCATTTTCTGGAATATCATTTATTATTTCCAAAGCATATTTCTTTGCTTCTTCTTCTATTCTACCTATTTGTTCTTCTAAAGCTTTTTCTCTTGATGTTTCAATAATATCTTTAACTTTTGGTACTACTATTAAAGCTAATAAACCTAATAAGACAATAATTGCGATTAATTCTATTAATGTAAATCCTTTATTCTTTTTCATATTATCACCTATTTAAATTATAACAAAAAAATAAGGTTTAATAAACCCTATTTTTTATTATTTCCTAAACCTTCTAAAGCATGTAATACTTCAACTGGTAAAGCAAAAATTACTGTATTAGATTGATCAGAACTTAAATCATTAAGTGTTGCTAAAGTTCTTAAGTGTAATGCTCCTGGAGTATTACCCATAACATTAGCAGCTTTTGCTAAGTTTTCAGCAGCTTCAACTTCTCCTTCAGCTTTTGTAATAACAGCAGCTTTTTCACGAGCAGCTTCTGCAGCTTTAGCAATAACTCTCTTCATTTCTTCTGGTAAAGAAACATCTTTTAATTCAACGTTTTCTACTTTAATTCCCCAAGCATCTGTAGCTTTATCAATTACAGTACAAATTTCAGCAGAGATTTTTTCTCTTTCACTTAATAATTCATCAAGTGTAACTGAACCTACAATATTACGCATTGTAGTTTGAGCAAGTTGACTAACTGCATAGTAGAAATCTTCTACTTCACAAATAGCTTTTCCAGCATCAAATACTTTGTAATAAATTACAGCGTTGATTTTAATAGATACATTATCTTTTGTAATTGTTTCTTGTTCAGGAACATCTACAGCCTTTGTTCTTATATCTACTTTTCTATAAAATTGAATAATTGGTAATACTAATACCCAACCTGGATTAAGTACCTTTCTAAATTTACCAAATGAGAATAATAATCCTCTTTCGTATTGATTAATTTGCTTAATTGAAGCAAGTATAATTAAACCTAATACAACTAAAACATATATCATAACTATCCCTCCACTTAAAGTATATCATATTTTATCTTTTTTTTAACAAAATTTATATCCAAACACTAAATAATACTGCTGCCATAGCAAGTATTAAACCTACTATCCAAAATCCTTTTACTATATCTCTTTCATCATATCCAAGTTTTTCAAAATGATGATGAAGTGGTGCCATTAAAAGTAACTTTTTATGAAAACACATTATCCATATCATTTGTAATGCAGAAGCTAATGTTTCAATAATGAATACACCTGCTACTACTATAAATGTAATTTCATGATTTGTTAAGATGGCTATAGAAGCTAATGTAGCTCCTAAGGATAAAGAACCTGTATCACCCATAAACACTCTTGCTGGATATGTATTAAATACTAAAAATCCTAATAAAGATCCTAATAATATAAAACAGAATACAGCTATATCAGGACTACCTGCTGTATAAGCAGCATTCCATGATATTAAACCAAATGCTAAGAAAGCAATTGCTGATAAACCACCAGCTAAGCCATCTAAACCATCAGTAATATTGACAGCGTTACTACCTGCTACTAATAAGAATAAGATAAATATTCCATAGAACCATCCTAAGTTAATATCAATTCCTAATGTATGAACATTAAATGATGGATCATTACCTGTTTTCATAAATATGAAGAAGAATACTAAAGCTATTACTATTTGTCCAAACAGTTTTTGAATTTCAGTTAACCCTTCATTTGAATGCCTTTTAATAATTAAATAATCATCTATAAATCCTAAAATAGCATATGCCACAAAGACAAATAATACTATAAATAAATTATCTGTAAATTCTATTTTATTCATTAATAATAATATAATTACAGTAAATATTGTAGGAAGTATAAAGATTAATCCCCCCATTGTAGGTGTACCATCTTTCTTTGAATGCTTCTTTTGTAAAAATACACTTATTTTTTGTCTTACTTTAATTTTTTTAAGTATAGGTATTAATATAAGTCCAAATATTACTGAACTAATAAATCCTATCATCATTGCTAACATTGCTTTTGCTAAAATTAACACAAAATCATCTCCTAATATTTAATTCTACTTCTTCAAGATCACTAAAATATATCTTCTTATCTTCAATAATTTGATATCTTTCATGGCCTTTACCTAGTAATAATAGTATATCATTATTATTTAGTAAATGTATACCTTTTTTTATAGCATCCTTTCTATTTACAACTATTTCGTAATTATTATTTTCTAATTTATTTGTCATATCATCTAATATTGATAAAGGATTTTCGAATCTTGGATTATCACTTGTAAATATAACATAATCTGATAATGAAGTTGCTATTTCTGCCATTAATGGTCTTTTTGAAATATCTCTATTACCACCACAACCAATAATAATATAAATTTTATTTTTAGAAAATTCTCTAACTGCACTAATTATTTTAGTTACAGCATCTGGTGTATGTGCATAATCAATAATAATACTATTATTTCTATATTTAACTATTTCCATTCGCCCACTAGGTGGATCCAATTTCTTTATTATTTTGTTTAAATTATTATATCCCATACATTCTAATACTTTAATACAAAAACTCATATTATAAACATTATATATACCAAGTAATTTCATATTATATTTTTTATTATTAAAAATAAATGAAGTATTATTTTTAATTTTATAATCACTTATTTTATATTTACTATTAAAGCCTATTCTTATTGATTTTCTTTTTATCTTCTTAAAATATTTATCATCATCATTAATTATTATTTTTCCATTATTCTTTAATAATTTAAGAAGCCTTTTCTTAGCTTTAAAATATTTATTCATATCTTTATGATAATTTAAATGTTCTTTTGTTAAATTAGTAAATAAAGCATAATTAAATTTAATTGCATCTACTCTTCTTTGATCTAAAGAATGACTACTAACTTCCATAACTATATTAGTACATCCCTCTTTTTTTGCTTCTAATATCATTTCATATAAGTCTATTAAATCTGGTGTTGTATTATTTAAATCTCTTACTTTATCATTTATATAAAATCCTATTGTTCCTATATATGCGCATTTATCACCTAATAGATTTAAAGCTTGATATATTAGATATGCTGTTGTTGTTTTACCATTAGTTCCAGTAATTCCTATAATATTCATATCTTTTATTTCATTATAATAAGTATCTTTTAAGTATTTAATTAAATATTTTCTAGTATTTTTAACTATTAAAGTTTTAGCACTATAATTACCATATTCTGCGATTATTAAAGATGCTCCATTTTTAATAGCATCATCTATATAATTATGCCCTTTATCTAGCGCTATAAATATATCTCCTTTATTAATTTTTTTTGAATTATCTTTTATATTCAAAAAAAACACCCCCATATATAATATGTGAATGTCTTATATTTGTTATTTTTCTAATTCTTTTATAATTTTCTCTATTTCTTTTTTATCATTAAATGGTATTCTTTCTTTACCATAAATAATAAATTCTTCATGACCTTTTCCTAATACTAATAATGAATCATTTTCCTCTAAAAGAGATATACCTTTTTTAATAGCGTCTCCTCTATTAATAATAACTTCATAATTATTATTCTTATTATTTTCCAACATATCATCTACTACATGCATAGGATCTTCATTATGTGGATCATCCATTGTAACAATAGCATATTTACAATTACTTGTTACTATATTCATCATTATTGGTCTTTTTGTTCTATCACGATCACCTGTACAACCAAACACAGTATATAAATTACCTTTTGTTATTGGTTTGATTGCGCTTATTACTTTTGAAATAGCGTCTGGTGTATGAGCATAATCAA
>Ga0116152_10004706_pt1 | contig 10733 bp, 9 predicted proteins | sample AD_UKC119_MetaG_FD_89894 | JGI IMG/M metagenome (GOLD analysis project Ga0116152, IMG submission 89894) | Active sludge microbial communities of municipal wastewater-treating anaerobic digesters from Hong Kong - AD_UKC119_MetaG | ecosystem: Engineered > Bioreactor > Anaerobic > Digestate...
AAGAGGGTACCAATGGTACTCTCTTTAATTCTAGTGGATTTCTTTGCCATACTATCGAATTGCCCTGGAGCGATAACAAGCGAAATATTTCCTGTATTCCTGAAGGCACTTATGAAGTTGAACCACGTTTTTCCAAACGGTTTAAGCATCATTTGATTTTGAAGGATGTAAAAAACAGAAGTTTCATTTTGTTTCATCCTGCCAATGATGCCTTAAAAGAACTTGAAGGATGCATTGCTCCAGTAACTTACTTAAGTGGTATTGGCAAAGGTGTTTACTCAAGGGATGCTATGCAAAAACTGTTGTCTTTGGTATATCAAGCTAAAGACCGAAAAGAAATCATTTTATTAACTATTAAATCTGTAAATCATGAATATTGTAGAACGTTATAAACAACCAACTCCCAAATTCTTTAAACTGTTAAGAAATATTGGTATTGCCCTAGCAACAGCAGGCGGTGCCATAATTGCTGCTCCAATTACAATGCCTGCTATAGTAGTTACCATTGCAACTTATATGACTGTTGCTGGAACTGTAGCCACTGCAGTCAGTCAAGCCGTGGTTTCTGATACTACAGAAGAGAAAACAAATGAAGGAGAATAAGTATGCAATTCAATTTGAATGAAAAAATCAGTATGGTTGGCGGTACTGTTTTTGGAATTTTACCCAATATTCCACCTGATGATTTAATCGTAACAATTGTTATGGCGTTTGTTGGTGCTTTGGTCAGTTATATTGCCTCCTTCCTTTTCAACTATTTAGCAAAACTTTTCAAGAAAGAATAATAGTGCTTAAAGCCCAGAAAATATCCTGGGCTTTTTTATATCGCAAATCCCCTTCAAAATTTTTTAAAACAAAGAAAAAAATAAAAAAGAAAGCTACTTTTTAGATGGCGTGGATAATGCTGTCAAGGTTTTTGGAAAAAATACAATTGAAAATGGAGATTTTTTTCAAAACCCAAAGGGCTTGACCTTTATAGCATTGAGCAATGGGTAGAGAAGCCAACTAATTTGCTTTTCTTTTTTATTTTTACTTCTTAATGTACTTGGATGGATTATTTTTAAAATGATTAGCAACTTTTAAGATTGTTTCCTTCTTTAAATTTGGATTAAAATAACCCTTTTCAAAACTAGAATATTTAACTGAAACTGTTTCTAACCAATATTCATTGTCTCTTTGTGTTAAACCAAAACATAAAATACCAGCATATTTTGGTATTTCAGACGATATTAGTCTTTGCATTTGTTTGTCAGCAGAATACCATTGAAAATGATCAAGTTTAACTTTGACCAAATAATCTTCAAAGGTTTTTCCCTTTTCAAAAGGTGTGTAATCTCCAACAGGTAATGAGCAATAATCAATAGGCATTTTTTCATGATCCTTTAAAGGTTCGGTAAGTGAAATATGAATAAGGCCGACAAATGGGAAACCATCCTTAATTAAGCCTTTTAGTTGAGTTGTGCCTAAAGAATTAGCATTCTTCTGTGGTTTTTGACGTGTGGGTCGAACAACTTTTACTTCACAAACAGCTGTACGCTCAAAGTGAATGCCTGAATCTGAATATGGAATTAGAACTATATCGAAATCACCTGGTTTTTCATTTTTATTGAACCCTAATTCTTGTCGTAATATATTTGTTCCCACATATAAGCCTTTAATTTCAAAATACTCCTGCAATTCTAAATCTGGCGTTACAAAATGTTTTAAATGTCTTAAATCTTGTTTTCCACTCTTATCATGCCAATCAACAAGTATATCAATAACCTCATTTTCATTTAAAGAAAGTTCTTCTCTATCAAATTTCTTTTGATACTCTTCAGACATAAAAACTGTGATTTAAAATAAATATAATAAACTCTAAATAATAAAATGGGGCAAAGTGTCGTAGGTGGAAGTGATTATTGATGTTGAGCAGTGGGAAAGATAAATAAAGGGCATTTTCTAAAAAATGCTTTTTTTTTATGCGTGGTGTTGAGGTGGGTAAATGGAAAGAGCGATTCCCTGATAAGGGGTTGAGCGAATGTAATGCATCCTACCGCAGACACAAGGCAAAACATTAATAATTGCTGTAACCTACACCGTTGAAATGGGTGGCGGGGAAAAGTGGCTATAATTTTTTCCTTCTTTTAAATTCATCAATTTCTAAAAGTTGAAATGTTGCCGATTGATCTTCTACATCACAAGCTTTTAAATATGTTATGCTAACTTTTCCATTTTCCTTTTTCAAATGGCATTTCCTAACACTTATTAACTTAAGTTTATCTGCAACTCGTGGATGAAGAGCAACACATAAACCAATGCCTGCTGCCCTAACACTTGGGTATAATACACCATCCAAACCAGTGTTTGAAATCAAAACAGAAAATAATGCCGTGATATAATATTCATGATTATTACCTGCCCTAACATCCTTTGAAAATTCTGAAGCAAGAAATTTTAAATAAGCAAACCCTTTCTCTTTAAGACTGGGGTTCTGTTCTATGGATATTAAATAATCATTCTTTATCTCATTTAAATAAGCAATGTCATAATCCAATGTTGGGTCAAAAATGGTCGCTAAATTGATAGCCTCTTGAACCTCCCAAGTGCCTATTGTCATAATCCTTTCTCCATTGGGAATCGAGTTATCCCTTAACAAATCACTTGTTTCGCAACAAGCTGTTATTCTTGTGTAACTATGATCATCAATAGTATAATCATCTTTAAGTACCGAACCATAAAACATTGTGTTATTAGGTGTACTCGCTCTCAAGTAGTTTTTGTTGTATTTGGCTGGCGCATATGATAACCTACTAACATCAGTAAAGTCTGGTTCTCCCTCTTTATTCCTTATAGCTCTATCAAAAATTTTCCCTTTAGTGTAAACAGTTCTCATTATTGGCAATGGCCCTATTTGATTTAATAGTTTATCAATTTTCTCAATTGAAGCTGTGTTCAGGTTTATTGATTTAAGATTTTTAAGTGTTTCCATTATTATATAATTAAATGAACTTTGACAATTAATTAGAAACTTAATTCAAGTCTATAAGATTTGTATTTATTCTTCTTCTCCATCTAACCAGCCATTAAAATCTGATTGTAAATATTGACTATCTCCAATACCCTCTATTTCTTCGTTTCTTCCTTTCGGAAGAAGTTTTTCATCCATTAAATATTCATAATCGCTGATTATGTCAGAATCATTAATACTATTAAATAAGTATTTAATATAGTGACTTGAGTTATAATTCTCAAAATTCAAAGGAGTAAGGGTTTTTATATAATCTATAAACTCATCATTTAAACCATTTCTATTTATTAAACTTATTATAATTTCTCTTTTCAAATTATTCTCGTTTTCAAACGTATACTGTTTTGACATAAAGATTTTAAATGCTTTAGATCCATATCTAATCTCATATGTAAATGTGCCAATTTCATAAGCTCTTTCTCTAATTACTTCATATATATTACAAACAATTTTGCTCACACATTTGCCCAAGAAGCGTTTTACTTGCACACTATTCTGGATATAATCGTAGTCTTTATCTATCTCAATATTCAGCTCACTAACCAAAAATTCTAAAAATTTAAACTTATCAAAGTTTTTATGATATACAGATGATTTGTTAAATCTTTGGTACCTGTAAGAAGTATAAAAATCTGTGGTTAAGTTCAAGAATTTTTTATGAACCTTCCCTAGATTAAGTTTTTTAATTTTCTTTATGCGGTTTAGTAAACCTAAATGATTGTGGGTAATTATACTTTTTTCAAAATCTTCTTGAACAGCATTTTCACTGTGTTCGAGTAAAATAATTGCGATTTTTTCAACTCTTTCTATACCTACAGATATATTATATAAGAATTCAAAAATATCTTCTTCATTTCTTAAGTATTCTAATTTATCTAAAAAATATAATGCATTAAAAATATATGTTCCTGCAATTTGTAATTCTGTGCCAAGTCGAAAATTTTTCCAAAAAAAATCGGATTCATTCATCTGTTTATTCATTATAAAAGATATTAATTAGAACATACTCAAAACTAAAAGAATTTAATTTATTAAAGTTCATTTTCAATATTTAACATTATTATTAGGCTCTCTAATTACAAATCAATTTCATTATTTTGAATTCAAACTATGCGACTGCAATGTGAATTATTTACCAGTTATACTTCTAATACTTTTTTAAAGAAACACTTGAATAGCTATGAATTTCAATGCCAGTTCTGAATTGAGCGTTGGGAATATCGGATATTTATTTCGCATCATTTCTATTGTTTTAGAAGTGCTCATGAATAGTGGCTTATTATGTTTTAGTTCTAAACTGCGGGCAAAGGCAAGCCGCTATTATACATAATGGCGTTATAACTACAGCTTTGGTGATGCTGTGGATGTAGCGGCTGCTATTATAACTACCCGTTATGTAAACATAGCTTTGGGTAGTGTTTAAATTAATAGCTTTTTGTATGGGGTAGCTCTTTGCAGTTGTGGACGAGGAACGAGGGAGGAAGCTGCAATGTGCTACATGAGCATTGGCAATTTAAACACTACAAAAGAAAGGTGCGCGGAACAATACAAAACACAGAGGCTTTTTGCTTTTGCAACAATCTGGGTTTTGTATTGTGGGGATTTGGGCTTCGATTAACTATCTTTAACTCAAATTTTACTTATCAATGAAGTATTCAGAATTTAAACCCATTGAAGAACTTTCTGACTATATACAACTGATTTGGATAATGGAATCAGAAAGTGTTGAAGACTATTTTCCAAAAGAAAAAATTCTACCAGATGGCATTGTCGAAATTGTCTTTCACTACGAACAGCCATTTATTACTACAAATTATAATGGGAAAAAAATAAAACAACCAAAGGGTTTTGCAGTATCTCAAATGAAACATTTTATTGAGATAGAATCCGATGGGAAAATAGGATTCATTTCAGTGCGTTTTTATCCTTGGGGTGCACACCATTTTTTTAAAACACCTATAAAAAGCTTTATAGATGGTACTATTAGTATAAAAGAATTATGGCCAAATGATTATCAATTTGTTCTTAATGAATTGAGAAATTTAAACGATGAAGATAAAGTACTTTTTATACAAGATTTCTTATTAAAACAATTTGATCCTATTAAGTACGAAATAGTTGAGGCAATTAAGCTTATTAGAAACTCTAAAGGGAAAATGACAATAGAGGAAATAAGTGAGCAGACTAATATTTCTTATAAACAGCTGGAACGGAACTTTAAAGCGACCATTGGGGTTACCCCTAAAACTTTTTCGCGCACAACACGTTTTTTGCATTTATGCCATCATCTTAAAGATTATGAAAACAAATCGTTTACAGAGATAGCTTTTGATTTGGGTTATTACGACCAAGCTCATTTTATCAAGGAATTCAAAGAATTTTCAGGGTTAACACCTAAAGAATATTTTGAAAAAGAAAATATTTGTTTTGCTGAAATTACATAGTGTCGAATTTATACAATACGTTATTTACAATTTAATCTATCTTGCTGCGAAATTAAAAATGACTTTATGAAAAAAATAGTAATTGTATGGATTGCATGTTTATTAGGCGCTAATAGCTTTTGCCAGAATAAATTTGAAAATTTAGATTTCTTGATAGGTAAATGGCAGGGTGTGGAAACTGGAGTATCTGGAGATGGCATTGGTTTTAGGACCTATGATTATGATATGAATGAGCACTACATTATTGAAAAGAATCAATCAACTTTTGCTAAAACTGAAAAAAAACCTATTGGAGAAGTTCACAGGGATTTCGGCGTTTTTAGTTTTAATGGAAACACTTCAAAAATAGTTTATCGATCATTCAACATAGAAGGTTTCACAAACATCTTTGAACTTGATAATGACCAATCAACAGAAACAAAATTTATTTTTATAACCCGTGAAATTGAAAACAATCCAGGTAATTGGAAAGCAAAAGTCACTATTGAAAAAATTTCTGATAATGAATTTTTGGAATCTTTTGATATTGCTATGGATGGCGAAAACTATGTTCCCTTTTTAAAAAATCATTGGTATAGGACTAAATAAGGAATCAAATTATACGAAATAAATGTGCTGTAACTTTATCTTGATGTCTTAATTGGTACATTGCTCCATAATCTGCTATATGCCCATTATATCCACAATATTTAAGAATTAGAATATTAACCAATGTTAAAAATTTATAAGTGACATACTTTAAATCTTCATCATTAGAATCAATTGACACGCCATGAAGGAATTTATTTCGTTGGTTTAATATTTTAATTTCTTCTTTATTTAGTTTTATTCCTAAAATTTCAAATGGTTTCAGTAATTTTTTTGAATTAGTAGGGCTATTTATATTATCAATTTTTGTGTTTAGCACTTTGGTTCCATAATCTGATATAAATGGTGAATACTCATCCAATATTAGTTTGAACTTTTCGATTAACAATTTTGATAATTTTTTATCAGAAATTGGATTGAGCTTATCTTCATTTTCATCACAAATTATATTAGTCATTGTTTCTAAAGCTATTGAGTATATACCTCCTCTCAACAACAATAGATTTGATTGATTCCCCTCAATCATTAACTTAATGCAATGAGATAATTCTGGTAGACTATGAATTTTTGAAACCATCTTGTTAAAATAGTTTTCAGTAAGAAATGCGGATATTTTATCTAGAACGTATTCTTTTTTAAAATGCTTCAAATACATTTTAAAATCCATAGGGTGAAACAGATTTGCACTTGATAAAGCCGAAGGTTCTTGCTTAAAGTAAGAGGTATTTGTTGACAAAACCGTTTTATCCTTGGATAAGACTTGATAGTAATACGCATCTTGATATAGGTTACCAGTAACAAAGCCATAAGACAACAATATTGATTTTGTAATATCCTTAAAACTGTCCAGTTTTTCAGGTTGACAACTGTCTATAATGAGATAATTTGTGTTTTTGTCCTTATTGCTGTATTTATATAAATGATATTGTGAATTATTTAGATTTATCTTAATAAGCCCATTAAAATAAGTTGTATCGTTTATTTTATGCGGATTGGCATGAAAAGCATTAAATTCTATTTTTTTTTCACAAGGTATAACTAATCGTAAATGGGTGTCATTAAATGTAGATGTTTCTCCCTTTTGAAAGCTTTCAACTTCTATTTTAATAGTCATAGGATCTGATGCTACAATAGAAGCATTCAATCTGTTTCCCTTACCAACGCTATATATTGAATTAGTATTTTCTAATATGAAAGATTCATAAATTCCAAATTTCTCCCAATCAGCCATATAGGGATACTTATAAGGTTCTTCTATATAGATACAAATTTCAATATTGCCATTAAGGTTTTTTCTACTTACTGCTAATTTTTTATCAATAGGATAATCAGGAAGTCTAACTTTATAAGCCTTTTCTTTACCTAAACTTTCTATAGAATCAATGGCATAACCGACATCTTTCTTTATGGCTTTAATTTTCACTATTTTGATGTTGATTTAATCTTCGAATTATAACTAGCTGGTTGTATAGAAATAATTTTTATGGATTCATCCGTATTCTTAATACTGATTGATTTTTTATCTAATTCAATTTTAGTTTCTATATTACTACCTTTCAGTATATTATTATAGTGTTGAAATAATTCCGGTATCGCTTTATGAAAAGTTCCTGTTTCAATTCTAACAAAAGTATAATATGAATCATTGACATTATACTTTCTTGCATCTACATATCCCGTAATAACATCTTTACTCATATTTGTATGTGTAGTATCCCATAATTTTTGGGTTGTAGATTTCAATACTACTTCAACTATATTTTCAAATTCATCTGCTTTTAGATTATTAAATTCAATTACTTTTTGAAGCTTTTGCTTTATGAAATTAAAATTTGAAAATTCAAATCTAATATGTTGATTAAATAAAGTATAGCTTTCCAATTCTAAAAATTCAGTATACTCTTTTAGTTCAGGCGTGATTGGGTTTGGTAAATTAGCAATAATAAAATCTTTATATTTTTGCTTTGAACCGAATAATTGTGCTGCATAATCTGATGTTTTGAGCATTTTAGTGGTCCAAGCATCATTTTGGGTCATTTGGGCACACAATAAAGTGATATCGTTTTGAGACCAGAACTCTATCGTAATTGGGTTAACCGTATCAGCTGTATGAAATTTTCGAACATCATGATAGGCATGATAAAAAGAGTAGTCATAAATACTCCATAAATTATTTTGCTTATCGTCTAATAAATTTTTATATAAAGAAATTGACAACTCTTTAAGATCATCTTCTGTGGTTCCCCAATCAGAAAAATCAAGTCTAATTCTAGATTCACTTATGAGTGCTAAAAATTTGATTTTACTTTCAAGTTTAAAATTATCCTTATCGATAAACTCTTGAATTATATATTTCCAGATGCTTGGTTTATCATTATCTGTCCAAAAATCATTATTTCCTATTTTAAGCTTTAATTGACGTCCAATAAATTCAGATAATATATTCCATACAGATGTTGAATGAGTCGCATAAGATTCTGCATCATCAAAAATATATAGCAATATTATTATTGTTTTTAATGCCTCATCTTTATCAATTGTATTGAAATATGCAAGTCTATTTAAAATACTATTCGTATGACCTTCATTCAATAACTTATTTAAGTTCTCAAAATCATTATCAAAATTAAATATGCTTTTAAACTTGATTTCACTTAAATCTTTTTCTTGTATTTTCTGTTGAAGTAGTTTTCGAAGATTATTCTCAAACTTTATTGAGGTATGGCTACCTGCAAAATTTTCCTTACCAAAAAGCACAATTAATGTCTTTACAAGTAAAATATTTTGCTGTTTGGTCAAATTGTTAGACTCGTCAACTTTTATTTCTTTGTTTATGTCTTTAGAGATTTCATATTTACCAAAGTCTATATTGAGTTTTTGATTTAAATAAAAAACCCTATATCTTCTCATTGCTTTTAAAGTATCTCCTTTATCAGAATCTTTTTCAGTTTCAACTAACTCGCAGAGATTTGTTTCTGGGTTATACGGAATTATTGTTGACCAATTATTATTTAAAAATTTTATTGCATAAGGAAACGTCATTTTTAAATACGTGAAATTTAAAAAATCGTTTGTGTCAAGCTCATCTGGTAAGGTTTTAAAATCAAAGACCAATTGATTCACCAAGCGTTTTACACCTCTATAGTTTGAAATATAATCATCAAATAAATTATCCTCTCTATAGATACAAGTTTCAACATTTCTAACAAATTCTGCTTCAAAACCTAAATCTGTTTTTTTCAATAAACCTATGAAATCAGTTTTTAGCTGGGATTTTTCAATTTCTGGCAAATAAACTTCTAATTGAAAAAATTTATCTACAAATGTATGGTCAGCAATATCATTTTTTACCAATAAAGACTCAAGTACATAATCTTTATCCAAAGCAATTAGAAAAATAAAGTTTTTAAAATTTGCAGTATTTCGAACTAACTTTAAGACTTGCAAAACTTCATTATTAGAAAGTCTATCAAGATCATCTATAAATACTATATATTTCTTGTCTAATCGGTTTAAAGTATCATTAATCTTTTTATATGTATCGTAAGAAGACGAATCAGAAAATAAACTCGAATTTGGCTTAAAGAATTCAGAAATACTTTTATCCTTATATAATTTTAAAAGCTTATCAGAATACTTTAAAAATTGATTTGAAAGTCTACCACTGTATTTATTTATTTCAGTACTTAACTGTTTAAAAAACTCTGAAATAATATCAGTTTCGCTATGATTTAGATATGGTAAAAACTTTAAATGAATGGTATGCTCAATTCTTTTCTCTTCTAATTTCTCCTCAATTAAACTAATTAAACTTGATTTACCATTACCCCATGGGCCAACAATTCCAATTGTAAATGAATTTTTAAAGTTTGATCTTTCTAGATATTCGACAATTTTTGATGCTCTTTTGTGGTAGTTTAACTTATCATCACCCTTTAATAAAATAGGGTCATCAGAAATAAAGGGATTTGGTCTTTTTTCAAACTCTTTAGTACTTAATAAATTTTTAATAATCAATATAATTGAAAGAAATAATAATACTCCTAAAAGGTCAACATATAATAATTTAGAAGAAAATAATATGAAACCCCACCCATCTTTATCAATTACCCACTTCAACATTACATAAATCAAGCTCGACGCAACTAATGAATGAATCAAAAAGATTGAAGGCTGGTATCTTTTTAAAGCTGTTTTGTATAAAATATAAATTACAGTTGTAGTAAATAAAACAAGAAAAACGAATTTGGGAATTTGCAGTATTAATTTTTCATCAATAGTAAAATATTTAGAAATTATCCTATTAACTGTGGATGATGCTAAATAGAATATTAAGATTCCTAATACATAAACAGATAGGACCTTAAACATTCTATTTTCAAAAATCTTATCAAAAAACCTTTCTATTTTACCCATCATTTTTCCACCCACCTTTCTACCCACTTTAAGGAAGTATATAATTAATTTTCCAATGGCCACCTTTAGCACTACCAACTCTTTCTATAAGACCTAAATCTTTTAGAGCATCAAGATTATTATCAATAGCAGTGGCACTTAAACCAACTTTATCTTCAAGTTCTCTTTTAGAAACTTTACTATTTTCATGAATAGCTTTAATAATATTAACTCTATTATCAGTAAGATTATCTACCCACTTATCTACCCACTTATTAAAATCAAAAGGTCTTCTA
>Ga0116152_10004708_pt1 | contig 10729 bp, 5 predicted proteins | sample AD_UKC119_MetaG_FD_89894 | JGI IMG/M metagenome (GOLD analysis project Ga0116152, IMG submission 89894) | Active sludge microbial communities of municipal wastewater-treating anaerobic digesters from Hong Kong - AD_UKC119_MetaG | ecosystem: Engineered > Bioreactor > Anaerobic > Digestate...
CAATAAAAAACATAGGGCAGAAAGTGCAAAATTTGAACAATATAACATTTAATAAACGGCTCGGTAACTTGATAGGTAGGAGCTTTGAAATGCCCTACGTTTCTTATTGCCATCCGTTACCGGCAAGTGTAAAACGACACTGCAACCATTGAACAAACTACTAAAAATTGAACATTAATACAAGGACAAACCATTTTGAAAGGTGACCAACATACAGACCATATTTCAAGCGGACAACAAGTAAGCCGACACTTATTGCCTACGCAAAGTTTTTTATTTTTTCCCCTCCCGCAATTTTTAAAAACAATTTTAGCCAGCCACACAAGTGGCACATTTGGCTTTGCCCCGACACACAAAGCCGATCCTTCGGCAAAACCAAAAGAGCCACTTTTTGGCCAACGCTTGACGATAATTTCCGATATTCACGACATTAAATTTTGACACATTAGATGCTATTAGATAATAAAACCAAAACAGAAGACAGCGACCACTACAAAGTGTTTGACTTCATCAAAAACTACACTGAAAGCGGTGGACTTGACCTTGTGACAGGATTCTTCTCTGTTAATGCTTTGGCGTTAATGAAAGACGACATTAACCAAGCCGAGAAATTCAGACTGATTTTGGGTAATTTAATGCAGGACGAAGCACAATTAAACAAAGTGATTGACTTGCTTAATGGAAATACTGGAATCAGCGGAACGCTATCATTAAGTGCAGCAGCACAAAAAGCAGTTGAGTTTTTGCAACAAGACAAAGTTCAGGTTAAATCAATCCAACGTAATTTTTGCCACGCAAAGACATACATCTACAACGATAAGGATTCAAGAAAGAACTTTCACATTATTGGTAGTTCTAACCTGACAGACGCTGGACTTGGAATTAAAGAAAGCAGTAACATAGAACTTAATACGGCAGCCACAGGCAACGACAACGACTATAAAGAATTAAAAAAATGGTTCAAACACCAATGGGAAAATGTTGCTCTTGAAAAAATTGAACTGCCTGACAAAACCAAAGTTGAAGTAAAGCAACACATCATTGAACTAATTAAAAACCTTTTCAAAGAATACACCCCACACGACCTTTACTACAAAGTCCTTTATGAACTTTTCAAAGACGACTTGCTTGAACTTTCAGGTGATGCGGAATTCAAACGTGAAATTGCTCACTTAGAAGAAACCATCATTTACAAAACGCTTTTCTCCTACCAACAAAAAGGAGCCATCAGTTTAATTAAAATGCTTCAAAAATTCAACGGAGCAATCTTAGCTGATGCCGTTGGTTTGGGTAAAACGTGGACTGCTTTGGCAGTAATGAAATACTTTGAAATCAAAGGTTACACCGTTGTATTGTTTTGCCCTAAAAAGCTTCGCAACAACTGGGAGCAATACCAATCACACAGGGGTTCGCGGTTTGAGAAAGATGAAATTGAATACTATGTAAGAAATCACACCGACCTGCAAGACGAAAGACTTTCAAATAATTACCCAGACTTTCCGCTTTCCAAACTGCAACGCAAACAAAAACTGCTTTTGGTTATTGATGAAAGCCACAATTTGCGTAACGACAAATCTTCCCGATACAAATTCTTTGTTGACAATGTTTTGTTGCCCGAAAGAACCAATCGTGATGTAAAGGTTTTGCACCTTTCAGCAACACCAATCAACAACAAACTGATTGACATTCGTAATCAGTTTAAGTTAATGACCAAAGGACAAGACAACGGCTTTAAAGAAACTGATTTGGAAATTGACAGCCTTGAAAATATTTTCAGAACAGCACAAAAAGACTTTAGCGAATGGTCTGACCTTGATGATAAAAAAATTGCAGATTTCATTGCCAAACTTCCTCAGAAGTTTGAAAAGCTAACCGATGCTTTAATTGTAGCAAGAACAAGAAAACTGATTGAAGGTGAATTCGGTGAAATGAATTTCCCGAAAAAAGACGACCCAATAAATGAATACATCACTCCCGAGAACTTAGGCGACTTAAAATCATTTGATGATATTCTGAATGCTTTGCGTGTAAACCTCACGGCTTACCGTCCTTCGGAATACATCAAAGACCTGAAAGTGGAAAGCGTTTTGGAAAATCCGAAACAGCGTGAAAAGTTCTTGGTAAAAATGATGTATATCCTTTTGATGAAACGCTTGGAATCAAGTTGGTTTTCATTCAAAAGCACCGTTGAAAATATTCTGAATCATCACAACAACGCATTAGCCAAAGTAAATCTGTTTATTAAAAATCAAACGGACAGTTCTTTGGAAGATAATTTCACAGACGAAGAACAAGAAGAAATTGATGAAACAGCAGCAGAAATTGAAGCCGAGAACGACCAACCCATAACACTTGGAAAGAAAAATCCTGTTCCGCTTTCTTCTATCACAAACATTGACCTTTTCAAAAAACATTTGGAAGCTGATGTAACCAAACTAACACAACTAAAAGAAAGCCTTGCGAAGTTTGAATCTGAGTTCAAAGCAGGAAAAGCAAATGATGACAAACTCAATAAACTGATTGAGCATATTTCCACCAAGCAAAAGAAATCGGACAACAAAAAAATATTGGTGTTCACTGTTTTCAAAGACACAGCAAAATTCCTGTATGATGAATTGAAAAAGAAAGGAATTAAAAATGTGGCTTTTGTTTCGGGTTCAATCAGTGAAACCTTTGACAGCTATTCAGGAGACAAATTTGAACCGATTTTGGAACGCTTTGCTCCATTCACAAAACTTTACAATGAAAAGGACTGGTCGGAACTGTATGAAAAAGCAAACCTTTCAGAAGATTACAAAGAAGCTGACAAATGGAAAGTTCCTTATGAAAAATGGCTTGAACTAATTGCCAAACACGACAAGGCAACGCTAAAGAAAATTGAAAACCCGATTGATGTATTGATTGCCACCGACTGTTTAAGTGAAGGACAAAACTTGCAGGATTGCGACACAGTTGTAAACTATGATATTCACTGGAACCCTGTTCGATTGATTCAACGAATGGGACGTATTGACCGTATCGGTTCACCAAATAAAACCATTAAAGGCATCAACTTTTGGCCTGGCAAAAACTACGAAGATTATTTGCGACTGAAATCGAGAGTTGAAAACCGTATGGCACTAATGAGTGTGGTGGGAACAGAACTGGACGACAAAATGACTCCAGAATTTCAGCGAATGGTGGAAGAAAATCCATTGTTGCCAAAGCAAGCCCAAAAGATGTTGGAGCAATTGCAAATCACTTGGGATGATGTGGAAGTAAGTGACGAAACACTTGGCTTGAACGACCTTTCTTTGGAGCAGTTCAGGCAAGAGTTGTTTGAGTTCTTTAAAAAGAACGAAGAGTTTTTTAAGAAAATACCAAACGGAGTTTTCACAGGTTTCAAATTCAGACCCAATTCTAAGTGGCAAGCAATGCCTGAAAGCATTGTAGCCGTATTGGGTTATCCCAAACGACCCGATGAAGCTACAGACCACGTTTATGATGAAATTCATTTGCTTCATCAAAGTATTGAAGATGGTAAAAGCGGAAAGTTGATATTGAACAACAATCAGGAAATTCTAACTCTGCTTCGCAATCACAAACTGGAAGCCCGATATGTTCCCGCAACCATTGACAAAGGCGACCAAGCCGTTTTAGACAAGTTGGCTGCTGCGGTTGGTAGTTGGGTAAAGTCGCAAACAATACCTGTTGCCGTCAATCAAATTCAGGATTTGTTTACAGGTGATGTAACACCCAAGAAAATATCTCCCGAGCAAAAGAAACTGGAAGATAAATTCAAGAGTGAAAATTTCGACTTAATCAATTGGTTTGTAATTTCTAATAAGTAAGCAATGAATTTAAACATATTCAATACAGCCAAACTCTTTGATGCAGCAACCAACTTGTTTCAGCAGTTGAACATTAAACTCAACTCCACTACTGCTGAACCATTACCCGTAAAAGATTTACTAAAGCAGCATTACAAAGACAACGACACGTTCAAAGCCATTGATAAAACTTTCTTTATTGGCATTATTGACGACACGGTTTTCAAGGCCACAGGAATGTTTGATATAAACTATTCCTACAAAGAAGCCATTGAGCAAGGCGATAAAAACTACAACGGCTTAATGCTTTTTGCTTTGGAACTTAAAAAGCAACCCACCCGAACCGAAATATCAGACCTTACAAGAAACTTCAACCGCATAAGCCAAAAAATGCCTGTGGCATTGGTGCTAAAATATACGGTTGACAAAGAAGCGGTGATTTCCATCGCCATCAGCGAACGTTTTAAATACCTGCAAAACTGGCGACAAGGCGAAAAAGCGGGCAAGGTTATTATCCTTCGTGATATACATACACAAAATACCCACGCAGGACACACACGAATTTTGCTCGATTTGGTAAAACCTGTAGCCGTTACCAATTACGACCAACTGCACCAACACTGGTTGCAGGTATTGGATGTAAGCATACTCAACAAAAAGTTCTTTCAAGACTTGGCAAACTGGTATTTCTGGGCAATGGACAACGTGCAGTTTCCTGACGACTTGGAAAAGAAAAAAGATGTTCGCAATGCAACAAACCTTATTCGCTTAATTACAAGGGTCATATTTATTTGGTTCATTAAAGAAAAATCACTTGTTCCCAATGCCCTGTTTAGACGAGAGTATATTGACAAGATTCTGAAAGACTTCAATAAAAGCAAAAAGTCGCAGAACTACTACAATGCCATTTTGCAAAACCTGTTTTTTGGAACGCTGAACCAAAAAATGGAAGAAAGAAAGTTTGCCAAAGAAGGCGATATAAAAACCAACAAAGAAGAATACGGAGTTAAAAACCTGTTCCGCTATGCCGACTTGTTTAATATTCCCGAAAAAGAAGTGTTGGCACTATTTAAAGATGTTCCTTTTCTAAACGGTGGTTTGTTTGATTGTTTGGACAAGCCCAACGAAGAAAACAAAATTGTGTATGTGGACGGCTTCAGCCGCAACCCCAAGAAACAAGCCAGTGTGCCTGATTGCATTTTCTTTGGCGAAGAAAAAGAAGTTGACCTGAATGAAATTTACGGCACACGCAACAAAACCTACAAATCAAGGGGCTTAATAAACCTATTGGAGAGCTACAAGTTTACTGTTGCAGAAAACACCCCGATAGAAGAAGAAATTGCCCTTGACCCTGAATTATTGGGTAAAGTATTTGAAAACCTATTGGCAAGTTACAATCCCGAAACCCAAACCACCGCACGGAAACAAACAGGTAGTTTTTACACCCCACGGGAGATTGTAAACTATATGGTGGACGAATCGCTGTTGGAATACATTAAACAAAATGTAAAGAACGACAGCAAAGATTTTGAAATCCGATTGCGTGATGTATTCTCCTATTCCGAGAACCCCAATCCGTTTAGCGAAGCAGAAACCAAAGACCTGATTGAAGCCATAAACAACTGCAAGATTCTTGACCCTGCCTGCGGTTCGGGTGCTTTTCCTATGGGTATTTTGCACAAGATGGTTCATATACTGCAAAAACTGGATGCCAAAAACAAACTATGGAAAGACCTGCAACGCCACAAAGCCATTGAAGAAACCGAAACCGCTTTTAACATTGGCGACAAGGAAGAACGAGCCAAACGCCTTGCCGAGATAAACGATGTATTTGAAAACAATGCCAGCGACTACGGACGTAAATTGTATTTGATTGAAAACTGCATTTACGGTATCGATATTCAACCAGTAGCTGTTCAAATTGCAAAACTTCGCTTTTTCATTTCCTTGGTTATTGACCAAAAAGTAAATAAGAATAATCCAAACTTTGGTGTACGGAGCTTGCCTAATTTGGAAACCAAATTTGTTGCAGCAAATACATTAATTGGATTGGAAAAACCTAAGCAACTTACAATAAGAAATCCAAATATTGATGAAAAGGAAAAAGAAATAAAAGATTTGCGTCACGAATACTTTACGGTTAATACGCGAAAAGAAAAGTTGATTTTACAGAAGCGGGATAAAAAACTACGGCTCGAAATTGCAGCACTTTTAAAAGCTGATGGTTGGCACAGCAAAGTAGCAGAACAAATTGCATCATTTGACCCTTATGACCAAAACACTTTTGCTAGTTGGTTTGATTCAGAATGGATGTTCGGTCTAACTTCGGGTTTTGACATAGTGATTGGTAATCCACCTTACGTAAATGTTGAACAAATAGATAAGACAATAAAAGATAATATTTCAAAGTTCAGGACTGCTTACCAAAAATATGACCTTTATGTTTTATTCTTTGAAAAGGGAATTGACTTACTTAAAGAAAATGGTCAACTTAATTATATAACCTCAAATAAATTCTTATCACAGGGCTATGGGTTGCTTTTGAGACAAGAATTTCTAACGTATTTTATTCATCAAATAGTAAATTTTAATTACGATATTTTTGAAGCTGCTACTGTTAGAACTTGTATTTTTCACCTTCAAAAAACAAAAAGTAGCAATGCTTCAATTAAGATAATTGATGTTGGCTCTCAAAAGGATTCAGATAAGTTTTCAAAACTCCTATTTAGCTATCTGAATCAAGTAATTTTTAGCAACACTGAAGAAAACAACTTTAGGATAAATCTAACTAATGAGAAGATAGAAATTCTTGATAAAATACAAAAAGATTCGATTAGAGTTGAAGAAATATTCTCTGTGAACTATGGACTTAGACCGAGTAGTGAAAAATTGGGTTTAAAAAAAGAGTCTTTCATTTTCTCTAATAATCCCAGTAGAAAATATAAAAAATATTTTGAAGGGAAAGATATGGGATATTGGCAGATTAAAGCATCATCATATTTAGACTATCAACCTGATGTGATGTATAATGCTATGTTTCCAGCACTATTTGAAAATCCAAAACTAGTTGGGTTAAGAACACTTAGTGACATTGGAAAGCTAAGATTCATATATGATGATGAAAAATATTATTGTAATGATTCAGTAGTAGTTTTAGTTCTTTGGCATTTATTTTCTAATGTTCAAAATCAGACAATAGAAAGAAATATTTCTAAGGAGAGAATTAAAACTTCAAAGCAATTTGATTATTTCTTTGTTCAGGGTATTTTAAATTCCAAACTTATCAAATTTTATGTAAACGAGTTATTATATGATGGGACGCATTTTTATCCTAACCATATGAAGTCACTACCTATTAAGAATATATCATCTAGTGGCCAAAAACCAATCGTAAAAATCGTGGAAAACATACACACTAAACTTTCAAATGAAGCAAATCCAGATATTTCTAAATTAGAAAAGCAAATTGATGAGTTGGTTTACAAGTTGTATGATTTAACGGAAGAAGAAATCAAAATAATTGAAGGCAATGAATAGCCCACGCATTTTGCAAGCACATTGCCAAAGCCGCACGAACAGTTAAGGCAATTATGGAAACTTTGAATGTGTGCGTTGGAAATTTTGATGTACATGGCTATGTAGATAGGAAATTAAAGGCAAAGATTTTTGTTCATGTTTATAGAACTTGGAGTAAATGAATTTATAGAAAGCGATGGAACAGCTCTATGATAATAAATACCACTACGTAAAAGACCTTGGTAATGGAGGTTTTGGAAGAGTGTTTTTAGCTGCAGAAAAACATACAGAAAATAAGGTTGCCATCAAACAGTTAAAAAACAAGGATATATCTAGGCAAGAAGGTATTATTTATGAGATGCAGATGGTTTCCAAGTTCAACCATCCACATATTGTAATGTATAAACATCATTTTGTTCAGGACGACATGCTCTATCTCGTAATGGAGTATTGTCCACTGGGTAGTTTGCGGCACATAATGCAAGTCGATGTAGATAGTAACGCTGATATATGGAAATGGATGAGTGAGCTAACTGCTACGCTGCAATTGGTTCACGAAAAGGGTATAATTCATCACGATATTAAGCCTGACAATATTTTGTTTTCAGAAGACCGCACGATCAAAGTAACGGACTTTGGCATTGCTAATACCGGAGGTGGTACAAGGCCTTATATGAGTCCGGAAGCATTGAGTAGGGAATCCAATATTGTTAAAGATCCAAGAGTTGATGTATATGCATTAGGGGTTACACTTATGGAATTTCTCATTAAGCAAAACCCATTTTTTGGAAAATCAGCAGATGAAATTATAGAAATACATGACCGGAAAGAATTTGGTATTAGATCACTTCCGAACTGGCAACAGGAAATAATTCTAAAAGCCATTGCTAAAATACCTGAGCAAAGGTTTCAGAGTATGAGGGATTTTCATGAAGCCATACAGGCACAGTCAGTTCCTGTTATTATAGACAAGGAAGTAATTGTGGCTGGTGATTTGGCTGCACGAGTCGAGCGTTTCTTGCGACTTAAAAAATGGAATAGGGCTCTCTCGCTGTTAGAGTATGCGGAGAGAACCTTAAAGCCAAATGTAAATATTTTGCTTCAACGAGGAAAATATCACTTGATGGGACAGCAAATTGAATTAGCAAAATCCTACTACGAAAAAGCATTGAACTGGAATCCACGATTAGACGTACAAAAGGAATTAGGGTGGATAAACCTTGAACTGGAAAACTACCCAACAGCAATTTCTCTTCTTTCAGACCATCTCCATCGTAATCCATCGGACTATGAAGCCTACAATTTATTGTTGCAATGTTACTACGAAACCAATCGTTATGAACCCGCAATGGATTTGGCAAGAATTTTATTAGATGTTGAACCTAATAACCAGTGCTTTGCCAATAATTACTACATCTGTTGTGTTATGCAAAGCATTGGTCAAATTGTTTTTCCAGACACCGTATTGAAAGAAGATAAATCAGAGAATCATTTTTTGAATTACAACTTCGGTGTATTATTAGAAACCGACTTATCGCATAATTACAAGAAAAAGCCAACTCTTAAATCTAAATTGCTATTCATGGATTATCGCTTTAATAAGTATAGTGCGTCAACTTTGTATTGCACCAGAGGTAACATAGAAAACTTTGTAGAATCTGAGAACATAAAGCCTGTTGTAAAGTTCGGACGGCAAAACTATGAAGTGAATGATGTGAGAGTTCCTGGTGGCACTTCAATTAGCCGAAGACATTGTGTTATTATTAACTATAGAAACGATATCTGGATTTATGACTTAAGCAGCACCGGGACTTATGTAAATGAAAGAAAGGTAAATGTCAAAGCACATTTGATTGGCAGAAATACGGTTCGTCTTGGGAACATAGAATATGAAATTACTAATGACAGAAGCAAATTGTTTTAGTGTTACTAAACTATTAGTAGGCGATATTTATGAATGTGGTGAAATATACGGAAAATTAGTATTGAGAAAGAAGGGAAGGCCTTAACTAAATTCAATAAGTAAAGCCTCTTATAGATTTATTTAATAATAATCTATAATATATTCTAATTTCTATGTTGATTTCTTTGCTTTTAATTTCACCAATTCCGAATGATGAAGAAGTAAAACCCTGTTTGAATTTGCTAATTCATTCGCAGATTTAGTAAATGAGTTTGGTGCAACCACAACTCCATAATCCAAATTGAAGTGCTTGACGCCTGCCACTACCTCTTGCACTGCTTTATTGCCTACTGGACGGTTAAAGTGTTTGCATTGAATGCCAACACTTACTCCAGCTTTTGTGGCAATTATATCAATACCTTGGTCGCCTGAACCTTTAGTTAGAGCTACTTTCCACTTATAGTTTTGTAGTAGCTGTGAGCAAAAACTCTCATACTCAATTCCTGAGAACTTTGGACTATAATTTGGCGATTTATTATTTAATGAAATTTCTTTGGCAGCGACCATTTTAATGATCTTTCTCTCAATTAGTTCATACAAATGAATCCTATGTCCATTTTTATAAGAGCTACTCCCGTCCCCACTAAAGGGAAACATTTCAACATATGGCGCTATATGTTCATTTATAAAATACCTCACATCTTCATCTATCCATTTTTTTTCAATGATCTTGCCATATGGATCTTTTGTGGTTGAGGATCGTTTGACCATTAGCAGCTGTGGCATATGCTTTCGTATTATTTTTTCAGCTTTTCTAAGCTCGCTTAATTCAGTAGGTAGATCTTCTGTGTTATTTGTTGAAAATCCTTTGTTTTTAGGATGGTTTTTATACCATTTTAATAATCTCTTCCTAACGAAAATGAATATTATTGAGGCTATTAATAAGTTGAATAAAATGTCAGAGTCACTGCTCATGCGTAATATGAATTTTAACTTACTAGGTATCACTTAGTTTGAAAGGATTCTCCAATAATTGATATCGTCTAAAAATAAAGTAATAGTAGGTTGATCATTTCTTTTTGCTCCTCATTATTTTTGTGGCTTGATATCTTGTCATTCATTATTTTCACTCCATGACCTCCAACCCACCCACTTTATTTCGTTCTGCCTGCTGGCATCAACCCCCCCCAAAACCCCACCATTTCCACCCTCTTTGACCTCTCGAAAGCTGCGTAGAAGAATAGCCGGGACGGGGCTGTTGGCAGTAAGTTGTTGGTTTTTGGTCATTGGTTTTTGGTAGTTAGTTATTAGAGAATGCCACTCTTCGTCGCCTTGTCCCTATCACCCTCGGGAAGGGTTGATCCCTTCTGTTTACTCTTGTTACTGAAACACGATCTTCCCGCCGTTGTGTGAGCCATCGGCATAGCGAACAGCGATGTAGTATATGCCCGCCGGCAGATCGTTTCGGTGCAGGGTATATACTTCATCACCACTTACTATC
>Ga0116152_10004710_pt1 | contig 10727 bp, 7 predicted proteins | sample AD_UKC119_MetaG_FD_89894 | JGI IMG/M metagenome (GOLD analysis project Ga0116152, IMG submission 89894) | Active sludge microbial communities of municipal wastewater-treating anaerobic digesters from Hong Kong - AD_UKC119_MetaG | ecosystem: Engineered > Bioreactor > Anaerobic > Digestate...
AAATTAAAAGACAAAAATACTAAAAAAAAGCGAAGGAAATTTTAGAAGCCCACATTGGTTGTTAACATTTCCCCTCTAGGGTTTTTAATTGCATAGCGGGAAAATTTTTCATCTGCTTCAAAACCGTCCCCTTTATTGATGGTTCCATCCGCTTTAATTTGTGTTACTTCCACTTCAGAATAGATTCTTTTGTTCAGTTTATCCCAAATAATTTGCTCTGTTTTGATAGATTCATGTTTAATCAGATCGGTGATTACTACATTTTTTGAGGCTTCCATTCTTTGAGTATAATCTTCACTGATGGCATAATCTGCTGTTAATACGGATTGTTTTTCTCCGTTGCTATATGAGGTTATTTTAATCCCTTTTGGGAAATCCATATAAGGATTTGGGCCTCCGTATTTATTCATATAGGGAGCGAATAATGTAAAGCTCACTTTTCCTGAATCGCTAATCACAATTTCGATATTGGTAGCAGATTCGTCTGGAAATTTCCCATCAAATTGGAGCGGTTGGTTCTTCTCGTATTCACTAGAAGAGCAAGAAATAATAAATGCCACTCCAATAATCATCAGAGTGACATTTATTATTTTTTTTAATTTCATTATGTTTAAAAATAACTAGATTATCTAACGGTAGTTGATTCATTGATCCAACAACCAACTCTATAGGAATCTCCATTATTGAGACCTCTAACAAATTTATCATTTTGAGTTGGATAAACAAGTCTGGATTTACGAGTATTTACATCGTTAACTAAAGATGGATCAATAGAGAGGGCTTTATTGTATTTGTCAAGAGCAGCCCAGCTGTTTGCATTAGGTAATGCGTCACCACCTGAACATCTGGATCCGGAAGCTGCGTATAAATCTCCGATTAAAATATATGCTTTTGCAAAGTTTGGATTATATTTAATAGCTTGATTAGCAGCATTTCTGGATTCTGAATATTTTTGTTGAATCATATACACATTCCCAATCATAAACTGTACGTTTGCTTTTTCATTATTTGTTTCATACAATGAATCCGCTTCATTGAAAAAGAGGAGCGCTTTATTAAAATCATCATCTGATAAATTTTCTTTTTGAAGGGTATAGTTCCCCATTAAAAAGGCAGTAAAAGCACTGGGTTCTGCTCTGTGAACGATCTCAAGACCTTCCACAAAAACGGGGTTAATTTTTGGACAATCTTTAGCATTTTGGAACAGCTTCAACATTTTCTTTAAAGCGGTAATATTATCCTTAATTGTTGGCATTCTTTTAGTATAAACATCTATTAAAACATTACATGGAGCATAAGGGGTAAAAGCAGCTTCGATATTTGACAATGTTCTTTGGTAGGTTTTTATAAAAAGATTCGCTCTTGCGGTATCTCTTTGAAGTAGGGCAAGTGTTTTGTTATACTCTTCAGGAGAAATCAAGTCGGCATCCATTCTTTGTTGAAGGTTTTCCAAATTGGATACTTGTTTGTCAATTCTTTTATAAGTTTCGATCATTCCAATTTCGATATAACTGGTTGCTCTTTCGTAAGCATCAATCAGAATCGTTGTATCTTGTTGCATTTTAACCATTTGAATAGCTACTTTAAAATAGATATCCCAAACACTGGGTTGTGTTTTCTCTTTTTCTAATTCTACAGATTGAACGAACAAGTTGTAAGCATTTTTAAACTCTTTTCTATCATCTGCTGATAAAAACTCAGGGGTTCTGTATCTGATTGTATTTAAAGCAATGAAACCCAATCCGCTTCCTTCAGAAAATTTTTCTGGGAAATATTGGCTTCTCACCTTGTAGCTCCACAACAAAGAGTCCACTAAATTTTGTTTTCTGGTAGAGTCATCTCCTTCTTCTTTAATCAAATTGTCAAACATTGTTTGACTATAAGCAAAAATACCATCCCAGGAACAAGGGCAATTTTGCACTAAATATTGCCAGTTCTGATAGGCTTCTTTATAATTTTTTTGGTTATAAAATGTTTGAAAATAGGTGATTCTTTCTAAACTTAAAAGGGAATCTTCTGGAGTTGCACCATATTTGTAAGGGCAGTTTGGATTTTGTGCTTTGAGTCCAAATAATGTGATTGTAAGGACAATAAGTAATACTAATCTTTTCATTTATTTTTTTACTTTTTTATTATTGATTTGGTAATATGAACGATAATAATTTATTTTTATTATATGTTAATCCAATTTCACTCTTTGATACCATCTTTCATGGAGTATGAAATTGAGAGAAACCCGTAGGATATTTTCATCAATCAACCCATTTGTTAATGTTCCCATTTTTCCATACTCCAGTAAAATATTGATTGAAGATTTGGTATTAAATGTTCTTAAAGGGAATCCGGCACCCACAGAGAAGACAAAATCTGAAATAGGTGTATTTTTCACGACCATATATCCAGAGGAATAGCGAAAACCGGCACGATAATTAATTTTTTTGAAATATTTTGTGGATTTGGAATCTGGAATATATTGAAACCCAATGGATGATATATAGTTGTCTTTTAGTGTATCCGAAATTCCTGTTCCTGAAAATCTGCTCCAGTTTTGGAAAGTAAAATCACCGGAAACCAAGTATTTATCTTTAAAAGCATACGAAAATCCCAGGCCGATATATTGAGGAATTTTAAGAGTTCCCTTAACCGCATCATCTCCTGTTTTAATCAAAACGGTATCAAAAGAGGTTGTGTTTTCATAAGCTCCAAAATAGTTTGTAATGAGAATGTGATCTCTTGTGCCTGTATAAGCTGAGTTCTCATACACTAGTCCTAATGTAAGTTTTTGATCTTCATTTAATTTAAAATCATATTGAAGTCCAATATTATATCTTAAACCATCCACATTTTTTATTTGTGCAATTTTGGAATTATAGACTGTAGCATCCTGAAACTCCATAAATCGCAGGGTGTTAAAGTTACCCCAGAGATAGGAAAGTGTGATCCCCAGATGAAGCTGTTTGGTAATTTTAAAACCGTTACCCCAATACAACTGCATCAACCCACCTTCTCCTGCATATCTATAATCTGCAGTCCCTAAATTTGGGATTAGGGCACTGTCTGAAATATTATATCCAAAATCGCTAAAGGGGATAACTCCCAAACTGGATCCCCAATAATTGGTAATAGGGAGGGCTATGGCAACATAGTCAAAACGTGCTCTGGAATTATTTTGGATGATAGAGGATGATTGCAGTGTGTTTCTGAACAAACTGAGAGAACCATCAGCAATAAAGGTAAGGGAGTCAAATTCTGAGTAGGAAGCAGGGTTTTTAAAATTGAGAAAATAGGGATTTCGCAATGCATAACCTGTTCCTCCCATACTATTCATGACACCGTTGGCTCTGCTATTTAGGATGCCAACTCCAAAAGAAGAGTATGGAGAATTGATCTCATTTTGTGCATATCCATAAAAGGGAATTACTGACAATAAAGCCAATAGGAAATAGTAAATTGAAAATTTTCTATACATTCAGGTTTAATATTTTATTAAGTCCAACAAGGACTAAATTTGGAGTTGCAAATATCTGATTTTTTATTGACTTTTGCAAATAGGGTAAATCACCTCCTGTCAACAGCACTTTTACTTCAGAAAACTGTGATTTATAAGCTTCGATCTGACCATCAATTTCAAAAACAGCACCATTAATAACGCCACTTTTGATAGATTGTTGTGTATTTTGCCCCATAAAGTAGTCAATATGATCCAAATCCACCAGGGGGAGTTGAGCTGTAAACTGATGAAGGGATTTAAACCTCATCAGAAGACCCGGAGAGATTGCACCACCCATATAAACACTTCGGTTGTTAACAAAATCATAAACAATACAACTGCCGAGCTGAACGGATAAACAATGGTTTTTTGGGAATAAAGCAGCAGCAGCAACACTACAAGCTATTCTGTCTAGACCCAAACTTTCTGGTGTTTGATAGTCAATCAAAATGGGCAACCTGGATGATTGGTCAAAAACAATATATTCCGTATTCATTTCAAGAAAATCGATTATTGCAGGATCCATCACTCCCACTTTTGAAATGATAGATCTCTTAACAGAACCATGAGACACAATCTCCTGAAGTTTGTCAAGAGACAATTTAGACACCGTCTCCACTCGAATCAACTGCTCTTTTTCATCAAAAAGGGCGATTTTATGCAGTGTATTTCCAATATCAATTACTAAATTCATACGATCAATCTTCAGAATCTTCGGCAATAAAATCTTTGTATGCAGTAAGGGTATGTGCTTTTGAGAGAAAGCCAATATAATTTTGAGCTTCATCGATTACAGGTAGATTAAAGTGTCCTGAGTCTTTAAATTTTTTAATTACCTGTTCTCCTGTATCCTGATAGTAAGCAACGGTATCTGGATAAAACATAAGATCACTCACTTTCACATCATCGTAGAGTTTTTGATTAAAAATGATCTCTCTATGGTCATCCATGCAGAGCATCCCCACGAAATGGTTTTCCTTATCCACAACAACAAAAAGATTTCTTGTAGATTGAGCAATCAAGTGGGTGTAATCTCTAAGCGTTGCTTCTTTAGAAATGGTTAAGATGTTGGTTTCAATCAATTTATGCCAATTTAGCTTATGCATAGCAAATTTATCTTTATTGTGGGTTTTAAGTTCCCCTTTTTCTGCCAGTTTTTTGCTGTAAATAGAGTGTTTTTCGAAAGGTTTAACCATTAAAAAAGAGACAGAAGAAGTGATCATTAGGGGTATTAAAAGTCCATAGCCAGAAGACATTTCGGCAATCAAAAAGATTGAGGTTACAGGGGTATGCATAATTCCAGCCATAACACCAGCCATACCAGCCAGGACAAAATTAGCGGCGGGCAAATCAGTCCCCAGATAAAGATTAGAAACAGAAGCAATAAAATACCCAGAGAAAGCTCCAATAAAAAGGGATGGAGCAAAAACGCCACCAATACCTCCTGATGCTAAGGTAAACGTTGAAGCAAATACTTTTATAAGAATAATCAGTCCCAGATATAAAACAAACAGAAAGTTAGAATTAAAGCTAGAAAAATAGTGAAAAATGGGTGAGTTTTTGAACAGTATTGTCGTTTGTCCTTTAACCAAAAAGGGGATACTTTCATAACCTTCACCATAAAAAACGGGAAACAGAAAAATAAGCAGTCCTAAAATAATACTTCCTAAAACACCTTTTACATATTTGTGTTTGATTTTATGAACCAGATTCTCAATTCCTCTTGCAGTTCTTAAAAAATAGATAGAGACAAAACCGGTAAATGCGCCCAATACAATATAAAAAGGTACATTTAAGGTGCTAAAAGGGATAATGGATGTTATTTCTAACATTACATTTTTACCTAGGAACAAAATGGAGAGTACAGTCCCTGTAGCAGCAGAAACCAAAAGTGGCAAAATCGATGCAGCAGTAAAGTCGATCATTAAAACTTCGATAGCAAACACGATAGCAGCAACTGGAGCTTTAAATACAGCAGCAATAGCGGCAGTACAACCACAAGCTAAAAGGAGGGTTGTATTTTTAGCATTTAAATGAAACAGTTTTGATAAATTGGAACCAATAGCAGATCCTGTGAGAACCATTGGAGCTTCCAAACCAACAGATCCTCCAAAACCAACGGTTAAAGAACTGGCAACAATGGATGAGTACATATTATGACTTCTCAAATTTCCACTGCTTTTAGAAATCGATTTTAGAACAATACTAACCCCGTGGCTAATATTATCTTTGACCACTTTGGAAACAAATAGTATTGTCAAAAGGATACCCATTAATGGAAATGCCAGATAGAGGTAGTTTTGTTGAGCACCTGGGAAAGCATTTTGAAGAATAGAAACTGTAAAATGGAGTAAATTTTTGATAACGATAGCCGCTGTAGCTCCAAAAACGCCTGTAAAAAAACTCAAACCCAGCAATGTATTCTGATTACCTAGTTTTTCTTTAGAAAAACGTCTCATTTTTGAAATGAACAGCTTCGTATTTTTATAATTCATTTGATTTTAACAATTAATAGCCGCAAAAGTAATAAAAAGAAATGGGATGAACTAAAAAAAATGTATTTTTGTGTTTTATTACAATTAATTCTTTCATTATGACTAACAACATCATTATTTGGGACAGAAATAAATGTAAAACTTGTTATTCTTGTATAAGAGCATGTCCTGTTAAGGCGATTCATGTAAAACAAAATACGGTTTTCCCCCATTTTGAAGATGCGAGATGTATCCATTGTGGTCATTGTATTTCTGCTTGTGCTTACGGAGCTATCAAATATTACGATTCCAAACAAGATGTAAAAGAGATGCTCAATTCAGGTGGAAAAGTTGCTGCAATATGCGCACCTTCCATTGCTGGTGAGTTTGTAGATATTGCTGATTATAGGAAGTTTGTAAAAATGATCCGTTATCTAGGATTCTATTTTGTGAATGAAATGTCGTTTGGCGTAGACATCATTGCAGCAAAATTTCGGGAAATAACAGCCCAAAATTTTAACGGTAAATATTTTCTAACTTCCCATTGTCCTGCAGCTGTTGAACTGATAGAAAAAATTTATCCTGAATTGATTAGCAATTTGGTTCCCAATATTTCCCCAGCAGCTGCATCAGCAGTTGTGATCAGAAAAAATCATGGCAAAAATGTAAAAGTAGTTCACATTACTCCATGTGTTGCAGCCAAAAATTCATTATCCCGATATAAAGGAAATGCCAAAATTGATGCCGTATTGACTTTTAAAGAGCTTCGAGAGCTTTTTGATGAGTTCAATATTAAAGAAGCTTTCACCCAAATGTCTGATTTTGACATTCCATTTGGTTATAAAGGAGGTTTATATGCGATTTCACAGGGGTTTGTTGAAGCAACTGGATTGGATACCAGCTTATTGAATGGGAATACAACAACTGTTGAAGGGAGTGCCAATACGATTCAGGCAGTTCAACAATTTAAAGAATTTACTGAAAATATCAAATGTAATTTTAATTTATTTTTTTGTGAAGGTTGTATTTCGGGACCTGGTATGTCAAAGTGTGATAATAAATTCCTAAAACAAACATTTACAAAAGATTATATCAAGAAAAGGTTAGCCAACTTTGAGATTGATCGTTGGTTTAGTGATGTAATGACACACTCCAGATATAAAGAGCTGGATTGCCAGTTTAATAATACCGAATATACTCTTAATGAACCAGATGAATATAACGTCATTGTGGCATTGAAAAAGATCACAGTTCCCAAAAATGGTATTGAATTAAATTGTGGGGCCTGTGGATATCAAACCTGTTATGGGTTAGCCTATGCAGTAGCACAAGGTATTGCTATTCCGGAAATGTGTGTACCCAATTCTCAATTTGGCACCCGGGAAGCGGTCATCAATATGCGAAGAAATACGGAAGAACTGGAAAAAGCGGAATCCCGGCTCAAGGAACTTGAGATCAGATGTAATGAAGCTGAAATTGAGAGCCGTTCATTAACTTCTGCATTATCTATTCTGATCAGAAGTTTACGTACCGGTTTGGTATTGACAGATCCTCAACTTAAAGTGGTTGACTCCAATTTGGGTTTTGTTGAAATTCTTGGAGAAGATTCGGCAGATATTCATGAAGTGATTCCATTCCTGGTAGGTGCCAATTTAAAATCCCTTTTACCTGCTACGTTAATATCTCAAATCAGCTATTTGCTGCAACATGATGATGAAAAATTACAGCGAGATGTTGAAATTCAGGGAAAACTGATCAATGCTACCATGTTTACAATGATCCCTAATCAACTTATTTGTATTATTTTACGAAATCTTCATTCTAAAGAAGAGCGTCCTGAGGAGATTATTGAAAGAATCACCGAGGTTATTGAAGAGAATCTTCGTCAGGTACAACAAATTGGCTTTATTTTAGGTGAAGGGGCTGCTAAAACTGAAAAGATGATGAATACAATCATAGAAACCTATAAATCTTAATGTGTTGAAAACAATTCAAATGGTTGACTTGAAAAGTCAATATCAAAAGATTAAAGGAGAGATTGATCAGGCCATTCAAAGTGTTCTCGAAACAACTACATTTATTAACGGAACTGAAGTAAGCTCTTTTCAAAAAGAGCTTGAGCAGTATCTTTCTGTTCCCTATGTTATTCCATGTGGAAATGGTACTGATGCCTTACAAATTGCCTTAATGGCTCTGGAGTTAAACCCGGGGGATGAAGTGATTACCTCCCCATTTACCTTTATTGCAACTGCTGAAGTGATTGAACTTCTTCATCTTAAACCTGTTTTTGTGGATATTGACCCGAATAGTTTTAATATGGATCCATCTCAAATTGAAGCTGCTATAACCTCAAAAACCAAAGTGATTCTCCCTGTTCATCTTTTTGGGCAGTGTTGTGACATGGAACACATTCAGAAAATCGCTTTAGAGCATGATCTTTTTGTTGTTGAAGATGCTTGTCAGTCTTTAGGTTCTGAATATCGTTTCAGCAATGGTCAGTTTAAAAAATCTGGGACAATAGGTGATCTGGGATGTACTTCCTTTTTTCCTTCTAAGAATTTAGGGTGTTTTGGGGATGGAGGAGCCCTATTTACTTCCCATACTGATCTAGCTAAAAAATGCAAGATGATTGCTAATCATGGATCTGTTCAAAAATATCATCATGAAAGGGTTGGAGTAAACTCCAGATTAGATACAATACAGGCTGCTGTTTTATCTGTTAAGTTGAAATATTTAGATCAATACATCATAGAAAGACAGCGTGTTGCTCGTTTTTACAATACTCATTTAGAATCGGTACAAGGGTTACATATTCCTATATCATCCTCTTTTAGTTCACACACTTTTCATCAGTACACTTTACTAACAACCCCTGAAAAGAGAGATTTCATCGTACCATTTTTAAGAGCACATGACGTTCCATGTATGGTATATTACCCTGTACCACTCCATTTGCAAAAAGCATTTCACCATTGGGGTTATCAACCGGGAGATTATCCGGTTAGTGAATCTGTATCCCAATCTGTTTTCTCCTTACCAATTCATACAGAGTTAACAGAAGATCAGTTGGATTATATCGTCAAAACACTCCTACAAGCTTTAAATGAACTTTAAACTCATTACTGGTTGTTCTTTTTATTGACTTCAGATGGATCCATTTGTTCAATCACTACATTTTTACCTAATATTTCCCCAATCTCTTTGTTGTTTCCAACAACAGCCTCTTTACACCCTACCAGTTTCACTCCAAATCTATTGGGATGAAATGGTGTAAATTCGTTGCTTCTGTATAATGTATTGTTAATAAACAGGATCCCTTTAACTGATTTTGCATACAACACCGGATAATCAAAAAGAAAGAAATTGTTATTTTCAATTCTGATATTAGAGTGATAAGGATAATCCGGATTTAGTTCCCCCATATTTGGGAAAATAGAGATCACCGCTTCAGAGGAAGGATATAGGGATGTTAAACATGAATATCTAAAGATATTTTTTCTAATCAATACCTGATCTACAGGACCTGATTCAAACGTTTGGATGGCATCTCCGGCAAAAAGGATCGCACTCCCACTGGTTTCAAAAATATTCGATTCTATTAAAAATTTTCCGGATCCATTTAGGACCAAACCTCTTCCGGAACCACTTCTGAAACGTGAGTTTTGAATGACAACATCTGGGTATGCAGCTAGATTTTCAACAACCATTCCCACCTGTATGGTTGAAGGTAATGGATTCTCAAAGGTAATGTCATAATTCTGAAATCCCCTTTTTTTTATTTTTTTGATGATAGCTGTTGAATAAGTGATCAATGTTTTGGAATCAACAAAGGCAATGGTCTCCCCCTCTTTTGCCCAGTCGAGATGTTTTATCTGAGGCAATGGTAATGTTACCTTCATTTTATGCCGATTACACTTTGTTATTTTAGCGTATGTACCAGCTATTTTAACTGCATCACCCATCAAAGCAAACGTTTCGCAGTTATCAATTCTAATCATTCCCTTACAAGCTATAAACTCCATTCCTCCTTCATGACTACTCAAAAATTTTCGGTTATTAGAGAAATAGGGGACAATACTACAGGAATAAAAACTCAAATTTTTAGAGTTTTGAGCACGAATAGCCACTCCTGCTGTTTGATATATATTAATATTTTGTAATACAATATGATCACTATTATGGATTAAAAACCCGGGATGATCCCCATATCCATGTCTGATTACAATCCAGTTTCCTTGTTTGGGAAACTGAGATCTGTCCCCGTGATATACCCTGATGAATCCCATTGAATCTAATTTCACACGATTTTGATACCATATTCTATCTCCGGTTTGGGGTTGTACGATATTGTGGTCTACATTAAATTCAACAAATCCAAAAGGTTTGAAAAGATGATTTCCCATTTTAAACACCAGCTGATTGTTTCGAATTGTGAATGGAAACAGTGTAGAATCGAGACGGATCGAAAAGTAGGTCTCATTTACATCAACAACTTCTGCTTCTGCCAGTGTTGGGGTTGCAAAATCGACAAAAAGATTTCTGATTTTAATATTGCTGCAATTTTCGAATAAGAAAGGTTGAACGGCTCCATGAAAGATAAAACTGGCAAAATTCGCATCAATATGGACATTTTGTAGGTTTTTTAGAACGATAGAACTCTTCATCGATTGTTTTACAGATGATTGAACCACTGTTGAATATTTTGCGTTCTCTTCATAAAAATGATAATTCCCTGCACTGATAATAAGTTCAATTTCAGGTTC
>Ga0116152_10004711_pt1 | contig 10727 bp, 3 predicted proteins | sample AD_UKC119_MetaG_FD_89894 | JGI IMG/M metagenome (GOLD analysis project Ga0116152, IMG submission 89894) | Active sludge microbial communities of municipal wastewater-treating anaerobic digesters from Hong Kong - AD_UKC119_MetaG | ecosystem: Engineered > Bioreactor > Anaerobic > Digestate...
AGCGGCGTGTATGCGACGGGCTTCCAGGACCTGCTCGATGGGACGGGCGCGGGGGTTTTGGCGCGCGGCAACGAGGTCTGGTACACCTGCATCCCGAATCTCTGGAAGCTCACCGACACCGACGGCGATGGCCAAAGCGATACCCGCGAGGTGTTGCACCACGGGTACGGGGTGCGCGTCGCGCTACGCGGGCACGACCTGCACGGATTGGTGCAGGGACCTGATGGACGGCTGTACTTCTCGGTAGGGGACCGGGGATACAACGTGATGTCGAAGGAGGGCAAGCACCTGTTCGCACCTGGCAGCGGCGCGGTGTTCCGCTGCGAATTGGACGGCAGCCAACTCGAAGTGTTCGCCACGGGCCTGCGCAACCCCCAAGAGCTCGCCTTCGACGATCGTGGCGACCTGTTCACCGGCGACAACAACTGCGATGCCGGGGATGCGGCGCGCTTGGTGTACGTCATGGAGGGTGGCGATTGCGGTTGGAGCATGAACTTCCAATACCTGCCCGATCGGGGTCCTTGGATGTCGGAGAGCTGGTGGAAACCGCGCTTCGATGGGCAGCCGGCGTTCCTCAACCCGCCGATCGCCAACTTGGCTGCGGGTCCTTCGGGATTGGCCTACTACCCCGGTGTGGGATTGCCCGATTCGTACGCGGGCAGCTTCTTCCTGGTGGACTTTCGCGGCGGAGCTGGCGGGAGCGGGGTGTACCGCTTCACCACGCGCCCCGACGGTGCCGGGTTTGCCCTCGACCAGACCGAGGAGTTCTGGTGGGGCGTGTTGGCCACCGACGTGACCTTTGGCCCGGACGGCAGCTTGTACCTGTCGGATTGGGTGGAGGGTTGGACCGGGGCTGGCAAGGGACGCATCTATCGCATGCAGGACCCGACTTTGGCGGGCACCGACGAAGTCCAAAACACCGCCAAGATCCTGGGCCAAGGCATGGCGAATCGCAGCCTCCAGGAGCGCATCGGGCTGCTGCAACACCCCGACTACCGCGTGCGGCTCGAGAGCCAGTTGAGCTTGATGGCCGAAGGCGCCAACGCCATCGAACCGCTCTCCACCCTGGCCCGTTCGCAGCAAGCTTCGCTGCACGGACGCATGCACGCCATTTGGGCTCTTTCGCGACTGCACGTAACCGCCCCGCTGGAATTGCTATTGCGCGACCAGGATCCAGAGATTCGTGCCCAGGCTGCGCGCGGGCTGGGCGAATGCCCGGACGCGCCGGTCAAATCCTTGCTGGCCTTGATGATGGACCCCAATCCGCGGGTCGTGTACCACGCAGTCCAAAGCTTGGGAGCCCGCGGCGACGGGCTGGCTGTGGTGGGCCTGGCCGGGGTGCTGAAGCGCAACGAGGATCGCGACCGGTTCCTGCGGCATGCCGCGAGTTATGCGCTTTCGCGGGTGGCCACTCCGGAAACCCTGGCGGGGTACTCGGTGGACCTTTCGAGTAGTGTGGCCCTTGGTGCCGTGCTCGCCCTGCGGCATCAGCGCAGCGAGCTACTGTCCGTGTACTTGCGCTACTCCGATCCGCGCGTGGTCACCGAGGCGGCGATCGCGATCTACGACTTGGACCTAGTAGGCGCCCTTCCCGCGCTGGTGGACCTCTTGGAGCGCTACCCCCGCGGGCTGCCCGATGCGGTTTCGCGGAGGGCTTTGCACGCCGCGAACCGTCTGAATCGAATCGATCCGGTTCTCGCCTTTGCCTTGGAAAGTCAGAACTCCGAGGCCCTGCGCACCGAAGCGGCCGATTTGATCGCCCATTGGATGGAGCCCAAGGAATTCGACGCCATGCGCAACGAGAGCCGTCACTACGGCGAGCGTACGGGGCTCGGGGATCCTCAGGCGATGCTGGTTGCGAGCAAGAAGTGCGACCTGGTTGCGGTGCGGTCGGCGATTGCGACCTTGGCTGGATTTGGAGATCCCGCCGCTGTGCACGACGCGCTGTTCCAATTGCTCGCCGATCCCGATGAGGCGCCGGCGGTTCGGATCGCAAGCCTGCAGGGCCTGCACCGCACCCAGGACGACCACTGGATTCAGGCCCTGGGTGTGGCGGCCCAATCGAAGTCGGAGCCGCTGCGCGCGGCCGCCAAGGAATTGGGAGCCCAACTCATGGACCAGGCCGCCGCGCTCAGCATGCAGGACCTGCTGACCCTCGGAGACGCCGGTTTGCAGGCCGAACGCTTCCGTGATTTGCAGCGGGGCACGGCTCGCGAGGCGGATAGCGAGTTGGAGTGGGCCATGCGCCAGCTCGAAGCCGGCAAGGTCGCTCCGGGCGCCCAACTGGAGCTGCTCGAAGCGGTGGAGGCACGCGCCAAGGGAGGTGTCGAGCCCTTCGTAAGTCTCTGGGACGCCTACCAGGCCCGCATGGAAACGAGCGGACCTTTCCAGCGCTTTGCGATCAGCCTGGAAGGGGGCGATGCCGCCCAGGGCCAGAAGATCTTCTATGAAAACGCCACCGCCAGTTGCGCTCGGTGCCATGCCATCGACGGCCAGCCCGGGGTGCCTTCGGAAGTGGGGCCCAATCTGAGCAGCGTGGGGCTTTTGCGTTCGCGCGAGGAACTGCTGCAGTCGATCTTGCAGCCCGCTGCACAGATTGCGCCAGGCTTTGAGATCTATTCGGATGGCCATGCGTTGGCAATCTCTGCCATGCTCCCGAACTACGCGGACCTCTTGACGCCGGCCGAAGTTCGCGACCTGGTCGCGTACCTAGCGAGCCTCCGCAAGCCGAAACACGTGGCCGTGTTCGTCTACAGCGCGGGCTTCGAGCATGAGGTGGCCAAGCGCGATGGCGAGAACCCGAGTTTGGTGGAGAGCCAATGGATGGAATGGGACCAAGCCGACCCACGCTTCGAAGTCGAACGCGTGATGGACCCGCGTTGGTTCCAGCCCTCCAACCTGGCCAAGGTGGACGCGGTCTTCTTCTACACCACCGGGGAATTGCCCTTGGCCGCCACGGAAAAGCAGGCTTTGCGAGACTTCGTCGAAGCCGGCGGCGGATTCGTGGGGGCGCACTGTGCCACCGATACCTTCTACGAATGGGCTTGGTACGGGGATATGATCGGCGCGTACTTCGCGGGACACCCCTGGGACTCGAATTCGAAGGTTTCGATCCGGGTGGAGGATCCCGACCACGCAGCTTGCTCGCATCTGGACAATCCCTGGTCGCTCACCGACGAGATCTACCAATTCCGCGCGCCGTACTCGCGCGAGCGGCAGCATGTCTTGCTGAGTCTGGATCCCACGGGGACCGACATGACCAAGGCGGGCATGAACCGCGAGGACGGCGACTACGCCGTGGCTTGGACGCGGCATCAGGGCAAGGGCAAGGTGTTCTACACCTCGCTCGGGCACCGGGAGGACGTGTGGCGCAATCCCCAATATCGCGATCATCTGGTCGCGGGGCTCTTGTGGGCCGCGCGCTGAGGCGGGCAGGGAGGGAGTTGCCTTGAATCTGGACGGATGGGTGGTTGCCTAGCCCCTGGGAAGGGTAGTCCGTACCCTAGGGGGGCTTCTCTTCCCACCATCCAGATCCCATGCGCTCCCTCCTGCCGTTTTCTGTCGTCGTCTTTGCCTCCATGGCTTCGCTTTGGGGTCAGCAGTTCGTGTTGCAGCCGGGCATGATTCCTGGGGCCGCGGTGTGGACGGAAGGCGTTCAGGCCGTTGACGTCGACCAGGATGGCGACTTGGACTTGTGCTTTGCCAACGGGGACGGATTCACCTCGGCAGGTACCCAGCGCCAATGCGGGTTGTTGATCAACCAATGGGTGGAAACGGGCAGCCTGGCGTTCGTGGATGAGAGCGTGGCGCGGCTAGGGACCCAACTCGCCAACGGCAAGGGGCTCACCGCGGGTGACGTGAACGGCGACGGTTGGGTGGACCTCTTGTACCTCAATGCGTTCAACACCGATCCGCCGTTCCTGTTCATCAATCAGGGGCCGGGCCAGCCGGGGTATTTTGTGATGGAGAGCGCGACGCGCGGCTTCACGGAGAGCCTTTCCAGCGCGGGCGCCCAGTTCGGCGACCTCGACGACGACGGGGACTTGGACGTGATCATCACCGACAGCGGCAACGCGTTCCTGAGCGGGCCGGGGGGCAAGCCGCGGCTGTACTTCAACGACGGTCAGGGGAACTTCACCGAGGACGCGGTAGCCATGAATGCGCCCACCAAGATTGCGCACATGGACGTGCAGCTGGTCGATTTGGACGGCGATTGGAACGTGGATTTCTTTGGGGCCAACCGGGGCGTCAACAGTGGGGGCTACCACTACGTGATGCTCAACCAAGGCGACGGGAGCTTCGTCGACGCATCGTCCTTGCTGCCCGCAACCAGCGGCTCGGTGTACGAAGCTGAGGTCGGGGATTTGGACGGTGACCAGGACGTGGACCTGTTCTTCATCAGCTTGTCGGGGTTCCAAGAGGGGCCGGTGCGCAATCAGTTGGTCGAGAATGGAAGCTTGGGTTTCAGCTTGGGTTCGCCCGAAAGCGGCAGCCTCGACGACAACGAAGTTGTGTTGCTCGATTTTGACAACGATGGGGATTTGGATGCCTTCATCGGCTCCTTGGGCGGCCCCGAGCGTGCCTATCGCAACGATGGTGCGTTCAACTTCGTGGAGCAGACAGGTTTGATCTCTTCGATCATCGATTCGACTTTGGACATGACCGCGGGCGACCTCAACAATGATGGGCGCTACGACTTGATCACGGCCCAAGGCGAGTCCAATTCGGCTCAATTCGCCAACAAGGTGTACCTGAACAACGGTCCGGCGGACGACCGCGCGCCGCAGCTGGTGGATGTCCATGTTCCGACGCAGACCATCGCTTGGCCGGTTGTGCTCAAGGTCAAGTACACCGACAACGTGCTCGACGACGGGTTCGACTATGTGACCTCGCGCGCGTATGCGGTGCCCATGCTCGGTACCGGTGACAGCACCACGCTGGCGGGCGGCAACTTCAGCCCGGCAGCGGTGGTTTTGCAGGCGGGGGAAGGGTTGGTTTTCTCGAACATGAGTGGCGGTGGGACGACCTTGACCGGCAGCGGTCCGACTCCCTTCGAGATCGTCCTGGCCAACACGCAAGCCTACGAGCGCGTCTTTGTGCGCCCCGGCGTGTACACCGTGGGTTCCTCCACCAGCGCCGCCAGCTTGACGGTGACCGTGACCGGCAGCGCGACCGAGGTCGCCGGCTTGCCCATGGGAATTGGTCAACATCGCTTCGGCGTTCCCCAGTTGGCCGCCAGCCCCTTGAACCTTTTGGCCGCCGAAGTGTTGTTGCGCGACCACCCCGGCAACGAGCGTTGGGTGGAAGTTCCGGCGGTGCCCTATCCCTCCGGCGGAGTCCAGGTGTACTGCTCACCGGCAGTCACCAACACCTCGGGCAACCAGGCGACGATCGCCATGACGGGGAGCTTTGTGGTGGCCGACCAAAACTTCGGGCTGGTTGCTAGCGGGCTGCCCCTTGGGGAGTTCGGCTACTTCCTGGTGGGGCAAACCCCGGGGTTTGTGCCGCAGCCGGGCGGGTCCTTCGGCAACTTCTGCTTGGGTGGTGCGCTTGGCCGCTTCAACGCGCTGGCGCAGATCGGCAACAGTGGAGCCCAGGGGATGATCGCGCTGACGGTCGACCTGAATGGGTTGCCCCTGAGCCCGCCGGCCACGGTTCTGGCGGGAGACACCTATTGCTTCCAAGCCTGGTTCCGCGACAGTCTGTTCGTCTCGTCCAGCTTCACCGACGCCATCGCAGTCACGTTCCAATGATTCTGGCTGGGTTGGCGTTGTTGGCCGCGGAAGGTGCCGCATATGCCGATATCAGCCAAGTTGCCGTGGGGGCGTTGGAGCTGGTCTGTGGGGGAGCGAGCAAGGACTGGATCGTCGAAGTGAATGGCGGCGGATTAGCCCTTGAGGATCTCAATGGCGATGGTGCGCTCGACTTGATCGTCGTCGAAGGTTCGACCATCGAGCGTTTGCGGGCCAAGGAAGTCGGACCGCCACCGCGCGTGCTGCTCGGGCGGGGTGACGGGAGTTTTGCGCTTGCTCCGGAAACCTGGAGCATGGCTGGCCTGACCTGGGGGACGGGCGTTGCGTTGGGCGATGTGGACGGCGACGGATGGTGCGACGTGTGTTTGGCGTCGCTAGGTGGACTGGTCCTGTACCGCAATCTGGCTGGGCAAGGGCTCGAACGGGTTGAAGATGCGGGGCTTGCGGGGGCTGGCTGGTTCACGAGCTGCGTCTTCTTCGATGCGGATGGCAACGGGACCTTGGATCTGTATGCCGCGCGCTACTTGGACTTCGATCTCGACAAAGTGCCCGTGCGCGGGACGCAAGGCGCTCAATGGAAGGGCAAACCGGTGCTCTTCGGGCCCGAGGGATTGGAAGCGGAATCGGATCGGCTGTACCTGGGCAAGGGAGACGGCACCTTCGTCGACGGCTCGGTCGAAGCGGGTCTGGAATCGGTGCCTGCCGCGTTTGGGCTCGGTGTGGTGTGCCAAGACTTCGACCTCGACGGTCGCCCCGACCTGTACGTGTCGAACGATTCGACGCCCAATCACTTGTGGCACAACCTTGGTGAAGGGCGCTTCAAGGAGGTTGGGTTCGCCATGGGGCTCTCGCACGGGCCCGAAGGCCGCGAGCAGGCGGGCATGGGGATCGCCGTGGGACAAGTGGGTAGCGATGCGATCCCCAGCGTGTTCGTGACCAATTTTAGCGGCGAAAGCAACGTGCTCTATCGGCCCAGTCGTCGCCCAGGCCGTTTCCGCGAACGCGCTGCGTCTTTGGGCTTGGCTCAAACCAGTCGTCAACGCTTGGGCTGGGGCACGGGTTTCACCGACTGGAACCGCGACGGTCGAGCCGATCTTTGGGTGCTCAACGGACACGTCTATCCCGAGGCTGACGCCCCCGGGACCGATACAAACTATGCGCAACCCGACCAATTGTTCGTGCAAAAGGCCGACGGGAGCTTTGTGGAACAACCCCTGTTCGGCGGCAAGGATCGGGTGACTCGGGCGGGGGTAGCCGGGGACATCGACGGCGACGGCGACGAAGACTTGGTGGCTTGGACCATGGAAGGAGGCTTGTTGGTTTTGCGCAACGACGCGCCCGATCCGGGCTCCTGGATCGGTTTGTGGCTCCACCAGGCGGGGCCCAACCCCGATGGGATTGGGGCACGGGTTGAAGTCGAGCGGGAAGGACACATCCAGCGCTTCCAAGTGCAACGCTCGGCTGGTTTTCAGGCATCGCGGCCGGCGCGTCTCGTGGTCGGATTGGGCGAGGGGCGCGAACCGGTGATCGTTCGCGTGCGCTGGCCGGGGCAAGACGAATCCAAGGAGTACCGCCTGGAGCCGGGCCGCTACCATCGGGTGCAACGCGATGAATAGGAGCATCGCGATCGGCGCCCTGTGGCTGGTTGTGTTCGCAGGCATGGCGGCAACGGAAATCCGCGCGGCCACGCAGGGCATCCCATCGACCCAAGCGGAAGCCAACCCGGATGGGCGTTTGCAGGGCTTGGCGCGAGATGCCGCTTTGCGGCGCGAGGCGCAGGCCTTGGATGCGCGCTTGCTCCCGAAGGCGGAAGCGGGGCGCTGGAACGAATGGTTGCCCACCGAGTGGCCTGCACCGGCCCACGCGGTGCCCTATGGGGAAGCGGTGCTCGCATACCAAGCCTCCGACCTGTGGCGGGCGGTGGGACTCAGCCGCGAGCTCTTGCTGCAAGAACCCGACTACCCCCCCGCTCTGCTCCTGATGGCCGCCAGCTTTTTCCGTGTGCAGCGCTACAGCGATGCGATCGAGTGCTACGAACGGCTTTTGCGGCAATCGCCCTCGAGCGTGGGCCGAACGCGTCAATTGGGCCATTGCTACCACTCGCTAGGACGTTCGCGCGAGGCGCTGGAGCACTATGCCCGAGTTTTGGAAGCAGCCCCCGAGGATTGGCAAGCGCACCGCGCGCGCGGCATCGTGTGGTTGCGCACCGGCAACTTGGAAGCTGCCCGAATCGAGCTAGAGCCCTTGCTGCAGACCCATCCCGAAGACCCCGATGTGCTGTATGGGTGGGCGTCGCTCCTGTACGAAGCCGACGGGACCAAAGGCCTCCGCGAAGCCGCGCAGGCAGCCTGCGACGCGGCGCCCTACCAAAGCCGCACGTGGTACCTGCTAGCGCAAGTCGCGTTGGACCTGGATCTCCCGGAACTCGCCCAAAGTGCACGTGCACGCTACGAAGAGCTGCTGGCCTCCGAAAACGCCATCCGCCATCTCCAACAGGCTTGGTGGGCGGATCCCAGCAACTTGGAACGGCTCGAACAGATTGCGCGCCTGACCCTCGCTAGCGGCGACACTTCCGCAGCGGAACGGATCTACGGTCAACTCATGCAAGCCGCCCGGCGCGCGGACGATACCCCACGCTTCGAACGGTCCCAGCGGGCGCTCGCTGGCTTGCGACAGGTGCGTTAGCGCAACCGAAACCCAGCGGCTTGCACTAGCGAGCGAACATCGGATCTGCGGGATTGCCGCGCGAAAGCAGGAAGGCCACCAGGTCGCGCATTTCGTCCTCGGAGAGGGCGTTCAAGAGGCCAGGAGGCATTTGCGACGTGGGCGATGGGACCATGGACAAAACCTTGGACCGCTCGACCCGGATTGGGTCGGCGGTGGGGTTGGTTCCATAGATTTCCAACTTGCCGTCGCGTTCGATCACGCGGCCCACCGCGGTGCTTCCGTCGCGCAGGGTGACCAGCGCCGAACCGTATTGGTCTGAGATGATCTTGCTGGGCTCTACGATCGACTCCATCAGGTCGGTCAATTGGAACTTGTTGCGTACGGTGGTCAGATCCGGCCCGATCGATCCTCCCTGCCCATCGTAGCGGTGGCAGGCGACGCAGGCGGCCGCGTGGAAGAGGTTGCGCCCCGCTTCAAAGTCCCGGTTGCGCAGGGCATCGGGAGCCTTCAGGCTGGTCAGCGCTCCTGCGACGGTCCATGCACGTCCGGGCCCTTGTGGCGGCTTTACGACGAGGTCTCCCACCGACGCCAAGGGCTGGGAGGCAGCTCCCGCCAAAGCTGCGCGCTCTTCTTCGGAGGCATTCGCCAAGAAGTCCGCCCGAATCGCTTCGAGGAAACCGGTGTAGCTGTTGCCACCCGGGAAAGTGGCGGCGTGCTGGAGGAAATCCAAGTACGCGCGGCGTTCCGCTAGCGACCAACCCACGTGAACGTTGCGCAGCAGGAAGGCGTAGCCCAAAGCTTGCGTGGGCGGCGGCGTCGCCAGCATGCGGGCGATGCTTCCCCCATACCCCTCGTTGCGCCGGATCAACGGGGAACCCATCGTCGGCTCTGGATCGGGGGTGGCAGCGATGAGTGCCAGGGTCTTGGGCACGATGTTCGGACTCTCGAGGTACACCAAGAGCCGGATCAACTCGGTATTGCGGTGGGCGCTGGATGCGGGCAACAAGGGCAAGAGTCGCGCCTCGATACGTTCCCGCAGTGCTGCACCCGGCGCGCCCATGCGGAGGAAGACCAAGCCATAGGCGCGCATGGCGCCGAGGAATTGTCCTTCGGTCAGTTCCTCCAGCGGGAGGCCCAACAGGTCCTCAAGCAGCGGTCCACGCCAATCCTCCGTCCCTGAGCGGGCCAAAGCCACCGCCGCAGTGATGCGAGCCTGCGGATCCCGTTCGGCGATCGCGCGTCCAGCCCAGGTCGAGACCGGCTGAGCTTCGATCGCAAGCCGTGCCGCAAAGCGCAACACGCGATCCGGGCTCCCCAGGTAGGGCCATGCGAGGTCCAGGGCTTGGGGATCGATCCGACCATGGTAGGTTTCCAAGCGATGGCGCAGTTCGCGAGCTTGGTTGGCCTCGGGGTGGCTCGCTGGGTTGGCTGGACCGGTCGACTCTTCGCCTTCGTACGTCACGCGATACAGACCCGATTGGGTTCCACGGCCGCCGGTGGTGAAGTACAGCGCGCCATCCAGCCCCACGATCGCGTCGGTCAGGGGCAAGGGCGCTCCCGACACAAATTCTTCGGGCGTAGCGACATACCCCGCCCCTTCGGGGGTGATGTGGATCGCGTAGATCGTCCCAAAAGTCCAATCGAGCGCGAACAACGCATCTTGGTAGCGCGGAGGGAACTTGGAACCTGTGCCAAACACCACGCCCGTGGGCGAACCCGGTCCGATATCAACCAGCGCCGGCAGACTGTCCTCGTAGCAGTCGGGCCACTTGCCCGAGCCGCTGCGCCAACCGAAGTCCGCGCCACTCTGGGCCAAACAAATCCGCGTCGGCCGGTACCAGGGCATGCCCATGTCCCACTCCATGTCCGAGTCGAACACAAACAGATCCCCGAAGCGGTTCTGGGCAAGGTCGTAGGTATTGCGGAAGCCCGTGGTGATCACCCGGTACTCGCCGCTTGAGGGCGAGACCTCGGCAATCCAGCCCCCGGGGGCCAGAATGCCGCGCGCGTGCCCGTTGGCATCCCACAAACGTGGAAGCAACAAGTCTTCTTGCCAGCGCGAAGCGGCCCGTCCTTGCCACAGCTCATGGGGCAACTCGGTGTGGTTGCCAGCGGTCAGCAACAGCGTGCCGTTTGGCCCTGGGATGATCCCGTGGTTGCCGTGTTCGCCGCCACCCGAAGCGCCGGGCAAGCGTTCGACCAGGTCGAGCTGGTCATCGCCATCGCTGTCGGTCACCCGGAACAGACCGTCGCCGCTCTTGTGCACGTAGAGCGCGCCGCCCACCCATGCCAAACCCTGAGCGCCCG
>Ga0116152_10004712_pt1 | contig 10726 bp, 10 predicted proteins | sample AD_UKC119_MetaG_FD_89894 | JGI IMG/M metagenome (GOLD analysis project Ga0116152, IMG submission 89894) | Active sludge microbial communities of municipal wastewater-treating anaerobic digesters from Hong Kong - AD_UKC119_MetaG | ecosystem: Engineered > Bioreactor > Anaerobic > Digestate...
AATGGGCTTCATATACTCAAGAAGAGCTCTTAAGGAATCAACAGGTGTTGCGCAGAGTTCATTATTTGTAACAACCATATTTGGTTTGATAACGAGTTGTTTTCCCCTGAGGCCTTTTCGTATCTCACTATCAAAGGGTCTGATAACATCATGGATCATCTGCATACGGTCAGTACCTGTTGTAAAAGCCACGGGGCTATGACCCGGGATTTCAGGGAGCCTTATCTTTGGCTTGTCGAGCATGGGCTCGGCAGCCACCATATCACTGAAACCTCCTACCAGCATGGCAGCCGAACTGAGTCCCAGCATTTTAAGGGCACTCCTTCTTTTAATAAGTATTTGATTTTCTTTGCTGTTCATCCCTTTAGATTTTTTTTAATAATATTCCCTTTCTGATAATTAAGCAATTTCTGGCTTATTACCTGGCCGCTAAGATAGCCTGAATTTTGTAAATTGCGATGCCACTGACAGTTAAATAGAATATGATATTCAACATATTCCTGATTAATCTGCACGAAATTTAACAGGTATAAGCCCGGCAGACTTACCTGTTTATTAGTACAATGTTAACTCTTATGGACTTTTCGGGGCAAGTTCCTGATGATTTCATTTGGTTATTTCCAGGAAGCCTTCAGCAAAACGTCTTCCCATTTTTCTCTGGCTTCGTGAGTTGAAATGAATCTTATCACCTTTTTCCTTTAGGTCAGAAGTCCCGATAACTGCAGACAAGGGATCTGTTGCTGAATACTTTCTGATCTGCAGGTTGATTTCTTCCCAGTTTTCAGGATCTGCTGAGTATGAACCAAGTTCTCCCAGAAGGACAGGAAGGTTATTATCACCTGCTATGTCTCTGAAAATAGCTGTAAGCCTGGCAAGGCGTTCGCTGTAGAGAGGCAGGTCGCGGCTGTTGGCATCACTTTCTCCCTGATGCCAGAGAATGGCTTTTATATTTCCATACTGCTGACCGATTTCTGTTTTCTCCCTGAAATTGGTAAGCAACTTAACATTCCGGTATAAAGAATCCCCGAGCCACTGGCTGATTGAACTGCCGCCAACGGCAACAGGAAGCATAAGTACTGACACATCGGAAGGAGCGTTTGCAATGATAGTCCTGGCGAATGACATGCCGCAGTCGAGACCTGTCAGTTCAGGTTCATAGAAGTGAAGGGGTTCTTTGGCAATTATAATTTCTCCGTGCCTGTTTATAGTAAGAATCCTTTCGGAAGGTATGGTATCATCTGGTTCGACAAGTCCCCTTCCGGCCATGTTAGACTGCCCGGCCATAACAAACACCCAGATTTTTTCCTTTTCAGGAATTATAGCAGGTTTTATTTCTGACCGTGGGAAAGAAGCTTTTCGCTGTTCATCACTTATGCTTTTTTCGGCGATTTTCAACGTACTGCACGCCAGTGTTCCTGAAATAAGAAAAAGAAGAAGAGTTGCTTTTGCTATCCTCATTTTTATGATATTGGAGTTGTTTGTAATAATCATAACCTTTAAAACCAACGCCCGTATCCTCAGGCTATATGCGCTGGGATACGGGCGATAATTTTATTATGAGCTGTTACTTAAAACTAATCCAGTCTATCTCAACCGGGTTTGAGTCTTTAAGAACAATATAGAGGTTGTGAACTCCTTTCTGGAATTTCTTAACACCTGCATCAGTAATACTTAAGCTGTTGCCTTTTGGAATGGATACCTCGGCGAGCAGAATACCGTCAGGTTTATCGAGTCTTATTTCTACAGTGGCACCGGCCTGTGATGCAGCTTTTACCTGAACGTTTTTGAGTTTCTTTTTACCGAAATCAACAGTGTTGTAACTCATCCAGGCATTTTTACTGCTGAGTACGCTTTTCCATCCGTTGAATTTACTTGTGGTATCGATAAAAGCAATATCAGCTCCTGTTGAACTTTTACTGCTGAAGCGGTCGATTTCAATGTTTTTAACGGCACTTGTTACACCGACACCGCGAAGCGTAGGGATGACTTTCTGAATGGTTCCGTCGGCATTGAAGAAGAGGCTGTCAATTCTGGTTGACCTGTTCTTGTCGAAATCAGGTGAGTAGTCGTTGTGATGATAGAAAAGATACCACTGACCATCATATTCAACAAGAGAATGATGGTTGGTCCAGCAACCTGTTGGTGACTCATCCATGATGACTCCGGTAAACTTAAAAGGTCCCATGGGATTATCGCTGATGGCGTATTCAAGCCTTTCAATTTTATTCTCAACATGAGGATAAGTCATATAGTAAATACCATTTCTTTCGAAAACAAAAGGACCTTCCTTAAGGCCTTGTTTGGGCATATCTTCAATAACCTTCACTTCTGAGTCGAGTTCAAGCATATTGTCCTTCAGTTTTGCCACGAAAATGTTTCCCTGTGACCAGTAGATGTAAGCCTGTCCATCCTTATCCATAAACACGACAGGATCGATTCCTGATATTCCCTTTATAGGCTCCGGCTGAGGAGTGTATGGACCTTCGGGTTTGTCGGCCACTGCAACGCCAATGCCAAAACCTCTTCCCGAGCCAGCTTTTATGTTGGCAGGGAAATAGAAATAATACTTACCGTCTTTTTCAAAACAGTCGGGAGCCCACATACTGTAGGTTGTTGCATCTACCCAGTTTACCTTTTCCTGGGTTACAATAACTCCATGGTCGGTCCAGTCAGTCAGATTTTCAGAGGAGAAAACATGATAGTCGCGCATGCAGAACCAGTCCTTGCGGGCGAAGTCTTCAGGAGCAGGGATATCGTGCGATGGGAACAGATACATCTTTCCGTTAAAAACCCTTGCTGTAGGGTCGGCTGTGAACTGGTCCCTGATTATTGGATTTTGAGCGGCAGCATTTAGGAAAAACAATGTTGCTGCAATAAAGAACATTATTGATCTTTTCATTTTCATTGGATTTGTTTTTGATGTTGATTCAAATGGTTGATAATAAATAATTTAATAAGCAATTATGGTTGTTTGTTTAGTTATGTTTGATTATTGGTTTATTTAAGTCCGGTTCTGAACCAGTCGAAGTCGACATAACCCCCCGGGGTCAGGGTAGCATAGTTGAAAAGCCCGAAGCGGTAGCCCATAAAATGAGGCATCGAATACTCCATCTTAAGTTTTGTCCCTATAGAAATCCATGTTTTTCCATCGAGGCTGTAAAAGAACTCAGCTGTATCGGCGAGGTCCCTGAAGTCACATTCAGCTTTAAGGTAAACCCTGTTCTGCACGAGAGGGATGGCTTCTTCCTCTACAGGTTTTCCCGATTGTGCATTTATCATCACTATATATTTCTTCCCATCAGAATATTTGACACCGGTGATTCCGAACTTCCTCTGGAGCAGGGTCAGTCCGGCGAAGTCACCCTCTTTCATGTTTGAAACATCGATCATTGTGGAACCGAAGCATTGTGGACCAAAGGTTCGCTGGGTAAGAGTGTTGCGGGCCGTCACCAGTACAGTATCGGTTCGTCCTGTTGTCAGCCTGAGCCATCCTTTCCTGTCAGTCAGTGACCAGAGGTTGTTGACCGGGTTATGGTTCCACTGCCAAACCAGTGGCAGGGCAGGGTCTTTCTTTTTCCTTTTGAACTCATCAGAAGCCACTATCCCTGGCATAAGTCCTTTGCTTTCAGGAAGGTTTAGTTCATCGGGTACTTTCCCGTCAACACCTAAAACCGGCCAGCCGTCTTCCCATTTTAAGGGAACCAGATAGGGGATACGTCCAACTGAACCATAATCCCTGAAAAGATAGGCATACCAGTCCCCTTCGGGGGTATCGACAAGTCCTCCCTGTGCTACTCCCTTGTCCTGTAGGGCCAGTCTGCCTTCCCATGGTCCGGTTATCCTGTCGGCCCTGTGAATTACAACTGTACGCATTCCACCCCGGGGCCAGGTTATATTGAACAGGTAGTATTTCCCGTTGACCTTGAATAACTGCGACCCTTCAGCCTGAAGGTTGATATTATTGCCGGCCGGAGCACTTGCATTTTCAATTATGATCTTTTCTTCGGTTCCGGGCTTAATACCCGAAAGATCCTCACTTAGTTCCACAAGCCTTATTCTTCCTGCACTGTATAACATATAGATTCGGCCGTCGTCATCAAAGAAAAGGGAGTTGTCGTGAAGGCTTGGTGAGAATGAGTGTTTTTCCCAGGGTCCTTTTTCTATGTCTTTAGTGGAGAAGATATAGGTTTTACCTGTGGTCTGGGAAAATGTGGAGACATAGAAGGTGTTGTTGTGGTATCTGATGCTGCTGGCCCATGAACCACGGCCATAGGCATTTTTCCCGCCGGCAAGGTTAAGTGCATCAACATCTTCGAGAATGTCGTAGGCATAACTAACGGTTTCCCAGTTTATAAGATCTTTTGATCTCATTATTGGAACTCCGGGACTCATATGCATTGTGGTACTGCTCATGTAATATGAATCACCGGCACGGATAACTGAGATATCCGGTACATCGGCAAAAATTACAGGGTTTTGAGCCTTTTTGGTCTGTGCTGACAGGGTTAAGCAGGTAAGTCCGGAAATCAGCAGTATAAATATCAGGTTTAGCTTCTTCATAAATACTTAAGGGCTAAGAGTGTTTTGAATATGACAAGATTCAAAGATTCACAAAAAAACTGAAACATGGAACATTTTGGCCGGGATATTACGACCCGACCTGCATTCTTTATCATAAGAGTACTGAATTTACTGGCGGTCTGTTATATGTTGTAAATAACCTCTTTTGAAACAGATGTTCCATCTTCCCCTGTCTGTACCGGGTAAAGGAATAGAAAAATACTCAGGTGGTTGAGAAAATAAAAAAAACCCTGCAGGTCAGTTTCTGCAGGGCTTTTAAAGGTCAGAAAAAACAGAACCTATTGCTGAACGGCAGGGTTTGATTCCCTGAGATCGCAGATACCGTTATTGTTTGCATCAATATAGTTGCTTCCTCCGGGTGCCATACCTTTACCCTGGCCAGGGCCCATTCCGCGGCCCTGTGAAGGTCTAAGGCCTCTGCCCTGGCCATTGGCCATACCTCTTCTTCCCTGAGCTGCCTGGCCGTTGCCTTTCCCGCGGCCATTGCCGGCCTGCATTCTGTTCCCGGGGTAGTTGTCGCAAACACCGTCATTGTCCTGATCGGCATAATAACCCATACCAGGACGTGTTGCATCATTTTTATCCTGTACAGCCTGATTATTCTGTGAAAAAGCTGTTACTGAAATTGCCATAAAGGCGATAACTGTTAAAAAAAGTTTTGTTTTCATAACCATTAAAGTTTAAATAAATTACTGATTTAACATCTGTCTGCCACGTCCCCTTCTGTTTTGCCCGCCCTGCATGTTACCGGCCGGACCATCAATGACAAACATTTCCCCGAACATACTGTCGAGTTTTTCTTTTTGTTCCCTGTTACATATGTTTTTAAAATTCATGTAATACCTGTAGGTTTCTTTTTTTAGTTGTGCATGGAGTAATCCCACTGAATCGGAAAGCACACTCAGTCGTACCGTATCTGTATTCTCTGATGACATCTCTGCAAGCATCTCCCTCCGTATTTTCCCCAGGCTTAAGTTTATTTCCCTTGCGTTTTGCCTGAAGCTGAAGTTGAAATCCCTGAATCGGGTCATCTGATCCCTGTCGAGTTCGAGCCTGTCGCGGAAATAACGGCCGCTGAATCTGAGAGAGGCACCGTCCTCTCCAGTGGCTGAGTGTGAATAATAAGCAACCTGTCCGGTATGGTTCCGGTTATAGATGACTGTGGCTATTGTAGCTATATTCATTACCGCGAGGGCTACTATAGCCCAGATCATCCATCCACCTTTGTTTACGGTTCTCATATTCAGTCTCTTATTCATTGGAAAGTAAGTATACTGATTCCAGAGCATTATCATCTGCCATGGCAAATTCTACAGGTATCCTTTCCTGAATTTCAATACCAACCGACCATTTGCCAAGTACAACACCAGCAAAAAGTGCAGCAGCAACTGAAAGGGTAATGAATACGGGTCTAAGTATTCCTGGCAGTCCTCTTTCGGGATTCAGTTCTCTGTCACGGTTTTCAACAGCAGCCATGATTCTGGTTGCCAGGAAGGGTCCGTGTTCAATAGTTTTCTCTGAAGCAATGATTCTCTCTGCCAGTAACCATTCATCGTAGACACGACTGCAGGCTTCACAGGTTTTGAGATGTGCCTCAACCAGTGTTTTCATATCCGGGGTCAACTTTCCCTCGTGATATGCATCCAGATTTTCGTGGCATAGTTTGCAATTCATTTTAGTGGTTTTAATGGTTAGAAACAAAACTTTTATTTTTCCTACGCTTATATCAGCTTTTTTTTATCACCTGCCGACAGCCGTTCCCTTAGATTTTTCTTTGCACGCTGTAGCAGAGCCTCAACAGCTCCTATTGACAGGTTCATTATTTCCGAAATTTCCTTTTGTGAAAGGTCCTCATATTTACTAAGGATTATTGCCGTACGCTGATTTGCAGGCAGGGAATCGAGAGCCCTCTGCAGCCAGAGAGAATGTTCACGTTCTATCAGAATCTTTTCAGGATCATCTGTCAGGGAAAAGACCGGATTTTTCTCTGCTGATTTCTCTCCTGAGAAGAGTGATTCCAGTCGTTCAAAAAGGGATATCCCGGAGTGTTTTCGCTTGAAGTTAAGTGAAGCATTTACGGCAATTCTGTAGATCCAGGTAGGGAAGGAGGATTTACCTTTGAACCCTGCCAGAGATTGAAAGGCTCTTAAAAATACCTCCTGGGTAAGATCTTCGGCATCCTCCCTGTTGTGGACAAAACCCATGCAGGTCCTGAAGACCATCTGTGAATACCTGTCAACAAGGGTTCCGAATTTTTCCCTGTCGCCCTGAAGTATAAGTTCTATGAGTTCGTTATCATTCATTCAGCCAGTCTTATCAGATAGTCAGCCACTAATTGTTAAATGTGTAATAAACATTTCTGGCAGTGACAGGTTCATTAACCGGTTATTATACTTAGCCTAAGGCAGAATAAAACATGATTACCCGGGTAGTCAGGGTATAAAGTTAAAGGTTTTATATAAGTTAAAATCAGAATACAAGTCCACTGAGCCATCCCCATATCACATATCTGAGGAACTTACCTGCAAGCATAGCGATAGCTGTTATGGGAATATTTGAGCGCAGAAGGCCAAGTCCGACAGCAAAGACATCACCGACTCCGGGCAACCATGAGAGAAAGGCGAACAGGGCTCCCCGTTTGTAAAGACGGTGGTGCCATTTATCCAATGTCCCGCGTTTTATCCTGAGGTATTTTTCAATCCATTCCCATTTCCCGAGATATCCAATGGTATAGCTGCTCATTCCTCCAAGCCAGTTGCCGGCAGTTGATACAAGTACAGCCGGAAGGGGATCCGTACCGCCGGCAATAAGAAGGGTAAGAAGGGCCTCAGAGCTGAACGGTACTACTGTAGCTGCCAGGAAACTGGCAAGAAACAAACCCCATAGGCCGTATTCAATCAATCCTTCAGTCAATAGTCGTTGTTTTTCAGGATGCGAACTTAAAGAAAATAAATGAAATGGATAAAATGAAACAACAGGCATACACCTGAAGGTATTAACCGCTGAATGGCCGGAATACTATACTCTTTTACTCATGAATGGCTTCCTGCGACAGCGATTATAACGAAATCATGCTGTTTTATTATTTATTTATGGCTCCCCGCAAAATCTTAACAAAGTATTTATAAAAGAATTTCCAATTTTGACAGACTAATAAAAGAATCCGGAAGTCAGATATAAATTTGTAAAAAGACGGTATAGTGAGAAGGAACGGAATCAGATCCCGGAGCTATCTTAAGTCAGACCTGTTTCAATATTTCCTGGCGATATTTGTTATAGCCCTTACTATATTTATCTGTCTTCCCCTGGCAAGTTCAGAGAGTTATCACATCGTCTCCCTGATACTACTGTTCATAGTGGCGCTACTGGCTGTTTTTATGGGTATCGGACCTGTGTTGCTTGCCTCAACCTTAAGTGCAATAGGCTGGAATTATTTCTTTATTCCACCCTACCATACTTTCCATATTGACAGGACAGAGGACAGGCTGATGTTTGGATCCTTTTTTATTATAGCGCTTCTTAATGGAATACTTACCAACAGAATCAGGCGTCAGGAACAGAAGGTCCGTGAACGGGAAGATCAGACGAATGCTTTGTTTCATCTTACCGGAGAACTATCGAAGGCCAGCGGAAAAGAAAAGGTACTGGAAGTGGCAGGAAAGGTATTCATTGATCATTTTGGTACTGCACCCCTTTTCCTGTTGCAGGACGGAAGCAACAAAATAGTATTGCCATCTGAAGATGATGAAGAAGGTATAAAAGCAGGTTTTGATCCTGATATTGCATTGTGGGTTTTTTTAAACGGGGAGAAAGCAGGGAGATTTACAGGTTTACATGAAGAATCAGATCTTACTTATTTCCCGCTTACCGGGACCAGACTTAATCCGGGAGTAATAGTCTTCAGACTTGAACGGCAGGTTTATGGCAGGAAAGATGATTTCTGGAGAACTTATTTTACACAGGTAAGCAACGCACTTGAGAGGGAATTTCTTGGAGAGCTGGCTCTTAAAGCCCGGATCCTTGATGAGTCGGATAAACTTTATAAAACACTGTTTAATCTTATTTCTCATGAGTTCAGGATACCAATAGCTACCATCATGGGAGCTTCGGATACTCTGCTTGCTCCCTATACGTCGGAGGTTAACAGGATGGAACTATATAACGAGATTCTTAAAGCATCAGCCCGTCTTAACCATCTCATTGAAAATCTGTTGAATATGTCGCGACTGGAAAGCGGAAAGTTGTCGCTCCGTACTGACTGGTGCGACATTAATGATTTAATCAACAGGGTTTCTCATAACCTTAAACAGGAATTGGAGCCATTTAAACTTATAATAGTTGTTCCTGATGACTTTCCCTTTGTCAGGCTTGATTTTGGCCTCATGGAGCGGGTTCTTTATAATCTGATTCTTAATTCATGCCGTTATTCTCCTCCCTCATCGGAAATAAAGATTGAGGCTGATTACGGAAACGGAAACGTTATCCTGAAGATTTCTGATCAGGGACCGGGTTTTCCTGCTGACTCATTGCAAAAGCTCTTTGACAAATTTTTCAGAGTGGATGAGTTAAAATCAGGAGGACTTGGACTAGGCCTTTCGATAGTCAGGGGAATTGTTGAATCGCATAAAGGAACTGTTATAGCTGAGAACGGGGAACCTGGGGGTGCTGTATTTACTATTACCATACCATCTGAAGTGCCTGATATGGATGAAATAAAACTGGAGCAATGAACGAGAATGAAGTAATACTGATTATTGATGACGAGGTGCAGATACGCCGTTTGCTTGAGATAACACTTAATGCCAACAATTACCGGACTTTCTTCGCATCAAATGGGAAAGATGGAATGATCGCTGCTGCAACATTCAACCCCATGCTTGTAATACTTGATCTTGGTCTGCCCGATATTGACGGACAGGAGTTGCTTAAGAAATTAAGGGAATGGTTTTCCAAACCGGTTATTGTACTTTCGGTGCGCGACTCGGAGGATGATATAATAATGGCATTGGATAATGGTGCCAATGACTATCTCACCAAGCCTTTCCGTAGCGGTGAGCTTCTTGCAAGGATACGTGCCGCCATCAGACTTAACCAGGAAAAGGAAGATGACCCTTTACCTGAGTTCGGAGCTCTTAGCATAGATATGATAAATCATGTTGTCCGTAAAGAAGGAGATATAATAAAGCTTACTTCAACCGAGTTTTCACTCCTTTCCCTTCTGGCAAGAAATCATGGAAGGGTCCTTACCCATCAATATATACTGAAGGAGATATGGGGTCATGGTTACACCGATAAGACCCAGTATCTGCGTGTTTTTGTTGCTCAGCTGAGAAAAAAGATCGAAGATAATCCTTCAAACCCTTTACTGCTGGTAACCGAATCAGGAATAGGATACAGGTTTGGGAAATAGGCATTTGCCTTTTCTCTTCTGCTTACCTGAGTGAGCATTATATTAAATTCCAGCGGGACCGGTTCTTTTATAAAATCTTTATACCGCAGGTCCCATTTTTTACTAAAAGAATATAAGTATTGATGTACTTTTTGCCCGCCGGAATCGCCGGAAAAAGGGTAAGATGAAATTAATAAATTCCCGGATTATTTTCATGATAATGAGCACTATAGTGCTCATCGAGACCATTGCATTTATTCCCTGTATTGCAGTAGCTCTTTTCTACGGAGAAAGCATCATCCCTTTTCTTCTGTCTGCAGTGACCACCGGATCAATTTATTTTTTGTTCAGATTCCGGGGAAGGAATTCTCAGTTTCAGCAGATAAGTAACAGGGACACATTTCTGATTGTCACCCTTTCATGGATGGTGTTTTCCCTGGCAGGTTCCTTACCTTATCTGTTCAGCAATACTATCCCTTCTTTTGTAGATGCCTTTTTTGAATCCGCATCCGGCTTCACCACTACAGGTGCTTCAATACTCCAGGAGGTTGAAAGTCTTCCCTATTCGGTTCTGTTCTGGCGGAGTCTTACCCACTGGATAGGTGGAATAGGAATAATAGTACTTGTAATAATTATTCTTCCCTCACTGCATGTAAGCGGATACCATCTCTTCAGCCTTGAGTCGTCACTTAAGGAAAAGATACACCCAAAAGCAAGAGGAGTCGGATTCAGGATAATGATCATTTATATCACTCT
>Ga0116152_10004714_pt1 | contig 10723 bp, 10 predicted proteins | sample AD_UKC119_MetaG_FD_89894 | JGI IMG/M metagenome (GOLD analysis project Ga0116152, IMG submission 89894) | Active sludge microbial communities of municipal wastewater-treating anaerobic digesters from Hong Kong - AD_UKC119_MetaG | ecosystem: Engineered > Bioreactor > Anaerobic > Digestate...
AGGCGCTCGATCAATTCGGGCGAGAACTCGCCTTGGACCGTGACGAACTCGACGTCGATGTCTGGGTAGACCTCGTCGAGGAACTCCAGGTGTTCGGCAAGTCGGGGCGGGATGTCGACCTTGTCCTTGTACACGCTCACAAAGCGCACCCGGTTGGTGGGCTCGTTGTTGCGGATGTACTGCATGACCAAGTTCAAGTTGTTGACGTTGTCCCCGCGGGTGAAGAACACAATCTGCTGGTTGCGGATGTTGTCGAGCTGGGTGTGCAGGTATTGGTCGAAGTGGTTGACGCGCTGGCCCATGCGAATCCACCAAGCTGCCCAGCCGCGCTCGTTCTTCTTGATCGCTTGGCGTTGCTCGTGGCGGACCTTGCCGCGAACTTCATCCACAAAGAAGACGAACAACTCGAGGATCTGCACGCGGGTAAGCATCAACGTGACCAAGAGCAGCGCCGGCACCAAATACTCGCCGAAGACGACCAAGTACTCCTTGTTCAACCGGGCGTTGCCCAGGATGGCTACCCCGACCGCAGCAAGGGCGGCGAGCACCGTGAACCAACTGGCCCGCGAGGGGCGAGGAAGGTTTTCGCGCTTGATCTTCAACAGCAGGTTGCCGACGGCGAACAGCGCCATGACCGCCAGGAACGAAAGCGTGTAGACCGCTGCCAAGGACCGCAAATCGCCCTCGGTGATCAGCAGCACCGAGACCGACAAAAGGAAAAACGCCGTAATGATGCGGTGCGGAGTCTTGCGGCGTCCTTCCTTGAGCAAACGGCCCGGCAGGCAGCGATCGAGCGTCATGCGCTTGACGAGCCCGGTGACGCCCACGTAGCTGGTGAGCGTGGCGCCCGAAAGCACCAAAACCGCGTCGACACTGACCAGCCAGGACAACCAATCGCCCGCAGCGACGTTGCCCATGTGCGACAGCAGGGTGGTCTGATACTGGTCGGCCACATCGGAGCTGGCTACCAATCCCAGCGCCAGGATCGCCATCCCGGGGTTCAGGATGGTGACCGCCCACCACATGTTGCGCAGGGTCTTGGGGAACACACCCTCTTCCTGCTCCTCGACAAAGTTGGCCGAAGACTCGAAACCCGAAATGCCCAGCATGGCGGCCGCGAATCCAAAGAACAGCGCCGTGGCGACTCCACCTGGAGCGGGCGTACGCAGGTTCTCCCAGAGCAGTTCGGGCCCCCGTTGGAAGATCGAGAAGATGCCGAACACGAGCAACAAGAACATCGAACTCAGGTGGAAAACGAAGATGCCCACGGCAACGACCGCCGACTCGGTGATGCCGATGATCGTCAGGACCATGAACAACCCCAGCAAACCGATGGTAGCGCCGATGACCGGCAGGCCTGGAACCATCTCGGCCAGGTAATGCATCGCCTCGTTCGACGAAATCACGGCCGTAGCCATGTACGAAAGGATCGTGAGGCAGGCAGCGATCGACGCGCGGTACTTGCTGGTGGTGTTGAGTAGCGCGTTGTAGGCCCCACCGTTGAGCGGCATCGCACCCACGACCTCGGCATAAATCGATCGAAAGAGGTACAACGTGCCGGTCACCAGCAACAGGCAAATCGGAGCCCAACGGCCCGCGTACCCGATCGCCAACGCCGACACGTACAGGCAAGAGGATGTGATGTCGTTGCCGCAGATTGCGGTTGAAGACAGTTGACCGAGCTTGGTCGTGTGGCCTTTGCCTTTCATGGGGGCACCTGGGAGCGGGATCTGGCAGCGCTGGCGCTCGCAGTATCGGCGGGCAGTCTATGCGCAAACTCGGCCTGGGGGCCACCACGGAGCGCGCTTTGTCGAATCCTGGACAGCTGGCGAGGAATCCTACTCCGGGCGTACCACCACCACGTTGGGCAGGTGGTTGGCCCCCCCTTCGCTGGGAAAATGCTCGGCCAGGATGGCACCCACGCGGCGGACCCCGTCGACCAGGCCCTCCCCCAATCGGTCGGCACGGATGCGTTCCAAGATGGATTGGTGAACGTCGATCCAGATGTCGGGGTCGACCTTGCCGTGGATGCCCTCGTCTGCCAGGACCACCACGCGGTGCTCGAGCAAGCTAACGAAGATCAATAAGCCCGTCCGATGGGGGGCCCCGTAGAGCTCCAACTGGTGGAACTCTTGCAGCGCCTGCTCCTCGGCCACGCTGGTGGCTGTTTTCGGGGAGAGAAACCGGTACTGGAGGTCGGGGAGGGCGCGGGTCAGTCCGTATCCCAGTCCGGCCAACCCCACTTGGCAGGCCACCAGGAGCGCGGGGGTGTGCCAAGGCAGCCAGGGGGCCAGGAACAGCGAGCCCGCAAAAACAAAGAAGACCGCGGCGAGCCAGTGAGCCCCGCGATGGGGGTCCGACCGCTCAAGCAACACCACCATCAACTCGCCCGTGGTGCGGCACTCCTCCTCGGCGATGGCGGTCTTGACCGCCTCGAGCTCGGCTTCGGTCATGACCCCCACCGCGCAGTAGCGGCGACGGCGGAGCCAAGCAATGAGGATGGCCCAAACCAAAGCGCCCAAGAAAACCACCAAACCGAGCAGCCCGAGCCACTCCCAGGGAGTACGCGAGGCCCAAAGGCTCGGTTCCCCATGCCCAGCAGCCTGCCAATCGGTCGCTTGGATCCCGAGTGCGAATGTACCCATCACCAACCTCCTGAAGCGCCGCCGCCTGAGAAACCGCCACCACCGCCGAATCCGCCAAAGCCGCCGCCACCACCAAAGCCTCCGCCCGAGCGACTGCCCAAACCGCCGCGGCCCGCATTGCCGATCAGGATCCAAGGCAGGATCGATCCCCCTCCCATGCGGCCGCTGCCCCCACGGCCGCGGCCGATGATGCTGAACACGATCACGAGCATGATCAACACACTGAGGATCGCTCCGAATACGTCGCCTTTGCTATTGCCCGAGTGTTTCTGGATCGCGCCGTAATCGCCCCCAATCACTTGGTGCATGGCGATCACACCCTGTCGGATGCCTTCGCTGGGGTTGCCCTTGCGGAATTCGGGAGCGATCACATCCCGGATGATGCGCCCGCAACGGGAGTCGGTGAGCTCGCCCTCCAAACCACGACCGACTTCGATGCGCAGTTTGCGGTCGCCATACGCCACCACCAACAACGCACCGTTGTTCTTGCCCTTCTCACCAAGGCCCCAGGTGCGCGCCACATCGAGCGCAAACGCCTCGATCGATTGGCCCTCGAGTTTGGGGATCGTGAGCACCGCGATTTCGTGGCCGCTGCCCGCCCGGTACGACTCCATGAGCGTTTCGAGCTGCGCTTTGGTCGCGGGCACGACGATTCCGGCCAAGTCCGTGACCCAGCCCTGGTTGGCGGGGACTTTTTGGACAGGCTTGGCCCATAGACCGCCCACCAGGAACAGGAAGCAGCCGGCAAGCCAAGCTTGTCGCGCTCCAAGCAGGGTCCCAAGGCGGGCCAAACGGCGAACCAAGGTCATTTGCTAAAGTCGACCTTGGGAACCTGCTGCACGGCTTCCTCATCGAACTCTAGCTGCGGACGGCGTTCCAATCCGACCATTCCGGCCACCACGTTGCCAGGGAACTTGCGCACGCGGCTGTTGAAAACCTGGATGGCGTCGATGTAATCGCGACGCGCGACCGCGATGCGGTTTTCGGTGCCTTCCAACTGGTCCTGCAACGCCCGGAAGTTCCCCGTCGCCTTGAGTTCGGGGTAGGCCTCGACGGTCACGAGCAGTCGGCCCAAGCTCGATCCGAGTTCCTTTTGCGCCTTCAGGTACGCGTCCATTTGCTCTTGGGAGGGCACGCCACCCTCAGGCAGCTGCGTCTTGGCAACCCCCGCGCGAGCCTCGGTGACTGCGGTGATGGTGTCCTTTTCGAAGTTCGCGGCCCCCTTGACCGTTTCGACCAACTGCGGGACCAAGTCGAAGCGACGCTTGTACTGGTTTTGGATTTCGCTCCAAGCGGCGTTGGCGGATTCGTCTTGCGAGACCAGACCGTTGTAGGTCGTCATGGCGTAGCCGCCAAACGCGATCAGGATCAGAAGGCCGGCGATCAGGAGTTTGCTCATGGGTGGAGTGTAGGTGAGGGGACAGGACCCGTACGCACCGTCCGGCCCGGAATTCAGACCGATTTCAGGGGCACTCGGGGCAGGTACCCACCAGGGTCAATTCGTGGTGCGAGGTCCGAAAACCGCTGGGAGCCAGCGAATGAACGGTCTGCGGGCAGCCAGGGATGTCAAAAAGGCGCCCGCAATCGTTGCAGAGGAAGTGGTGGTGGTGGTCGAGACCCGCTTGTTCGTAGCGCGCTGGTTGTCCGGGCAGGTCGACTGGAATCAGCTCGCCCGCCTCCACAAGGGCCTTTACGGTCCGATAGACGGTGGCCAAACTGGGTGCCGAGGCCTCGGAAACGGCCATATCCACCACCTCCTGGGGGCTGAGGGGGCGGCCGGCTGCTGCGAAGAGCGCCTGAATCGTCCTGCGTTGTTGGGTGGATCGCTGCATAGGGCTCTAGCATAACTTCCGTAAATGCTATTGCCAAGTCATTTGCATCAAGCCACGCTTCTGCCCATGAAGCACCTCACCGTTCCACTGATCGGGTTTTGCCTGGCCGGGCCCCTCTTGGCCCAAGGCGGAGCCTTCCAAACCCCTGGCATGCCCGCGCGCTCCGCGTCCGGACAAACCGACCGCTTTTCCAGCGAGTTCAATCCCTCACTAGGGGGGGTCATCGACTCGCTGCTGACTTGGCGGAGCACCGATGGTTCCAACGACGACGGCGTGCAGATCGCTTTGCGCTCGGTAGAAGCCACCATGAACGCCTGGGTCGACCCCAGCACCTGGGCCTACGTCGTGGTGGTGGCCTCGCCCGATGAAGGGGTCAACGTCGAGGAGGCGGCCGTCAACTACAACGGATTTGGGGGCCATACCAGCGTCCGCGCGGGTCGCTTCTTCGTGGACTTTGGCAAGCAAATGCAGGCGCACGAGCACGACTTGGCCACCTTCGAGCGCCCCGCCGTGCTGCGCGCGTACCTAGGCGAAGAGCTCGGCGGCGACGGCGTGCAATTTGACGATTGGTTCGCTGCGGGCGACGAGGGAGCTATCCGCTATTCGTTGGCGATCTTCGACTCGTTGGCCCCCGTGGTGGGTTCGGAGCTGGACGCTTCGACTTCCGAGTACAAGGATGCGAGCAACCTGGCCTACACGGCACGCCTGACCGGTTTCCATGATGCGGGCGAGCGCGGGGTGTTCCAATGGGGCCTCTCGGCCCGTGGATTGCCCGACTTTGCCCTGGATACGACCTTGGGCAACGGCGGAGCGGTGGGCACCCAGGGCTTGAGCAACGACGTCTACGGCGTGGACCTTACCTACGGAACCTCCGACGAAACCGGTATCAGCGGTTGGACGTTTGGCGGCGAATGGTTGACGTCACGCGGTGACCTCAATGCCCAAGTCGACGACATGGGCACGCCGCTGAACTTCGCCGATGACACGCTCTCGGTGCTGCACGGCAACCGCAGCGGGTACTACGTCTGGGGGGAACACGCGTTCAACAAGTTCCATAGCGCCGGTTTGCTGTACAGCGAGTTCGAGCAGGCCGCGGCCGGAGCCCCTAGCGATTCTGAGTTGGTGGCCTACTACACCCGCAACTTGACCGAGTTCTCGCGACTGCGCTTTGGGGTGAGCTACGCCGACCCCGAGGATGGCAACGATTCCACGGCGTTCCTGGTGCAGTTCACCAACTTCTTTGGCAGCCACGCCCACGGCGTGAATTGGTAGGCATTCCATGCAACGACTACTCTCCGTTCCCCTTCTTTTGATCCTGAGCCTCTGTGCCCAGGCAGCTCCCGCCAAGCTCAAGGTCGTCGCCACCATCCCCGACATCGGGAACTTGGTGCAGATTGTGGGTGGCGACAAGGTAGAAGTCACCACCATCTGCAGCGGCACGGAAAATGTGCACGCGGTGAGGCTCAAGCCCAGCCACATCGTGGCAGTCAGCCGCTGCGACCTGTTCTGCCAAGTGGGGCTCTCGCTGGAGCATGCTTGGGTTCCGGGACTGTTGCAAACCGCCCGCAACGCCAAAGTCCAACCCGGTCAACCCGGTCATTTGACGGTTAGCGACGGCATGCCTGCACTCGACGTCCCCTCCGATCTATCACGTCAGAACGGCGCGGACCTGCACCCGGATGGCAACCCGCACATCAATCTGGCGCAAGGAGCGGGCCGGCATATGGCCCAACGCATCCTGGCCACCCTGAGCGAGTTGGATCCAGCCGACAAGGCGCTCTTTGAAGCCAACTACAAGAAGTTCGAGAGCGCCAGTTTGGCCGCAGAGGCGCGCTGGAAACGGCTGGGCGATCGGCTCAAGGGCCAGCAGTGCGTGGTCTACCACACGGAGTTCACGTACCTGTTGCGCGGACTCGGGATCGAGACCATCGCTACGATCGAGCCCAAGCCCGGCGTCCCGCCCACCCCGGGGCACCTCGCCGAAGTGATCCAAACCGTGCAGTCGGCCGTCAGCAACCACCCCGGAGCCAAGATTCCTGTGATCACCGCCGCCTGGTCGAACAACAGTTCGGTCGATCGCATCGTGGAGTCTTCGCCGCAGTGCACCAAATGCCTGCTGGCCTCGATGGTTCCCAAGGGCAAGACCTGGTTGGACACCATGGAGGACCTGCACAAGCGCCTAGCGGAGGCCTACGGCGTCCCCTACCCCGACCCGGAGCCCGAGGCCGAACCGGCGCCAGCCGAGACGCATTAGCGCATGGGCGCCCACTGCGACAGCCGCACCACGGCATCGCGGTGGGCCAGCGCTTCCGCTGCAAAGAGCTCGGGCTGCATGCAGCTGGCTAGGATTTCCAGCGATTCGACGATGCGCGGGCCGGGGCGATTGAAGTAGGCGTTTCCGTCGGCGACAAACACGCGATCGTTGTGCACGGCGGGCCAATCGAAACGACCGATGCGCTGGGCAAAGGCCGCTGCCTCCTGGCGCGTGCGCTCCAAATCAAACCCGCACGGTTTGACCAAGACCACATCGGGTGCGGGATCCAACCGCGCGAGATCCGCATCGGTCCAGGTGGGAGCCTTCTCCCCAGGGACGGTGACCATCGGAGTTCCGCCTCCCAACTCGATCAGTTCGGGCATCCACAGTCCCCCCAGCATGATCGGGTCGAGCCATTCGATGGTCAGAGTGCGCGGCCGGTGCGTGGCGGCTTGGGCGCGCTCTGCGATGGCGGCAATCCTCCCGCGGCGCTCCTCCAAAGCAGACGCCAGCTCGGTCTGCGCTCCCAAGGCGCGGGCCACGCTGGCCATGTCCGTCCAGATGTCTTCAAGGCACATCGGGTGCAAGTTCACCACTTGGACGTGATCCCCGAGCAAGTTCACGGCGGCGGCTTCCACATCCTTGAGCGAAACAGCGCAGACATCGCACAGATCCTGGGTCACGATCACATCGGGTTCGAGCTGCTCCAGGCGCTGCGTGTCCAAGTCGTACACCCCCAAAGCCTCGCGCAAAACCCGGCGGACATCCTGGTCGATCGCGAGGCTAGTGCCTTTCGACAGCACCTTGCTCGAGGTCAAGATCGGCAACCCGGATAGCCCCATGGGAAAATCGCACTCGTGCGAAATGCCGACCAGCGCGTCCTGGTAGCCCAAAGCAGCCACATGCTCGGTGGCGGAGGGCAAAAGACTCACGACGCGGGGCCGGCGGGATCCGTCTGCTTGGGTACTCATGGCGCCCAGCCTAGCGCTTGCGCCGGAGGGGCGCCCCCCCGGATCGGCCGCCGAGGGGTCCCCGACCAGGGGCATGCCCCAGAATGCCGCAGGCCTAGCCAGCCGATCCCGGCCGGATATCATGGGGCCCATGATCCAGCTCCGCCCCCAATTCGCCATGGTCTGCCTGCCGTTTGCGTTCCTCATGGGGGCGAGCTTCGGCCAAGCAGACGGCCCCGCACTGGGGACCCAACGCATCACCCAGGCCGACATTGTGGGGGGCTCGCTTTCCTTGCGTGACATCCGGCTGGCCGGCTTACGCATGTTCGCGACGCCCTTCAACAAGCTCGATGGGTACGGCGATGGTCCCATGAATCCGTTCGATACGACGAGCCCGGGTGGGCGGCCCACCTTGCAGGGCAACGGGACTTTTTTGCGGGTCAACGGACTCGATGCCCAAACCTGCATGGAATGCCATTCGGTGGGTAGCAATGCGACCGTTCCGTTCACCTTTGCGGTCGGAGGGGTGGGAGGCAGCAACAACAACGCCATCTTCCAGCCCCGCAACATCGACGTGGACGACGAAGGGGGCTCGGGGTTCGCAGCCTTCGATGGCCGGTACATCAATCCGCCGTTTCTCTTTGGCTCGGGTGGAGTCGAGTTGCTGGCAGCCGAAATGACCGAGGATTTGCAGGGGATGTTGGCCCTGGCTCCGACCCTGCCGGATGTCACCATGCCCTTGGAAACCCATGGGGTTTCCTTTGGAACCCTGCGTTTTGACAGCGCAACCCAGACGATGGACCTGTCGGGAGTCGAGGGAATCGACGCGGATTTGGTCGTCCGTCCGTTTGGCCGCAAGGGCGAATTCGCCACGGTGCGGGCCTTCGATATCGGCGCCATGCAATTCCACTTCGGCATGCAACCTGTGGAAGTGGTTGGAGCGGGAGTGGATGACGACCAGGACGGAGTGGTCGATGAAATCGGCATCGGTGAACTGTCGGCGCTGCACATCTTCAATACGAATCTTGAGCACGCCGAGGTGCGCGATTGGACCTTGGAAGCGCGCCAAGGAGCCGACCGATTCCATCAGATTGGTTGCGCCCATTGTCACACGCCTAAGATCGATTCTCGCTCGCGCTTCTTGCGCTATCGCTTCCCGGAAGTGGAGACCGATCCCAGCCAGAACGAATTCCTGCGGGTCGATCTGAGCACCTCCCCGGCCCGGTTGGAACCCAAGTCGGGCGGGGGGCTTTCGATTTATCTGCTGAGCGACCTCAAGCGCCACGACATGGGGCCGGGTTTGGCCGAGTCCTTTGGTAGCGTCTTGGACTCGCACTTTGTGACGGCCCGTTTGTGGGGCGTGGCCGATACGGCGCCGTACCTGCACGATGGACGTGCCACCACCCTGACGGACGCCATCTTGGCCCACGGAGGGGAAGCCCAAGCCGCTCGCGATGCCTTCGCCGCCCTGGACCCCACCAAGCAAACCCAGATCCTGACGTTCTTGAAGCGGCTTCGGACGCCCCGCAGCCCCGCGCGGGATTTGCTTCACTAGGGCCTTGGGCTTCGGCGCCCCTAGGACTTTCCGCCGCAGGAATCCTGCGGGGTAGGTTTCTTCGTGCGGCGCTACAATGGGCCGGCCTGATGCCGCTTCCCCGGGTTCTCCTGCCAACTTTGGCATGACTGGGCGATTCGGGAATCAGCTGTTCCTATTTGTTTGGGAGTTTTCGCCATGGTCCATGGTTTGCTTCGCCCTTCCCGGGTTGCGTTCTTGTCGTTCTTGTTGGCTGCTTGCTTTCTCACCGCCTGCGGTGGCGGAGGTCATGAGGCCGTCGCCAAGGAAATGAGTTCGGTCATGTCCGACCTCACCGAATCCTTGTCCAAAGTGAAAGACGTGGACTCGGCCAAGCAACAGAAGTCCCGCTTGGAAAGCCTGAGCAAGAAGATGGCCGATCTGTCGGCCAAGATGGACAAGCTCGGCCCGCCCGATGAAAAGACCACCGCCAAGCTGGCCAAGATGGCACCGGGTGAAGCGGAACAAGGCAAAATGTTTTCCGAAATGATGCGCATTGCCAGCCTGCCGCAAGAAGTCCAGCAGATCATCCAGCCGGCCCTTGAGAAGATGGGTGGCCAGTAGGAGCGACGTCTATGAAGAGTTTCCTTCCGATTTTGGGAGCCGTACTCCTCATGGGTTCGGGTTGTGGTGGCTCCGACTCCCAATCGATCGCGTTTGCGAAGACCCAGGTCGATGGTTCCAAACTCACCTCCACCGACAAGGATGCGCTGCACTACGTTCAAACCGAACTGGAGCAGCGCTGGATCCAAACCGACGACGGCTGGACCACCGAGTTTGAGCAGCGCAACCTGTTGGGTCAGACCATGCCCGGGGTCCCCGTCGTCCAGTTCCGCCAAGTTCGACGGTTTGAGCTGTTGATCGCGCCCAAACCCGTAACCGAAGCCCAGAAGCTCAACGGAACGGACTACCGCGCCTCGATCCAATTCTCCGACACGCCGATGCGCGAGTTTCGGTCGCAGTCGGACTTCTCCGGAAGCGCCGGTTGGGCGCTTTGGCGCGACAACAAGCCGTCCTACGGCTTTGCGGTCGAGCGCCGCAAGGGCCAATGGATGCACTCGGATGACTCGATCTTCGACGGCAAACGCCCGAGCCCGGGATCGGTTCCGAGGGATCCCAAGTAGGTCACCCGCGAAGGGGTTATGCGTTTGAGCAGGGCGCTCCGAGTGGTCTCGGGGCGCCCTGCAACCGTCAGCGGGGAATCCCGGCGGGCTAGAACGACCAGCCGACCACCAAGGACACCCGGTTGTAGTCGAAGTCGGAGTCCACAAACCCGTCGAATTGGGCTTCGGTTCCTCGCACCATCCGATAATCCAAACCGAGCTCGAGAACCGGCCCAACGGGGATCGTGATGCCGGCATGACCATACAGGCCAAAGCTGCCGTCGCTCTCGTCGTAGCCAGGTCCCTGGACGTTGGCCGCAAGGAAGGCGGCCCCTACGCCAACGTATGGGTGGGGCGCGCGTTCGC